>Ga0307375_10005908_pt1 | contig 11400 bp, 11 predicted proteins | sample TR1MG_FD_202531 | JGI IMG/M metagenome (GOLD analysis project Ga0307375, IMG submission 202531) | Soil microbial communities from Risofladan, Vaasa, Finland - TR-1 | ecosystem: Environmental > Terrestrial > Soil > Coastal area > Acid sulfate soil | place: Finland: Risofladan, Vaasa | collected...
TCCAAGAATGGGAGGACTACTACAACTACCATCGACCCCACGGAGGTCTAGGAGGCCAAACACCCTACGAAAGACTCAAACAAAAAACCCAGACACCGACGTAAAGCAACTACGTCAGTTGCACACCTCAGCGCCCACTTTCTATTCCGTGAACGGCGGCTACGCTCCCTCGAGCGGCGCCTCCCCTCCCTCGACCGAAGCGGAGCAACGACTAAGGCTTTGGCAAAATCGAACCGATCGACGAGAACCACCCTAGGGGCGTCACGAACGCCAAGTATGACCACCGACCCTTGGCAGCTTTCGTCAGTGTCGTGATTCTCGAGCCGCTACTGCACCCAAAGAATGTCGAAGTACTCTGAGACCGCGCCATCAATAACCCATCGGTATTGACTGAGACCAGGGGTGTTGACTGTCAATTCCTTCCAGGGGGCGGTCATTCCATTGCTGCATGTCCAATCAATTCGATCGCCCCACGGCTGGTACCAATGGCTTCCGGAGCCTAGTGAGACCCACGATCCATTGACCCGCTCTTCGAGTGAAATCGACTGGTAGAAGTTCCGACAATAGGTGAGCGCACCTATCTGTTGCACGCCCGTGGGACAGTATGCAAATTTCACGCCGTCAGTTCGTACACCAGGATTCAGTTGGCAATCTGCCAGCATGTCCATTCGGCTCGTATAGCCATCCCAAATGCGCAACTGCATCACGTTTTGGCTTGGCACGCTACTCCCATAACCGACGGCTGACGCACCGATATACCTGGATCGCGCAAGATCAATGGTCGGTCGCTCTCCGGTGGCACACATCGTTTCGGCGCCATTCCCGCCATTCATCAGGTCACAAGAGTCATTGAAATGTGGGACGCCGAAATTGTGGAAATTCTCGTGCACCCAAGTCAGACTTTCCCAGTGCTTGAATGTTTGAGCCGGACCCGAACAAGTCCCTCGACTCGAACCCACTGTTCCAATCGCAACGACCGATATCATGCCTGGATTCAGGGCATATCCACACGCGGATCCGTCCCTGAGATCTTGTACATCGATGAAGAATGTGTAGTTCTTACGGTTGACTCCCGGATTATTGGGGATCCCTAGTTCATTGAACAACTGTTCATCTGCCGTTGATGAGTGCATAAGGTCTGCAGTTGTCATTTTTGTTTTCAAGAATTGGATGTCATATCCAAGATTTGTTCGATCGATTGGAAGTTGTTGACTTATTTGATCTTTGAGATAGGCATTCCCTTCATCCAAAATGCCTTCGATAAAGCCATTGGTGTCGAAGAAGTGATCTACTCCATCGGCTGGGACTACGTAAACAGGTTTGATTTGGAATCCCGTGATCAAATCGGGCTGATCGGACGTGACGCGCGTTTCGACGATAGTTGTCGATACTTCAACGGCTTCGGCGACCTCATAGATATCCGAACCTGGCTGAGTAGCGCGGATCGCGCATTGGCCGGGGATTAGCAGCGAGAGACTGGCATCTACAACGGCACAGACATCAGGAGTGAGCGTCTCATAGTGCAAGGGCAAACCCGAGGAACTCGTACCAGGGAGTGTGTACGTTCTCAAGCCGGCGCGTAAAGAACTTGGAAGAGGCAACGAAATTGCATTCTTGCCGACAATCTTGAAACTGACCGTTACCGGCGCTGCCGTCGCAACCAGGGCTGAGCCATTCTGAGATGCCGTAATGCTGCACACGCCGGGAGTCAGGAGTTGGACCCTCCTCTGTCGAATCGCGCAAGTTGTCGTGTCCAGCGATCGGTAGGCAAGTGGTAGTGCGGCGCTCGATGTTCCCTGGAGATCTAAGAATGCGGTATCTATCTTGTAGGACGACAACAACGAAAAGGTGATTCGGTTTGCCTTCAGTGCTTTAACTCGGTAGCCAGACGGGCATTTGGGATTTGCGCCGGTTACTCTCCGCACGAGTTTGCCTTTTACGCAGGTTATGGTCTTGCTCTTCACTGTGTGACCTACGGCGATGGCGACCGAGCCCCCTAAGGGACCGCTGGGGAGAGCCAGCCCGACAACGATCATCAATGAAAATACTGTCCGCGATCGTCGCCTTCGCGCCATCTAGACACGCCTCCGATGAGCAGTGTTCGCCCAGTGCCGCACCCTGTCAAGGAACTTTCGCATTCCCGCGCGAGGCTTTGAAAGCATTCCGCGCCTTCGCATTCGCCGGCAAAGGTCCGGCCATGCTCGTGAGTAACTCAGTCTCGTGAGTAACTCAGCAAAATCTCTTCAAAGGAGAGTCGGGGAGCGGTCGCCACGAAACTCAGGAGTTTGCCGTTCCGAGCCTGCGATCTTTAACGCTCATCGACCTCATCATGGCCAATCTTGACCAGGAGAGCCACTATCAACGATGACCCGACTCATGTATCAACGAAGTCCTGAACCAGCACACCTCAGCGCCCACTTTTGTGCCCTTTCGGGACTGTCATGCGTCTGGATTTTGTTCACTTTCTTAGATTCTGGTTCGCTATCTTCAAACCCTCCTCGTGGGCAGCAGAATCGATCACCTTGAACTTTGAAGTCTGTGTGGCGCCAGGTACCCGAGAGGTATCGACGTCTAGTGAAAGGACGATTGAGGCTCGGCTACCGCCCCGTGTGAATCGGCTTCTGAGCGAGGTGGTCGTACTACGAGTACCGAAATCATGAAGGCCAGGAACGCGCTCAGTGCCCCCACGCGCAATGCAGACTGAAAACCGTGAACCGTGGCTTCGATCGGCGTGTGTCCGCTGAGGAACTGGTGTTGGCGCACGGTGGCAGAGACGGTAACCAACACCGCCAAGCCCAGCGAACCACCGATCTGCTGACTCATGTTGAGCATCGACGAGGCAAGGCCCTGTTCATGGTTGGCCACCGTTGATACGGCGTTCAAGGTGAGCGGCACAAACGAGAGCCCCATGCCCATGCCGAAGGTTGCCAAAGGCCCCAAGACGTGAAGATACGAGGATGAAGGAGTGAGGAACGAGGCCCAAAAGATACCCAGCGCCACCATCAGTGGTCCGGCGATGAGGAACCGGCGCACCCCGTATTGCTTTACCTTTCTCGACAGGACGACGCTGGTCGCGCCAACCATGATCGGCACCGGTAGGTATGAAACGCCCGCACGCAACGAGCTGTAGTGCAACTCCTCCTGAAGGAACTGAGTCAGGAAGTAGAGCAACGACAGCATTGCGGCGCCGATTAACAGCATCATGGCGTACCCGCCCGCTCGATTCCGGTGTTTGAGAAACCGCAACGGGATTAGCGGCTGCACACTGCGCTGTTCGATTACACCAAAAATCATGAGGAGCACCAGCGCCAACGCGAATGCCGCCAACGTTGAGGTCGACGACCATCCCACAGTGGGAGCGCGGACTAATCCATAGACCAAGAGCGCGACCCCGCTTGATGCGGTGAGCGCACCAGGAATGTCTAGACGACCACCGTGACCATCGATTGCTGGCAGCACGAAGGGAGTTGTCAGCATGACAAGCAGTGCGATGGGGACGTTGACAAAGAAGACCCATCGCCAAGAGGCACTCTCAACCAGCGCACCGCCGAGGATTAGGCCGAGCGCACCCCCGGCTGCAGTCATGCTTGCGTACACAGCCATCGCACGATTACGAGCGGTTCCTTCAGGAAAGGTCACCGCCACCAATGCGAGCGCGGTCGGCGAAGCGATCGCTGCGCCGACTCCCTGCACCGCGCGGGCCGCGATCAACAGTGACTACGATGTCGCCAGACCACCCGCTAAGGAGGCTAAGGCGAATAGGCCGATGCCAACCAGGAACATGCGTCGCCGGCCAAAGATGTCACCGGCTCGTCCGCCGAGAAGTAATAGTCCGCCAAAGACCAGCACATATGCGTCGATGACCCAGGTGAGGTTGGTCAGCGAAAAGTGCAGACTGTGTTGGATTGAAGGCAGGGCCACATTGACGATGGTTAGATCCAGCATCACCATCAACTGAGCGGCCGCAATGATTATGAGTGCGACGCCGCGTCTTTCGCGCGTGGTCCGGTCTAGGACTTTATGGACGTTCACTGACGCTCTCCACTTCCGGCCGGTCGCTTTGTTGCCCAGAGTAAGACAACTACGTCGGGTCGCTGATCTTCATCGGCCGCACTCTCTCGACGTTCGAGGATCTCAACAGTGAAATCCCGAAAGCGCCCGTCGAACATAGACTCAGTGAAGAGCCGCTCAACGTCTGGCGGGCCGGCTTGACCCAAGGCATCGACGTGGTGGCCAGTGATGTAAAGATGTCCCCCCGGTGCGACCGCATTGGCGGCATTGGCAAAGAATGCGTCACGCTCATGGGGGGCTAGGTGGATGTTGGCGATCACCACGAGTTCGTAATGACCCGGAGCACCCACGTACGTGACCAGATCCGCCTGTTCTACCTGGAGAGCCAGCCCGGCAGAATTGGCCAAGCTCACGCCTCTGGCCAGTCCAACGGCTGAGGCGTCGACGCCGCTTACCTCCCAACCGTGTTGAGCCAGCCACAGGCTATTGCGTCCCGTGCCGCAGCCGAGGTCCAACGCCCTCCCAGGCGGCAGCGACGCGGCCAACGCCACGAGAGCTTCATCGGGGTCCGAAGACCAGCCGGATGAGCGGTACCTCTCATCCCACATCCGCCCAACCTCGGGTTGGCTCCCATTCATGATGAACTCTCTTTCTTCTCTCGCGAATCGTGTACGTCGATTCCCAATCCTCGTTCAAGCCGATCTAGCAGTACGACAAACTGTCCAAACTCGTCGGCACTGAACAGTGCTCGGAGCTCTGCTTCTTGCTGCTCCACATAAATGTGCACCTTCGTCACAAGCTCTCGGCCGGGTTCGGTCAATTGCAGTAGTCGCGGACGCCGGTCCGTTGCGGACGAGGTACTCGTGAGAAGTCCACGTCGTTCGAGCTCGTCAATGCAACGCTTGGTCGTCATTGCGTCGGTGCCCAACGTGCGCGCTAATGATCTCAATGAGGTAGCGGGTGCGTCCGATACCCCTCGTAACACCGAGGCTTGAGGAGGGGTCAACTCGAGCACTTGGAGCGTTGACGACCAAGCCAGGCGTCGCATCCTCGCGATTCGGCTCAGTCGAAAGCCCATGCTCACGCTTAACTTCGGCGCTAAGGGCACTTCTTCGCTGCGCACTCGAACCATCCAATCTCTGTGTTGGCTTTGGCCGCCCGCCTCATTTGGTGACCGGGCGGACCTACTCTAGCGGTGATTGTAACAACTGATACAGCAGTGAGCCTACATCAGAGGCCCTGATGAGGTGCCGATGGAGCCCACCGATCGTCTACCCTCAGTCTTGTGCGAGTCCCGTCCTTGGCCGAGGTCATAACCGCCCTGGAGCGACGATATGACCCTGCTTGCGCGGCTGATTGGGATTCGGTCGGCCTAATCGTCGGGGATCCCGACGCGCCCGTTAACCGAGTTCTTTTTGCTGTTGATCCGGTGGCTGCCACGGTCGACCAGGCCATTTCAACCGGTGTCGACCTCCTGGTGACCCACCATCCACTTTTTCTGCGCCCGGTAACCGGCATTCCAACCTCTAACTGGAAGGGTGCCTTGGCTCACCGGCTCGTTAGGGGCGATTGCGCGCTCTTTAACGCGCACACCAACGCCGATCGGGCCAACCCTGGCGTCAATGACGCGCTCGCCGATGCCCTTGAAATCTCTAAAGACGGTTGGCTGACCGAGGATGGTCTTGGCCGGGTCGGGCAATTGGCCGCACCAATGCATCTGATGGAGTTCGTTGAGTGGGTGCGAGCCAGGTTGCCAATTGGTGCCGGGGGCATCCGGGTGGCTGGCGAGCCAGGCTCATTGGTCAGAACCGTGGCGCTCTGTGGCGGGGCCGGCGACGATCTATTCGATCAAGCGCGCGCCAGCGGTGCCGATGTCTACCTGACGAGCGATCTTCGCCACCATCCGCTATCAGAGGCCATGGAACATGGGGGCCTGGCCCTAGTAGATGCCGGTCATTTTGCAACCGAGTGGCCTTGGCTTGCCCAGGCGGCTAAGTTGCTGGTTTCTGACTTAGCCGCCGTTGGCGCTAGCGTTGAAGCGGAAGTTTCGAGTATCAATACCGACGCCTGGAGCAATGTGTGAACGCTAGTGCCGCCGATCAAGCGCGACTTCTTGAAATATCCAAGTTGGATCAACGGCTCTCCCAACTTAATCACAGCGCAAAATCGCTGCCAGAGCATGATCAAATCGCTGCCATTGACGCTCGTGCAAAAGTGGTTGGGAATTTGATCGTTGCTGCGCAGACGGAGTGCAGCGATATTGGCAAAGAGGTAGCTCGTGCCGAAGTCGACGTGGAACAGGTGCGTGCGAGAATATCTCGCGACGAGAATCGACTGAATTCTGGCCAAGGAACCCCCAAAGAACTTGAGGCTATGCAACATGAAATAGCGACTCTTGCCAGGCGTCAAGCCGAACTCGAAGACGTCGAATTAGAGATCTTGGAACGGCTTGAGCAGTCGCAGACCTATCTTTCCGAGTCGCAGAGAGAATTGTCCGAGCTTGACCAGAAGCGAACAGTGCTCGAGACATCTCGCGATGCCGGGTTGTCAGAAATTTTGAAAGAGGCATCAGTAGCGGACGAAATGCGCGGAATTCTCGCCACTCAAATTGATGCCGCGTTCCTAGCGCTCTACGCAAAAATATCCGGCAGCGTAAATGGAATCGGCGCGGCCGAACTACATCAACGTAAATGCCAGGGTTGTCGCCTTGAAATTAACGCAACTGATATTGGTCGATTCAGGGAAGCACCCGAGGACGAGGTGCTTCGCTGTGAAGAGTGCCGTCGAATTCTGATTCGCACTTCGACGTCAGGTCTCTAATGGCTCGCGAACTAATCGTAGAAGCCGACGGCGGATCACGAGGTAACCCTGGCCCAGCCGGATACGGCGCTTTGGTTAGGGATGCAAAAACCGGCGAACTGTTAAGGGAAATGGCCGAATCCATCGGCATTGCCACTAACAACGTTGCGGAATATCGTGGCCTAATCGCCGGCCTTCGCGCCGCTCATGAAATTGATCCGGCGGCCGTAATTTCAGTTCACCTGGATTCGAAATTAATTGTGGAACAGATGTCGGGGCGTTGGCAGATCAAGCATCCTGAAATGCGACTCCTGGCCAGGGAAGCATTAGATATTCACGATCGATCTTTGCTCACCTTTGGCTGGGTTCCTCGAGCACAGAATACGCATGCCGATCGCTTGGCCAATGAAGCCCTTGATGCGGCCGAGCTAGGTCAAGGCTGGTTCGCATCCACCGGTGTCGTTCCGCCCGAGAATTTTGAAGTTACCGCAACGGCCAATCGGCTCAGCGGCAGGTTGGCAACACACTCTGCGAACACCACTATTTTTCTAATCCGCCACGGGGAGACAGCGTTAACGCCTGAGCGCCGTTTTTCGGGCTGGGGGACTAAGGACCCGTCCCTGTCAGAACATGGTCTGTGGCAAGCAGAGGCAGTCGCTGAGGCGCTCTCTTGGCATGATCTGGATGTGATCATCGCATCGCCGGCCGCCCGGACTCTGGAGACGGCGAAAGAAATCAGCAAGCGCAGCGATGTCGGAATAGTGGTGAACGAAGATTTTCGGGAATGCTCCTTCGGCGATTGGGACGGAATGACTTTTGCTGAAGTCGAATCCCAGGATTCAGAGGCGCTCAACCGGTGGCTGGCATCTTCTGCCGTGGCGCCGCCAGGTGGAGAGAGTTTTGATGCGCTTGACGACCGCGTAATGCGGGCCTTCACCCAAGTTTTGACCGAGAACCAGGGCAAGAAGGTGGCAATTGTCAGCCACGTAAGCCCAATCAAACAGATCATTAGAAATGTCCTTGATGCCCCTTCGCACGCGCTCCACCGGATGGATATCCACCCATGCAGCATTAGCGTGATCGCCAGTTGGCCCGACGGACTTTCGATTGTTCGCGGCTTCAACGAGATCGCCCACCTCCGCTCCAATTAGCGTGAGCGGCGGCCCCGCTCCCGTGAGCGGCGGCCCCGCTCCCGTGAACGGCGGCCCCGCTCCCGTGACCGGCGGCCCCGCTCCCGTGACCGGCGGCTTACCTCATAGCCCCTGATTAGAGACCCGAGTTTGGGGAGGTACTCTGTCCCTTGGCGGACGAGCCGTCTGGGATGCCGCGGCGTGAAAGCGTCGAGGAAAGTCCGGACTCCATAGGGCAAGGTGGTGGGTAACCCCCACTCGAGGTAACTCGCAGGACAGTGCAACAGAAAGCAGACCGCCTCATCTTCGGATGGGGTAAGGGTGAAACGGCGGTGTAAGAGACCACCAGCGGGGACGGTGACGCCCTCGGCTATGCAAACCCCACCTGGAGCAAGATCGAGCAGAGGACGGCCGGCCCGGCCAAATCCTCGGGTAGATCGCATGATCGCGCTGGCAACAGCGCGGCTAGATGGATGACACCCCATCCGATGCCTCGTAAGGGGCGCGGGGGACAGAATCCGGCTTATAGGGCGACTCGTCCGCTCTTTTCAAAAAGTGAGTTCGACGGGCTTGTGGCGCGCTTGCGGGCAAGGGGTAGCTTCACGAAGTTTGCCATGTGTCTGCCAGTGAAGTTGAGTGATTCTTGGGTCAGTATCCGGAGCCTCAGCAGAGCACTCTTCGCAAGGTCCGTGATCTGATTCTAGAAATAGCTCCCCTTGCAGAACAGTGCAATTCTACGGAACCCCGACCTTCAAGGTCGACGGAGTTCCGGTTGCAGGTATTGCCGGTACTAAGAAACACTGCACTTCGCCAGTGATAAGCCGTTGCCCAAGTCCTTATTGCGAAAACTTATAACTGCACGATTACTTCATGCCGACCCCTAATGGAGAATGACATCCATCGAATAGGGAGTATTCGCAGATGTTGGTTTAACCAACTCAATTTCGAAAGTTTTGCTCAAGACGTGTGCCGCTTCATCAACGCGCGTGGGTGTCTTTGTCAGAGACAAAAGCGTACGAGCCACCTCGCCGCGAGCCTTCTTGGCCATGTGTGAGACCACAGAACGCTTGTTGGCCCTTTCGACGAAAATTCGTACGCTGGCGGTTATGGCGGGGTCTGTTCTCCACGCTTTTACATAGGTTTGGGACCGAAGGTCAATGATTAGTTCTTCGTCTATACCGTTAAGTGCCTGTGGAAGATGCTTTTTCCAATAGGGACCGAGTCCGCCTATTTTTGGCAACTTTGATTCCATGCTGAGGCGATACGCAGGTATCAGATCAAACGGACGGAGCGCGCCAAAGAGGGCTGAAATTATTAGCAATTGCGAGTTGCTTCGTTTTCTTATCGAAGCGGGAAGTGAATTCCAATCCAAGGCCTCGTAGAGCACGCCGGAGTAAATCTCGATCGCGGGAGCAGTGAATGCCACATTCAAAGAAGCGTCGAGTTCCAGTTGGTCGACCTGCCGTGGTGTGAGTCCGAGTGCCTCAAGCGCAGGACCCTTTCGGCCCTTTGCTAGCGTTACGAGTTTCTTCTTAATCGCACTACGTGGTTTCGTTAGTTCCAATGCAAACGAAAGCGATGACAATTCCAGCACCGGCCCGGATAAAGGCAAAGATTTGCCCTCGCTTGGCGGCAGAACAATTAGCATTTTGAAACAGGATCGAGCAAGTTGAAATCAGTCCATTGGGAAGTGGCAGGCCAACTTATGATTCGGGGCGATATCGACAAATGCCGGTACATCTGTTCGGCACTTATCTTGAGCCTTCCAGCAGCGAGTGTGGAAGACGCAACCCTCAGGCGGGCTCACTGGGCTGGGTAGATCACCGGAGAGGATGATGCGTTCGCGTTGACGTTCAATCTTAGGATCCGGTACCGGCACGGCAGAAAGTAGCGCAGCCGAGTATGGGTGTCGTGGTCTGGCAAACAGTTCTTCTGTTGAGGCCAATTCCATCATTTTACCTAGATACATAACCGCGACGCGGTGCGAAATATGCTGCACAACGGACAGGTCGTGGGCGATGAAGACGTACGAAAGCCCAAAGTCTTTCTGAAGATCATCAAGGAGGTTGATGATCTGAGCCTGGATCGAAACATCTAGAGCACTCACGGGTTCGTCAGCCGCGATGAACTTGGGGCGCAATACGACCGCGCGGGCAATGCCGATGCGCTGACGTTGCCCACCTGAAAACTCATGTGGGTACCGGTTGTAATGTTCCGGGTTAAGACCGACTCGTTCCATGATGTCTTGAACGGACTTCTTTATCCCGCCAGGAGGCGAGATCTTCTGAATCTCGTAAGGCGCAGCCACAATCTTTCCGATTGTGTGGCGCGGGTTAAGTGAAGAATAAGGATCCTGAAAGATCATCTGGATCTTGGATCGGTACGGAACCATTTGGTGCGGCTTAAGGTGAGTGATGTCTTCACCTTCAAATATGATTCGGCCAGCTGTTGGTTCGTATAACTTCAAGAAAGTTCTTCCGGCGGTTGTCTTGCCACAGCCGGATTCGCCGACTAGGCCAACGGTTTCGCCAGGGAACACCTGGAGATCAATACCGTCTACGGCTTTGACTAGACCCACTTCTCCACCGCTAAGACCCTTTTTCTTGACGGGAAAGTGTTTCTTGATGCCCTCGAAACTGATAATTGGCTCGCTCATGCGGCTCCTCCGGCATTTCTCTTTGCACGAGCTTCTGCTGCCGCAGTGGTTCGCGTGGTCAAATCCAGATGACAGCGGGCGAAATGGCCCGGCTGGTCCTCGGTCAAGGCGGGCATGGACCGCTCACATAGTCGATCCGGCACCAGGTGGGTCAGTTGACACCTTGGCTGAAATGAACAGCCAGGAGCCGTAGAAATCATTGATGGCGGCTGTCCGGGGATTGCTGGCAATTGTCCAGCATCCTTCGAAGCAATATTTGGAATCGAGGAGAGTAGCGCCATCGTGTAAGGCGCAAGAGGCCGGTAGTAGATCTCGTCCACGACTCCCGATTCCACGACCCGTCCCGCGTACATGACATTTACCCGGTCTGCCACCCCTGCTACCACACCGAGATCATGGGTGATTAGAAGAATTCCCATGTTGAATTCCTTCTGGAGGTCGCGTAGCAGTTCAAGAATTTGCGCCTGCACCGTGACGTCAAGAGCGGTTGTCGGCTCATCGGCGATGAGAATATCTGGGTTGTTGATCAGAGCCATTGCAATCATGACCCGTTGGCGCATGCCGCCGGAGAACTGGTGTGGATAATCTTTGACGCGCTTGGCGGCGCCAGGGATTCCCACGAGTTCAAGCATCTCGGTAGCGCGAGCTCGGGCTTCTTTCTTGGTTGCCTTATTGTGAATTTGGTACGCCTCGCCGAGTTGGTCGCCGATGGAATAATAAGGGTGCAGTGATGACATTGGGTCCTGAAAAATCATTGCGACGGTTTTCCCGCGAAGTGCCCTAACTACTGGCTCCGGTGCTGTG
>Ga0307375_10005909_pt1 | contig 11398 bp, 17 predicted proteins | sample TR1MG_FD_202531 | JGI IMG/M metagenome (GOLD analysis project Ga0307375, IMG submission 202531) | Soil microbial communities from Risofladan, Vaasa, Finland - TR-1 | ecosystem: Environmental > Terrestrial > Soil > Coastal area > Acid sulfate soil | place: Finland: Risofladan, Vaasa | collected...
ACACCTCCTTCATAAAAAAAAGTATCAGTTTCTTGCCTTGCCTGTACTCCCTTTAGTTAGTGAGGTGAAATAAATGAAAGGCAAATTTGGAATGTCCGGTAAATTAAAAATAAAAAAAATAAAACCCGAAAAGGAAGGGATGACAAAAATGTTACTAAATAAAATTAGACCTTTTGCACAGAAGTTTGGCTTAATGTTGCCTGAAAAATCTGTGGTAGAAATGTATGGTTCTTTAGCAATAAAAAAAATAGATATTGATGGCGATATAGAAGATTTTGGAATAGTAAGTAGAAAAAAGGTTACTACTGTATTTGTAAATAATCTTGTAACGCACATGCAGACTACTGGTGGTGAAGCTATTTTTAAGTGGCACGGATCAGGTGAAACGACTGGTGCAGAAAATATTACTGATGAACAATTAGGTGCTGGCAGTACTGCTTTTGGTAGAGACGAAGGCACATCTTCAGGTATTGCAAATATCTATACCTCTATTGCAACCCATACCTATGAGACCGCTGCAGTAATAACAGAACATGGAATATTCTCAAGTTCAAGTTCTGGTGCAGGCGTTTTATTAGACCGTAGTGTATTCGGTGCAGTTACCTGTTCGTCAGGTGATTCAATACAGTTCACTTACGCGCTCACTTGTCAGGCCGAGACCTAATCTTAGCGATATTTAATTTATTAAAATAGGGGAATATATGTCAGTATTAAAGCAAAAAGGGCATTTAGTATCTGAAGAATCAAGAAAGAAAATGAGTGACTCTCATAAGGGAAAGATACCTTGGAATAAAGATATTCCGTGTTCTGAAGAAACTAAAAAGAAATTGCGTGAGATTGGTTATAAAAAAGGAAGTATCCCTTGGAACAAAGATAAGAAATGTAATCCCCTTTCCGAAGAGACTAAAAAAAAATTAAGTATAGCACATAAAGGACATGTAGTATCAGAAGAAACAAAATTAAAAATAAGCAAAGCCAATAAAGGAAAACCAGGCAGTAATTTAGGTAAACATTTTTCAGAGGAACATAGAAAAAATCTAAGCAAAGTTCTTAGGGGTAAACCAAGTGGTATGTTAGGTAAATATCATTCTGAAAAGACTAAGGAAAAAATGAGTTATACGGCTATAAAGAGATGTAGAGAAAATATGACTTATTGGGTAAACATGCACAAATCTTTACATTTAAAGCCCAATAAGCCCGAAATTCAATTAAATGGAATATTGCAGAAACTTTTCCCAAACGAATATAAATATGTTGGAGATTTATCATTCATTCTTGGAGGTAAAAATCCTGACTTTATGAATGTTAATGGACAAAAAAAGTTAATAGAACTATACGGAGATTATTGGCATAAAGATGACAATCCTCAAGATAGAAAAGATTTATTTAAACAATTTGGTTTTGATACTTTGGTAGTTTGGGAAAAAGAACTGAAAGATAAAGAAAATTTGAATGTGAAACTTGAAACGTTTCATCAAGAATTATCACTTATAACTTAACGGCAAATGCAGGAACTTAAAATTAAATAATGAACAAGGAGTAACTTATGGCGTGGCTTGATGGCTGGGACAAAAGAAGAATAAAATTTACCGTTGATGAAACTAAAATAGATACTGCTGATTTAACTTGGTTTCGTGTAATTGTAACATTATCTTCTACTCAAATGGTAAAAGTCTTTGCTGAATTAACCTCTGACGCTAACCGATTTAAAATTGCCTTTACAAAAGCAGATGGCACTACAGAACTATATGCAGAAATTGAGAGATGGGATACTGCAAATCAAAAGGTTATAATTCACGTTTCAAAATATGATTGGGTTATATTTTATACAGAAAATACAGATTTCTATATGTATTATGATATTGACCACGCAGATAACATTGATTATATAGGTGATAGAATTAGTAATATTTCTATAGACGTAGGAAGTGCCTGCATTGATAGGGCTGTTGGTCAAGATGGGAATTATACCTTTATAGATTTGGCTAACCCCGTTGATTATACAGGCAAAATTACGAATGTTGCCATTTATGCCGTTGCTGGACATAATATGACATCAGTTAAAGTGGCTACGTTTTATTCTACTGGCGGTAATAATTATACTGCTCGTGATGTAAGTGCTGACCTTGGTACTGTTGTTGGCGGTTCTGTTCAAAATTTTGCCGTTAACCTTAATGTGGTCGCAGGCGATGTCATCGGGATATATTTCGACGCTGCTGGTTGGATTGAACTCTCTACCAGTCTCGGCAGTGGAATTGTTTATTTGGAAGGCGACCAGACTGCATGTGTTGATGAAACTTTTACTTTACTTGCTAATTATGCTATCAGTTTATACGGAATAGGGGGAACAGCACTATCAGGAGTTAATGTTTGGGATACTAATGTCAAGATGATTCAACACATGGTTGATAAAACGACTTCAACAGTATTGGACAGCACTTCTAATGCTAATAACGGAACGAAAAAGGGTGCGGGAGAACCTGCAAGCGGAACAGGTAAAATAGGTTTAGGACAGACTTTTGATGGAGCAAACGATTATATTAATGTTGCTTCATCGGCTTCTTTAAATGCAATAACTAATTTTACTCTTTCCTTATGGTGTAAAGGGAATACAGATAGTTCGTTTTTTATATCAAAATTTGCAGATGCCAACGTTAGATTCTATGGTTATTGCGTAGCAACCACAAAGAAAGCAAGTATTTGCGTAAAAGATGGTACTCCTGATGCTACTGAAAGATTAGAATCAACTTCAGCCTTATCAAATACCGAATGGTCGCAGTTAACTTTTGTGGCTAATGGAACAACCATAAAATTATATTTTAACGGTGTTGAAGAAGATACATCCACCCTTGCTTATAGTTTTGCCGAACAAACAGGTAGAGCTTTAGAAATAGGTGGGACTACTTTTTGGGGAGTATATTGGAATGGTGGAATGGATGAAGTCCAACTATCCAGTGTTGCCAGAACTGCTGGCTGGATAAAAGCAAACTATCATTCTGAAAATGATACTTTGATTGCTTATGGGAGTGAGGAAGTAGGGGTAATTACTCAATCGCTTGTGGGGATTCTAACCGTTAGCGGAATAATAACTAATAAAACAAATAAAAATTTAACGGGTATTCTAACTTCTACTGGTGATATAACAAATTCAATTACAAAATTATTATCAGGGGTAATTACATTTGCGGGAGATTTGGCGGCTGAACTTGTTGCCGAATTTGAAACCTTTTATAAATCAATAGAAGGGACGCTTGTATTAACTGGAAAAACAGTTAAGAAAATAATTATATCTTTTAGTGGGATATTGGAACTTGCGGGAAGTTTGGTTAATCAGACTCGAAAGATGATAGAAGGAATAGTTACCCTTACAGGTAATTTAATTAATTCAATAGGAAAAGTTTTAAATGGGATGGTAGGTTTTTCGGGAACTTTAATAAAAGGAATATCTATCTCTTTGGTAGGCACTTTAGATTTTATAGGAAATATCGCAAAAGCAATATCAATCAGTCTATTAGGTTCAATTAATTTTACCGGTCTGACAATACGGAAATTCTTTATATCTTTTATCGGCAGTTTGAGCTTTATAGGGGCTATATCTAAAATACCAGGTAAGTTTTTAACGGGAGTTTTAAGCCTTAGCGGAATAACTACCAACCTTATTATGAAAGTATTAAATGGGGTACTTACCTTTACTGGAACTGTAGCCACTGGAATAGCCGAAATGTATTATCAGGCGGTTGCAGGGGTTTTAAATTTATCGGGTACTATAACCAAAAAGGCAATCATAACCTTATCAGGCGTATTTAATTTTAGCGGATATATGGTCAAGAAAATATTAATAATCTTGGTTGGGGCACTTAATTTTAGTGGACTCATTATTAATCTAATCGGAAAAGTATTAAATGGAATAATTGATTTTACTGGTTCTTTGACAAATAAAATAGGGAAAATCCTGAATGGAACTTTAACTTTTACAGGTGAATTGGTTAAGAGAATATCTATATCCTTATTAGGTGTCTCGGACTTTATCGGTTCGGTAACTACGGGACTTGCCAATTTTTATTATCAAAGTGTAACTGGGATATTGGATTTTACAGGAAGCATTGTTAAAAAGACTTCCATATCATTATCAGGAGTATTTAATTTTACAGGAATAATAACAAAACTAATTGATAAATTATTAACTGGGATTATTGAATTAAGCGGGATGATTAGCCGATTGACCAATAAATTAGTTTCTGGAATCGTAAATTTTACCGGAGATATAATCGGATCGATTATATATGCAATATCGCTTACAGGAATCGTTAGTTTTACCGGCGAGACAAATAGAGTAATCGGAAAATTATTAGAAGGAACGATAGCTTTTGCCGGAAGCATATTAAAAAGAATAAGTACAGTCCTTAGGGGAATTTTAGATTTTGTTGGTTCTGTAATTATCAGAATTGGATTTATCTTTACAAGGGCAACTTTATCGATTGAATCTACGGATACGGTTTTAAGTATAACAAATAATTTTTCAAGTTTATCAATAAAGGATACAGATACAGAAATTAGCATAATTAATGATTATTCGGATATATCAATAAAAGATACTGATACGGAAATAAGTATCAGTAATTAAGGGGGAATGGGTATGGCAGATTATTATATCGGAGATACGATAAGGCTTAAAGCTACTATAAAGAATTTTGATGATGTGGAAACGGTTCCTACCTCTATTACTGTTTCAGTATATAAATTAGATGGGACTGCACTTCTTACCAGCACGGGTGGGATACCAACATTATCGACTGGGGCAGGGGCAATTGCTCAGTATTATTATGATTATACAGTGAGTACTGGGTTAACGGAAGCAACGAAATTAATAATGCTTTGGGAATGGACGGGACCACATAAGGCAAAAAAGACTTTTAACGTTATTCCGACCATATAAGGAGGGATAAGATGTTAGTAGATATAGAAAAAGTAATTGATTTTTGCGGGGTAGATAGTAAAGAGGATTCGGCAATAGTTACAGATATACATAAATCAGTTGAATCTTGGATTGATAGCTATTGCAATAAGACCCTTCTGACCACTGCTCATGCAGAATATTATGATGGCAACGGTAATCAATTCTTACAGTTAGACCATTACCCCATTACTGGACTGACCAGAATAGCAATAGGTAGAAGAACGGCAATCAGGGTGCAGAATACTGATGACTGTGCTTCGGCAACGATAAGCGTAACTGCAACAGGAATAATTTTAACTAAAGATGGAACATCTTCGACATCTTCAGCATTAACTTTTGCAACCTCTACAGGTATGAGTACTTTGGTAAGTGCAATTACAGGTAATGGCTGGTATGCGGTATTAAATAATTCTGAATATAGTAATTACAATTCAAGCGAATTAGTACAGATGTTTGGTAGAAGTGCCATTAAGGATAATTGGGTTTACCTTGATATCCCAGAAGAGGCACTGGATGATTTTGAGGTTTATCCTAATCGAGGAGAAATATACCGACGTTCGGGTTGGGATGAAGGGCATAACAATGTTTATGTGGAATATACGGCGGGGTATGCAACTACTCCAGCAGATTTGGAATTGGCTGTTGAGATGTTTGTTAAGTATATCTGGAATAGAAAAGATGAGGATACCTTTGGAATTAAAGCATATTCATTAGGAGACATTAGCACTACTTTTGAAAATGCAAGTATTAATGGAGACTTACCTAATGATATAAAACTTATTCTTAATAAATATAGGAGAATTTTGATATGAGAGGTCATAAAACCACCTTAACTTTAGAAAGAAAAACTTTAGATGATGATTTGATGGGCGGGTATACGGAAGATTGGACTGATGTGATGGATATAAAAGGGGTTCTGTGCAATATTTCAGGAAATGAAAGATTATCGGCTGACAAACTTACGGTGATTGCTACACAGAATTTTTATATAGATTTTTTGCATGGAGAAACAATTACCGAATTAGATAGATTTTCTCTTGGCACGAGAATATTTAAGATTAATTATTGTAACAACATTGGAGCAAACCAAAGTCGAGCCTTAAAAATAAATTTGAAGGAAGAAGTCTAATGGCAGTAAGCATAAAATGGCATGATAAGGAATTAAAAAAAATGGTATTAGATGTAGCCACACAGGCAATATCTAAGGGCTGTTTTCTGGTAGAAGGCGATGCCAAGATATTATGTCCAATAGTAACCACAAGATTAAGGGGTTCTATATCAAGTAACTGGTATGGTAGCGGAATGGCAAGGGGAAAAACAAGCGGAATAGCGAAAGCTGATGACGGTGTTGGACAGCCTGACAAAGAATTGACTGGTGTAGTAGGCACGAATGTTGAATATGCAAGGCGTGTTGAAATGGGTTTTGTGGGAGCAGATGCACTGGGACGTATTTATAATCAAAGTCCTAAACCTTATTTACGTCCAGCGTTAGAAAAAAATAGAAGTAAGATATTAGGGTTGTTTAAAGGTCTTATTAAATAAAAGGGGGGATAAGATGTATATGATATATGAATTACCAGATTATTGGGTTGAGGATGCCGAAAAAATAGAATGTGATTCAACAGCAGATTATATCATGGATGAAGATTTGAATATAACGATTTAAAGGAGAAATATGCAAGTATTATTCGAAGGATTATATAAGCAATTTACTGGTAGTACAGGAGTAGGTAGTACGGGAGAAAGTTCTTTATCTGTTATTCTTGGGGGCAGGTTACACCCCATTGAAGCACCACAAGGAAGCACATACCCCTATGGGGTATATCACCTTATTAGCGATGTACCTGAATATACTTTTAATGAAACAATAGAAAATGCGATCATACAATTTAACTTATTTGATGATGATAATAGTGCTAAAGATATCAATACGGCTTTTACCGCACTAACGGATTTATATGATTGGAAGACTATTCCCTTTTCTACGGGATATACTTCGATTTATATGCAAAGGGAATTAAGCTATCTATTAAAAGAAAGCGGTGTTTGGAACTATATGATTCAGTATAGATTGGTATTTCAAAAAAATTAAGGAGGTAATATGGAAAAGTTAGAAGAGTTAGAAAAGAGAATAACTGAGTTAGAAAATAAAAAGGAGGTAAAAAAAGAGGAAATAATCATAAATGATAAGGAGGTTAAAACAGAAAATAAAGAAGTGAAGGATTTTGTAAAAGGATTAGAAGATATCTACATCTTGGGGCGGGGGCAATCCTTAGGTTATGCTCCGACAAGCAAAATAGAAAATTCTGAAATCTGGGGTTGTAACAATGTCTATAAGGCAAGGGAATTGGATAGATTATTTATTATGCATGATATTTACATGGTGCAGTTTCTACGAGAGAAAGCTTTAATAGAGGACATAAATAAGAAAAATTTTCCTATTTACACTTTAGGGCGATATGAAATTCTAAAGAATAATGTGCAGTATCCCATTGAAGAAGTATTGAAGGAATTCGGACATGCTTACCTAATCACTAATCCTTCGTATATGTTGGCTCTGGCAATTATGCAAAAACCTAAGAATATAAATCTTTTCGGGGTGGATATGGCTTATGGAACGAATAATGAATATATGTATAACGAGAAGGCCTGCATAGAACATTGGCTTGGCATGGCGAAAGGTAGGAAAATTAATTTTGCAATTTCGGAAGGGTCAACCCTGATGAAAAGAAGGGGAAGAAGTAATTATTATGGCATGTTAGAAAAATCAGATGGTCTTGCTTTTCGATTAGAACCAGACTTTAGCTGGGGTAATAAAACAGGGAAAAGTGCTTTAAGATATAAAATCTTTAAGGTACAACATAGATTATAAGGAGGTTATAAATATGATAAAACCAATAAAAATTGTTACTGGAATGGAATCTTCTGATATAAAAATTTATGAAGATGGAAAAGATATCAGTGAAGAAATTAAAAATGCTTTTGGAATTGATATCTATCTTAGGGCGGGAAAACTTCCAGAAATTATAATACATCGTTATGTTTCAAAAGTTGAATATGAAGGGAAAAAATGTGAAATAAACCTTGTAAATAATAAGCCTAAAAAAGTAAAAGGAACAGATGCCATTTTAGAAGATACCAATTATTCCAATTGTAAAAACGGCAGACATTATATTAGAAAGGAGGTTTAAATGGGTAAAGGAATAGAGTTTATAAAGGATTTAGACAAAATAATTATTCTGGCACAGGGGCCAAGCTGGTATCAATGTCCGGATAAAGTGCCATCTAATTGTGAAATTTGGGGATCGAATGTAATCTACCGAGACCATTGTGCGGATAGACTATTTTTTGGGCATGATATAAGGGCACACTTTTTAGAAGATGATACTAATTTATTTGAGAATCTTAATAATTTAGATATCCCGGTTTATACCAATGCTCCATGCCGACAACTTAAGAAAAATGCTCTTATACCGATAATGGAAATTTTAGAAGAATTCAATGTAGGATTTTTCTTGAATGTAATTGCTTGGATGATAGCAACGGCAATTTTGCAAAAACCAAAATGTATAGAATTCTTTGGAGTAGATATGCGACCGGATGCAGGAGGAGAAACTTTTGGAAATGAAAAGGGGTCAGTGGAATTTTGGGTTGGAGTAGCGATAGGAAGAGGGATAAAATTTATGAATACTTTAGAATCTTATGTATTAAAGACTAAACAAGAAGGAATGTTTCCCAATTACCGTCCAAAAGTACCACAAGCAGGATTGATATCTCAAGTCCCTGAAAAGGATAGAAATGCAATGGCTTTACGGAACTATGTGATAGTTCCAGATGGCACAGAAATATAAAATAAAAGAAAGAGGTGATTTTAAATGTCAGTAATTAGCGGAGTAGACGGAAAAGTAACTTATTCTTGTGGCGATACTTATATTAAAGGTTGGACTTTAAATCTCAAGGCAGATTTGTATGACAGTACTAACTTCGATTCTCCTAGTGGATATAGAGAATATGTTTCAGGTTTTACAGGCTGGAGTGGTTCTTATGAAGGATTTTATCCTTCATCAGGGGGGAATACCGCAGTACCGGGTAGCACTGGAACAATACTCTTACAAACATCAACTTCAACAGGAACGGGTATATTTACCGGAGATGTAATTATTATTGGAATGGATATCGGACCAGTAGGAGTAGGTGGATTAATTACTCAATCTTATACTTTTCAAGGAACAGGTACTTTAGCTACTACATAAAGAGGTGATTTAATATGGCAGTAATAAGCGGTGTAAATGGGGCAGTTTACTGGAATGAAGGATTAACTGGTACTGCAGTTGCAAATAGTATTGTTTTTAGTTCTGGAAAAACAATAACATCCTCTACTGAGGGTGGTGTTTCATCTACGGGTATTATCGACTTTGTGGCAATAGGTTATAAAAACAATATGTTATTTACCTTATCAGGAGCAGGCACAACTGAAAATAACCGAATATTTACTATTAGTACAGTATCCACTGGAGTTATGACGGTAGTTGAGGATGTAACTTCTTCTACTGGACCGGGTGATACTGATACGGGTGTAATAACATTTTTAGAGGCAGAACCCGGTTATCAGGAATTAGGATTCTACAATTGGGCAATTAACTATAAGGTAGATTTATTGGATAAAACTAATTTCGATACTTCATCGGGGGGCAGGTCTTATATTGCAAGTATAAAAGATTGGACTGCAAAAGCAGATAAATATTTCCTGTCAACGGGGAATGCTGTAAATGATTGGACAGGGGAAAACGTTAAAGCAAGATTTTTTATGAATTATGTAGCTTCTCCAGGGGCAACCGATGCTTCTCATTATTATGAAGGTAATACTATTGTAACGGGAATAGATATAGGGACACCAGTAGATGCTTTAATAACTCAAGGTATTAGTTTTCAGGGAGTGGGTACTTTAACTCCACAAACCAGAGATTGGACATGGAATACTACAGGTTAAATGAAAGGAGGTAGTTAATATGTCAGATAAAGAAAAAGAAAAAGATAGGCTTGAAGATATGACGGCAAGTAGTAAGAAATTTACTTTTGGTAATAAGGAATATGAATTAAGTCCAATTGGTATGAGGGATTTATCGGCCTTAAAAGAATACATTAAAGGAAGGCGCATTCAATTAATTCAGAAAAATGTTCCGAATGTTAATGAAAGAATAGAATTGATATTAAGAATTACTGGAATGGTAGTTGATGAAACGAAAGAATTAGATGATTTCGATAATTTAAAATATATCTTGTGGCTCTCTTTGGTGCGTAAACAGCCAGATATAACATTAGAAGATACAGAAAAAATATTTGAAGAAGGAGACATTGTAGAAATTACGGCAATAATAACACAGATGATCAAGACACCAAAAAACCCTACAGCGAAGGCAGTAGTGGCGAAGAAATAAGTTGGGCTACTGCTTTTGCTTTGTTATCAAGATATTATGCAGCATTAGGGCCAAAAGAGATAGGTGAATTAAGTCTATATCAGTTTTACAGTTACCTATATGAAATTCCGAATATTGAAAAAATATTTATGAGTAAGGCAAAAGAAAGTAAAGAACAAGTACAACAAATGACCAATAAAATAGATGACAACCGTGAATTAATAAAACAAGCAGAAAAGTTAGGTTTAAAAGTACCAAGATATTATTGATAGATAAAAATTATTCCCAATTTATAGTAATTGCAAATTTTTTTATTTCTGGTTTATTTTCCACCATAACTTGGAATGTTACTTCTTGATTGGGAAATATCGTATATGGATCAGCATAGCCATAATTAATTGAAACAAGTTTATCGTTTTCATCTAATGCTTTAGTTGTCACTTTTACATAATCGGCTGTTTTATTACTTGTATTCTTTAGAATACCTTCAACATAATAATATAGAGGGGGATCACTTAATCGATTAGTCCAGTCAATAATCTCTATATTAGCTTTTGTAGTTGATTTTGGTGGATTTTGTTTATCATATTTTTCAGAATTACAGCCTAAAAATATAAAAATAAAACATAATAAAAATACAATTAATAGAAAGAATTTATAATTTTTCATAATAATATACCTCCTATTTATCGAATTATAATATTTAAATTATCTTTTGTAAAGGGGTGAGCTAAAATTTTATTAGGTGAAGCCTTTGTAGAAATTAAAGCAGATGCAACTAAATTAATCGCAGGTATAGCAGCTGCTAAGGGTCAAGTAGGAAATGCAACAGCTGGAATGAGCGCTCAATTTAAAACAATTGGTACAAGTATGGCTATAGCAGGAGCAGCGATCACTGCTGCCTTTGGATTGACGGTCAAAAGTGCTATTGGTTTTCAGAAAGAGTTAGCTCAAGTTTCCACAATGCTTAATGAATCGGCAATGAAGATAATACCAGAATATAAGGCAGGGTTACAAGAACTTT
>Ga0307375_10005910_pt1 | contig 11398 bp, 10 predicted proteins | sample TR1MG_FD_202531 | JGI IMG/M metagenome (GOLD analysis project Ga0307375, IMG submission 202531) | Soil microbial communities from Risofladan, Vaasa, Finland - TR-1 | ecosystem: Environmental > Terrestrial > Soil > Coastal area > Acid sulfate soil | place: Finland: Risofladan, Vaasa | collected...
GGCCGCATGGCCGGTTGACGAGCGCAACCTGCTGGAGCTCTCTCACCCCGATTATCCGGGTGAACGCTTAGGCGCCTGCCGCAATCCGGAGTTTAAGAAACTGCGCGGCCATAAGCGCAAAGACCTTCTGGTGGCCACCGAAGAGAGTCTCCGAAAGATTCAAATCCGTGTCGAAGCCGGACGCCTCGTGGGAAAAGACACAATCGGCCTAAAGGTGGGGAAGGTGGGCGCGATCGTGAACCGCTATAAGATGGCCAAACACTTCACTCTGGACATTCAGGATACCGCGTTCTCTTTTACGCGCAACTGAGGCCATTGCCGCCGAAGCCGCCCTTGATGGGGTGTACATCATGCGCACCTCAGTCGGGGCCGAGCGCATGAACGCCGCCACCTGTGTGCGCCATTACAAATCCTTGGCCCAGGTCGAACCCGCCTTTCGCCATTGCCGGCCGCATGGCTGGCATTGCCGGCCGCATGGCTGGCATTGCCGGCCGCATGGCTGGTCGATGAAAACCATGGAATTGTTTCAGGTTACCGCCGGGCTACCAAATATGGCGAAATATTGGGAAGGTTTTTGCTAAGTGCTTGATTAGATTGGCGTCCCCAAGGGGATTCGAACCCCTGTTACCGCCGTGAAAGGGCGATGTCCTAGGCCTCTAGACGATGGGGACTCATATGAGTCTGCTACACTTAAACTACAAGAACAACGCACGTCTTTAGTGACGTTGAAGGCCCGGTACTGTAAGGTCTACGCGTTCTAAAATCAAGGCCATTCTTGAGGCGATCGGCGCTGAGCCTCCTGGGTGGAAGACCCTACCTGCCAAGGACCTACCACGCCATCCCAGAAGACCCAGAACCGATGGGGCGCTAACCCACCGCCCTCACAAACCCTTAAACCCGGGACACAACACCCCCCTGTCCTGACACTGTCTTTCAAGCCAGACGCAGGGGAGCACTCCCGTTACATTCCGCAAGGCACGATGTGCTCCATAAACCGCTGTCATGGGGCACGACTCAAACGACTCCGCGACCGCCCATAGGTCACGTAGACAATCAAACCCAAACCAAGCCAAACCACAAAGCGAATCCATGTAAAAAGCGGCAGGCTCACCATGAGATACACGCAAAACACGATCCCCAACAAAGGCACGACGGGACTTCCAGGCACCCGAAAGGGGCGGGGCATATCAGGTTTTGTGTAACGCATCACGAGAACGCCTGTACAGACGATCACAAACGCCGAAAGGGTCCCGATGTTCACGAGTTCCGCCACATAACCAATAGGCGTGAGGCCCGCAATAAGCGCCATGAGAGCGCCACATACCAAAATCACCCGCACGGGCGTTCTCGTCTTTGGATGAACCGCCGCAAAGGAACCGGGCAGCAGGCCGTCGCGCGCCATCGCCAAGACAATCCGAGTCAACCCATAAAACAAGACGAGCATGACGCTCGTTAATCCAACGATGGCCCCCAAGCCCACGAGGAGCGCCACAAGCGGGTGGCCCAAGGTCAGCATAGACTGGGCCACGGGAGATGCCGTGTCTAACGTAAAATAGGGAACAATGCTCGTTAAGAGACCCGACACGACGATATAGATCACGGTGCACACGACCAGGGACACAATAATCCCGATCGGGAGCGCATGCTGGGGATTACGCGTCTCCTCGGCGGCAGTCGAGACGGCATCGAACCCGATATAGGCGAAGAAAATAAGCGCGGCGCCGTGCATGACGCCAGGCCAGCCAAAGGGCATAAAAGGATGCCAGTTCCCAGGGGTCACGTGAAAGGCGGCCACCGCGATAAAGAGCGCGATCACAGCCAGTTTCACAAGGACCATGACACCGTTAAATGCCGCACTTTGCCGTACACCGGCGACCAACACGATACTAAGCGCCAAGATAATCAAGATGGCCGGGAGATTCACAAACCCACCCGTCGCGGCCGAAGCGGCCATGACCGCCGGGACAGGCTTATGCAAAAGCGTCAAGGCCCATGCCCCCACGGCGTCGATATTCACATGCGTCACGCTAGCCGGGAGATGGATACCCACCGAGGCGAGCGCATCCTTCACATAACCAGACCACCCAATCGCCACGGCAGACGTCGCCACGCCATACTCCAAAATCAAATCCCAACCCACGATCCAGGCAATAATCTCACCTAATCCGGCATAAGCGTAGCCATAAGCGCTCCCCGACCCGCCCACGGCGGCCGCGAGTTCCGCATACGAAAGCGCGGTAAAGGCGCACGCCAGACCAGAGATCAAAAAGGAAAGGACGATCGCCGGCCCCGCATCGCGTGCCGCGGCGATCCCGGTGAGCACAAAAATGCCCGCACCAATAATCCCGCCAATACCCAAAAAAACAAGATCCATGGTCGTAAGACAGCGGTGTAAACCCGCTTCGTCCCGCCCATCCCCCAAAGGCTTGGTCCTAAACCATGTCCTAAGCACTCTCGCCCCTCCCATACCGCATGTGATTAGGATCCCCCCATGACCATTACGAATTCTGACTCGCCGGGATACGCAAAGAGGTCCCAGCCCGTAACATACCATGTATGGAATTAGCCGCCTGCAAGGCCTCGAGCGATACATGAAAACGCGCGGCGATCCCAGAAAGCGTCTCGCCGTTCCGGACGACATAAAGCCTAGGCCCAGGCGTCATACCGAGGCGTGCGCGCAACTGCGCGGCGTCCCGCATAATGCCGGCCCAAATCGCGTGCGCCATTTGTTCATCGTAACGCGGGCTGTGGAGCCGCAATGCTTCGTGGGGATTGGAAATAAATGCCGTCTCGATCAACACCGAGGGGATGGTAGGCGATTCGAGCACCAAAAAATTCGCCTTCTCGACATGACCAATATGCACAGGCCCAAAGACCCGCAACCGACGCAATATGTGGTCTGCCAGATCGTAGCTTGCGCGACGCGTCCCATTTTGGGTCATGTTCAAAAGGATATTATGGAGAAATCCGCTCCGCGCCCCAAACCGGAGATCGCCCGCCTGATCGGCCGCGTTTTCACTGTGGGCAAGCCAGCGCGCCTCCCGACTCACGCCATGCTGAGACAAGATGAATATCTCCGCCCCCCGGACATCGAGACCGTCCGGTTTCGGTAAAGAATTGGCGTGGATCGAAATAAAAGCGGCCGCATGGTGCGCCTCGGCTAATTCGACGCGCTCACGTAAGGGGACATAATAATTTCCGGTGCGTGTCATAAAGGCCTTAAAGCCCGGCGTCGCGTTCACCAGCGCCGCCAAATCCTGACCTATGCGCAAAACGACATTCTTTTCACAAATATGATCGATGCCGCACGCGCCCGAATCAATACCGCCGTGCCCGGGATCAATGGCGATCACCATATCTGGTGGTGGCGGGGGCGGGTCTATGGCCGCTACGGCGGCATGTTGTACAGAAGGATGCGAAGGCTTACGGCCCGAAGACACGGGCTCAGGGGCGGCCTGGTTTGGGAACGATACAACCAATCCGCCCGGCAAGGCATTGATCTGATAAGGGACGGAAGTCGTGAGATCACAGACCACGCGCACCATGCCGTTTTGGTGGCGAAACGCTCGTATATCCTTTAAGGCACCGACGTTTTCCTTCCAAACCGCGTTGCCACCCGCAAGCACGGCACCGTGCAGGTCGACGACAACGCGCGCCGGATTCGAGAGCGCGAAGGATTTCCAGCGAATCTGATGATTGACTGAAAGGCGCACGATGAGCGCTTGGCCGCTTACACGGACAAGCGGCCTACCGATGCGAACGGCGGCCTGCGCTCCGGCGACAATGCCGCACAGGACAAGCGTCCCTATCATGATGAGTCGCAGCTTCACGGTCTTAAACGATCTACCACCTCTATCCCTCGTCGCGTCAACCCATACACCTGGGCCTGCCTTACATCATCGGTGAGCGCAAGAGAAACGTCAACATCTGCCTGCAAGAGACCGCCAGCCCGCTCCGGCCACTCGACCAAAAAAATCGTACGACCGTCTTCATAATCCCACCATCCAAGGGTCTCTAGTTCACGCGCCGATTGCAGGCGATAGAGATCGGCGTGTATGACGCGCACAAAGCTCAGATCATATTCCTCGATCAAAGTATAAGTAGGGCTCTTGACCGTACCTTGATAACCCAGAGCGGCCAGAATCACTCCCGCAAGCGCGGTCTTCCCGCTCCCCAACTCACCCCGCAGAAACACGCGGTCTCCCGCCTGAAGGTGCGCCGCAAGCGTCGCTCCCAGGCGCTCGGTCGCCGCCCAATCCGAAAGCGTCACGTTCAACATAAGGCGGAAAGCGCGGAAGGAAGGCAGGCTACGACGTCGGACGCCAAAAGTCCGACACTCCCGATCTGCGCGGCCGCGCGATCCCCGGCCCCGGCATGCACAAAAACACCCAAACGCGCGGCATCGACCAGCGACAGGCCTTGCGCGACAAGACCTGCGATCACACCGGCGAGCACATCCCCCATGCCGGCCGTTGCCATGCCTGGATTACCCCAAGGACAGAGCCACAAGGGATCGCCCGAGGCGATCAAGGTCCCCGCGCCCTTCAAGACGCATACGCCCCCGTAACGCCCTTGCAGGGCGTCTGCGGCGCCAGGCCTATCACGCGCGATATCGGGACGACTCACCCCCAGCAGCCGGGCCGCCTCCCCCTCGTGAGGCGTGAGTATCCAATTCGTACGATATTCCGGCTCCTGCGCAAGCCAATAGAGCGCATCCCCGTCCACAACGAGAGGCCGAGGCATAGCGCGCACCGAAGACCACGCATCTCGCCCAAAATCACGCCGTCCAAGACCCGATCCGACCACAAGACACCGGGCTCGCGCGAGCAAGGCCTCATTTAAGGGGCGCGGATACGCCATAAGTTCAGGACAAGCGGCGGCAAGCGCTCCGGCATGGCTTTCGTGCACCGCCGCCATAACAAGCCCCGCCCCGACGCGAAACGCCGCGGACGCCGCCAAGCGCACGGCCCCCGGCATACCGATATCGCCCCCCACAATGGCAAGAGCGCCCGCTTGATCCTTGTGAAGATGGCGCGGACGCGCAGGCTTTAAGGCGGCAAGGACCGAAAGGCCCGGCACTACGCCACGCGGAACGACCTCACGAGTCGAAACGCCGCCTTCCGCGATCATCGTCTCGCCACAGAACTCGGGGCCACTGCCGGTAAACGCCCCTATTTTGGGGGCGCCACAAAAAATCGTGCAGGAAGCGCGCAGGGCGCCCTCTTGCGCCCCGCCGCGATCGAGGTCGAGGCCCGTGGGCCCATCTAAGGCGACGATCGGGCGCCCGCTTGCTTGCGCGGCCCCCACGAGATCGCGATAAGGCCCCGATAAGGGGCCCTGCAAGCCGGTCCCTATGAGGCCATCGACGAGCACCGTACAGGAACGCAGATCCTCGATCCCAGGCGGCTTGGTAGGGGTCATAAGCAAGACTTGCATGCCTAACGGCCGGTAGTGCTCCGCGAGCGCGCGCGCCTGTCGACCGTTTCCCCCGCCGCCCGCCAAAATGCCCACACGGCGCGCACGCGGCGCAAGATAGGTCACGACCCGGCAAGCCGCCTCGGCCATAGCGGCATCGATTTCAGAAGGGCTCAACCCTGGAGACGAGCCAGAGGCGAGCCACCGCGCTAAGGAGGCGGCATCAAAAAGTGGGTAGCTCTGTGATTCAACCGCCGCCATGGGGAGGGAAAAGATGGGTCCGATAATAACGAAGCTCTGCTATGGACTCTAAAATATCGTCAAGCGCTCGGTGGGAATTTTGTTTCGTAAAGCCCGCACACAACTCCGGACGCCAGCGCTTGATGAGTTCCTTTACGCTGCTCACATCGAGGTTCCGATAATGCACATAGGACTCAAGCGACGGCATCAGACGCGCTAAAAAGCGCCGGTCCTGGCAGATGCTATTCCCGCAAAGCGGTGAGCGGTTGCGCGCGACGAGCGGCTCCAAAAACGCCAAGGTCTGGCGTTCCGCTTCCGCGACATCGATTGTCGTGGCGCGAATGCGCTCGACTAGGCCCGAATGCCCATGCGTACGCTGATTCCAGTCATCCATGCCGCGCAAAATAGACTCCGGCTGATGAATCGCGAGAACCGGCCCTTCCGCTATGATATTGAGATCACCATCGGTCACAACCGTTGCAATCTCGATGATCGCGTCCGTGTCGGGCCGCAGGCCCGTCATTTCGAGATCAATCCAGACCAGGGCATTAGGGTCTTGCGCCATGCTTTTCACCTTAAACTTCCAAAAAAACGAATCTCGCCCGTCCGCGCATGCCATCAAGCGCTCTAGCACGGCGGGCACCAGAACGCCCCACGACCATGGACGCCCTTAACCGCAGACCTTGTCGGGGCGACGCCTTCTCCGGTCGGAGCCCCCACCCGAGCCACTAAACCCCCGGGGCCCTCATTACGTCAACGCCCCTTATTCAGAGCTACCAAAAATCGAAGCGCCCCGCTCCCGTCCCCGCCAAAGACGCCACCGGGAAGCGCCAGCCTCCGTTTCCTAAAGGGGGATCGCGTCTCACGCGTCAACGCGCTACGATCACACGTCAGGGCCCAAGGGATTTTTAAGGCCGTGGTATACGAAGCCTAAGACCCCACAGCGTAGAACGATGGTTCGCGCAGCGAACTGTCCCGTCCGATCCATGGCCGAAGCACGCCAGGAATGAAGGACCCTCCACCTAAACTGCCCCGTGAAAGGAGCGCCATGACCACTCTACAAAAACAATCTTGCCGTCCCTGCGAAGGCAAAAGCCAAGCCCTTACGCACGCACAGGCACGCGACCTCATGCCGCAAATACCCGGATGGACGCTCGACGAGTCAGCCTCCCTGCTCCACCGAACGTTCACGTTTCACAACTTTTATGAAACCATGGCGTTTGTCAACGCCGTAGCCTACATCGCCCATACCGAAGACCATCATCCCGATCTTACGATTGGCTATAAGGAGTGCCGGATCTCCTATCAAACGCACGCGCTATCTGGGTTGAGCGAAAACGATTTTATTTGCGCTGCAAAAATTGACGCCCTTGATCGATCATAACATCCGGGCGATCCGCGAGACGCCGCCTTTAGGTCTCACGACGCCCGGAAAACGCCCGGGCCAAGGTGCCTCGATCGATATATTCCAGCTCGCCACCCATAGGCACACCGCATGCGATACGCGTCGCCAAGAGGCTGCGCCTACGCGCTAGCTCGCCTATATAGTGCGCCGTGGCCTCGCCTTCCACCGTGGCGTTGGTCGCTAAAATCACCTCGCGCACCACTCCGCTTGCCAGCAAGACCTCGAGCTTCGAAAGACCCAACTCCTCAGGCCCTATGCCATCGAGCGGCGAGAGCCTGCCCATCAAGACGAAGTACGTTCCACTAAACGCGCCTGACTGTTCCAAAGACACGAGATCGGCTGGCGATTCCACCACGCACAAGAGCCCCGCGTCCCGGCGCGTAGATCGACAGATAGCGCAAAGCTCGGTCTCGCTAAAATTATTACAGCGCACGCAGTGGCCAATACGCTCAACGGCCTGCAAAAGCGCGTGTGCGATATCGCGCGCCGCGGCCCGATCCCGACCCAACAAATGGAAAGCCATGCGCTGCGCGGACTTGCTCCCGATACCAGGCAACCGCCGCAACGCCCGCTTTAAGTCCTCCAGGGCTTTCGTTTCTTCTATCAAGGGATTAAAACGGCAGGTTCAAGCCGGGGATATTAAGGCCAGCGGTAAGGCCAGACAAACGCTCTTGGCTTACCGACTCGGCCTTACGCATCGCGTCGTTCAAGGCCGCCGCGACGAGATCTTCGACCACCTCTCGGTCCTCCTTCATCAGGCTCTCGTCCAAGCGGACCTTACGCACATCGTGTCGGCACGTCATCGTGACTTTAACAAGCCCGCCTCCCGCTTGCCCCTCCACCTCTATCGAGGCGAGCTGCTCTTGCGCCTTACGCAGGTTCTCTTGCATCGCCTGCGCTTGCTTCATGATCTGTCCGATTCCGCCCTTCATCCGCTATGTCCCCTCATTTTTCGTTGCGCGGTCGCACCGAGCCTTCATTGATCCGCGCATTAAATGTCCGCTTGAGCGCGGCAATCCCGGGATCCGTTGCGAGCGCTTCCTGTGCCTCGCGCTGCGCCGTTTCGAGCGCCTCTCGCTTCACATGGACAGGCGTGCCGGATACCGCGCCCACGATCACCTCAAGGCGCACCGTTTCTTTATAATAAGCGCAAAGGGCGTCCTTTAACATATCGCTACGGTCTTTGTTCAGGAGGTTCCCAACGGATGGGTCTATGGTGAGCGACACGCAATCTCCTTCCCGCGCGAGCGTCGCATTCATCGCAAGCTCCCGAGCCAAGCCCTTTAACGGCAAGCTCTCTAGCACCTCGCGGCCGGTACGTGGACCGGGAGAAGGCGCTGGACGATCCAAGGCCTGCGCCCCCTCGCTCGCACCAGGTCGTTCCGGGCGCGAGACGCCCTCGGTTCTCAGGGCGGCTGTCACGGACGCCATCGGTGGGCTGCGATCCGCCGCCTTTACCTCCTCCGCCGGCTCCTGCCCACGAGAAGCCCCCTCGCCCCCTCGCCCCCTCGCAACGGACGTAGATGGCGCGGGCGCACGATCGCCAGGAGGCTTTCCGAACCCCTTCATCTCCGGGGCCGAGGCGTCCTTGGGCCGGAACGCCAACATCCGCAAGATCGTCATCCGCATCCCCGACTCGGGATCCGGTGCCACCGCCATCTGCCGACGACCTACGCAACCAATCTCATAATAGAGCTGCACCAACTCGGGACTAAGCTTGCGGCCGATCTCCCCTAACCACGTATCCATCGCGTCTCTAGGTATGGCCTGCCCCACCGCGACATCGTGCAAAACACGCAGAAGCTCAGCCAAAAGCGCATCGGGCGCGACACCGAGAGCGTAGGCTTCGTCCAGAATCTCCAGAAGCCGCGAGCCTTCCTCTGCTGCGAGCGCCTCCAAGAGTCGGCGCAGGAGATCGGGGGCCACCGACCCCAACATATCCCGGACCGCCTCCAGACGGACCTCGCCCCCGCCTGCCGCAATCGCTTGGTCTAAAAGACTCAAGGCATCGCGAACACTCCCGTCTGCCGCGCGCGCCAAGGGAACGAGGGCGTCGGCGTCATACACCAAGCCCTCCTCTGCCAAGATGCGCGCGAGATGCGCGCGTAGCTGGGTATCCGACACGCGTCTTAAGGGAAACTTCAAACAACGTGATAAAACGGTGACGGGAAGCTTCTGTGGGTCGGTCGTCGCCAAAATGAATTTAACGTGCGGAGGGGGTTCCTCTAACGTCTTTAAGAGGGCATTGAAGCTATGCTGTGACAGCATATGCACTTCGTCTATGAGATAAACCTTATAACGCCCACGCGTCGGTGCGTACTGCACATTATCAAGCAACTCGCGCGTGTCATCGACCTTGGTACGCGATGCCGCGTCGACCTCTATCATATCGGCGAAGCGCCCGCCGTCTATCTCTTGACACGACCCGCACGTACCGCAAGGATGGGGCCCTACGCCCACTTCGCAATTCAGGGCCTTGGCCATGATACGCGCAATAGTCGTTTTTCCGACGCCGCGAATCCCGCTGAATAAATACGCATGGTGCATGCGTCCCTGCGCAAGCGCGAACTCAAGCGCACGGACGACCGAGTCCTGGCCTACGAGCTCTGAAAATGTGCGGGGACGCCATTTTCGGGCGAGCACAAGATAGCTCATGACCATCCTCAACAACCGAGAAAGTGGGTGGCGGCTTGGGCCGGCCCTACACAGTACCCGACCGGATCGCTACGGCTGCTTCCTTCCGGACCTGACCGGGTTTACGATCGATCGCCACAGCGGGGGTCGACCGTCACCGCCATAATATCTGAACGAGAACCGCCCAGGGCGCAGAGGTTAACATAATGACTGTACGGCAGCAAAACACATATCCCCAACCCAGGTCACAGGGGCGGGAGTCCAGCCCTCGCACCCTCAATCCCGGGCGCCCTTCTTATGCGCATTAAAGGCCGGACAAGACGCCTCCTCTTGCGTTTAAAGACCTTAAGTCGCGACACCTTCGGTGATCTCTATCACGGGCTTATCACCATGAGCTGGCCCGCATTCATCGCGGGCATAGCCGTGCTCGTCGTCCTGCTCAACGGCCTCTTTGCCTTGGCCTATATGGCCGAGCCCGGCAGCATCGTCCACGCCCCGAAGGGGTCCTGGTCGGCCGCCTTCTTCTTTAGCGTCCAGACTATGGCCACGATCGGCTACGGCATCATGTATCCGGGCACGCTCTACGGCAATATCCTCATGAGTATCGAGACCTTCATCGGTCTCTTCGGTCTGGCCTTCGCCACAGGTCTTGCTTTAGCCCGATTTTCCCGGCCACGCGCGCGCATTCGTTTTAGCGCCCACGCGGTCGTCACCGCCTTCCACGGCAAACCTACGCTCATGTTTCGCATCGCCAACCAACGCGGCAACCACATTTTGGAGGCCCATGTACAGGTGACGCTCATGCGCAATGAAAACAGCCCCGAAGGACACGACATGCGCCGCTTCCACAATCTCACCTTAGTGCGCGAAACGACACCCAGCTTCCGCTATTCGTGGACCGTCATGCATCCCATCACCCCCGAAAGCCCGCTCTTCGAATCCTCCTTGCGCGGGCTCTCCGAGAACGACGCCGAATTGATCGTGATTCTCGCAGGGCTAGACGAAACCCTGTCGCAGACCATTCATGCGCGACACGTCTACACGGCCGATGCCATTCATTGGCATCATAGGCTCCGCGACGTCCTTTCCAAGGATGAGCACGGCCACACCCTCATCGACTACCCCCACTTCGATGATATGGAACCCGACACGCCAAAAGAAGAGCCATGACCGGCCTCTTTGCGCATGAATACGCGGGGATTGAGGCTGAGGTCTTGCTATCTGGACATCAAGAGGTGTGATAGTGAGAAAAAAAACAACGCCCGAGGACTCTGGTCGGACACATCACCCAGACCTGGGGTTTGGAAGGGATCGATCCGGTCTTTGCGCGGCGTGAAGGGCGCAGGACTCAAACGTCCATAAGCCCAGGTCGAGCTTCGCCCCGTACACGACCTAAGGGGGCTTTGTGGGCCTAAACGCCCATGAAAACACATAAAAAAATGGCGGAGAGGGAGGGATTCGAACCCTCGGTACGCTTTTGACGTACACACACTTTCCAGGCGTGCTCCTTCAACCGCTCGGACACCTCTCCCCGTTAGGCCGCCAAGACTAACCTAGGTTGAGACGCGCTGCAACGAGTGACCTGGCACCAAACCCAAAGCGCCTCCTTACCACTGCGGACAATCCACCGGCATCACCTTCTGGGCACCGACGAAGGCTACGCCGTCCCGGGTCTTACCGTAGAGGAAGAGGGCATGATCCCAG
>Ga0307375_10005911_pt1 | contig 11397 bp, 9 predicted proteins | sample TR1MG_FD_202531 | JGI IMG/M metagenome (GOLD analysis project Ga0307375, IMG submission 202531) | Soil microbial communities from Risofladan, Vaasa, Finland - TR-1 | ecosystem: Environmental > Terrestrial > Soil > Coastal area > Acid sulfate soil | place: Finland: Risofladan, Vaasa | collected...
TTGTGAGGAGGAAACCCATGCAAACCCTGGAACAGCACACTACCCGCCCGGCCTTGCGCCTGGTGTCGACGAAAGACCTCAGCCGCGAGGCGTGGCTGGGTGTACGCAAGCACGGCATCGGCAGCTCGGATGCTGCGGCCGCCGTGGGGCTGAACCCCTACCAGAGCGCGCTGGAGCTCTGGCTGGTTAAGACCGGCCGGGACGCGGGACTGCCCAAACCCGATTTCGATGACGAGACGTCCCCGATGTACTGGGGCACCCTGCTCGAACCCATCGTCGCCGCGCACTATGTCCGCCGCACCGGCTGCAAGGTCCGGCGCGTCAACGCGGTACTGCAGCATCCGGAATATCCGTGGATGCTGGCCAATATCGACCGCGAGGTGATGGGCCATGCCGACGTCGCGATCCTGGAGTGCAAGACCGCAGGGATTCACGGCTCCCGACTGTGGAAGGACGGTGTGCCGGAGTATGTCCAGCTGCAGGTGCAGCATCAGCTGGCCGTGACCGGCAAGGCTGCCGCCGATGTCGCGGTGTTACTGGGCGGTCAGGAGCTGCGCATTCACCGGATTGACCGCGACGACGCACTGATCAAGCGACTGATCGAGCTGGAGGCCCGCTTCTGGGCCTACGTCATGGCCGACACACCGTTGCCCGCCGACGGCTCCGACTCGGCGGTCAAGGCCTTGCAGGCGCTGTTTCCGGCCGACCACGGCCAGACGCTCGATCTGCGTAGCGATACCGCTATGAATGCCACGTTCGCCACGTGGTGCGAGACACGCCACACGATCGAGCAGCTCAGCGCCACCGAGGCGCAATGCAAGGCCACCTTGCAGCAGGCCATGGGTGAGGCATCGGTAGCGAAGTTCGTGACCGGCGCGGTGTCGTGGAAGAAAGCCAAGGACACTTCCACGCTGGATACCGCTGCCCTGCAGAAAACCTACCCGGAGCTGTGCGTGCAGTACCTCAAGTCCCGGTCCGGTAGCCGGCGTTTCGTTCAACTCGAAGGAGAACAGCATGATTGAAGGACTGGCTATTACGCCGCCGATCCTGGGGCGGATTGCGATTGGCAAAGTCGTCGAGCGCAACGGCACGCGCTTGCCGGAGAAGGATGACGAGTTCACGGTCACCAGCCTGGTGCAGAACCGGGAGGGCTGGGTGCGGCATCCGTTGGATGAATGCCTGCGCAAGGCCACCACCGAAAAGAAGCTGCGTTCGCTCCCGGTGCGACTGCTGTTTGCCGATCCGGACTTGAACCTGCGCGCACAGTACACGGCGTTCAATCGGAGCAACGGACGAACCGTCTGTGCGGGCAATGGTCAGACCTGCAAGCGGTCGACGGCCGAAGGCCTCACCTCGCACCCGTGTCCAGCGCCGGAACACTGCGCGTTCGGGACCAGCCTGGGCTGCAAGCCCTATGGCCGGCTCAATGTGCAGATCGAAGGGCAGGACGATGCCCTGGGCAGTTTCATCTTTCGCACCACCGGCTACAACTCGATCCGCACGCTGGCGGCCCGACTGAGCTACTTCCGGGCGCTGGCCGGCGAGGCCCTGCCCTGCCTGCCGCTGTCCTTGAAGCTGCGGGCCAAGAGCACGACCCAGAGCCATCGCGCGGCGGTGTACTTCGTGGACCTCGTGGTGCGTGAGGGGCTCACTCTGGAAGCGGCCTTGCTGCAGGCCAGGCAGGAAGCGGAGGCACGCAAAGCCAATGGCTGGAATCAGGCGGCATTGGAGCACGCGGCGGCAGCAGGATTGGCCAACGGGGCGTTCGAGGACTCAGAAGAAGAAGCGCCAGCGGTGATCGAGGAGTTTTATACCGAGGCAGCGACGCAGATGCCTGCAACGAGCGTGAACGCGCGCCATGCGGCGGCGAACCATGCAGGGGTTGCAACTCGCGACGCCCGGAGCCGGTTGAGTTTGGCGGAGAAGCTGGATGCCAAGGCCGAAGCGCGGGAAGCGCCAGCGCTCTCGGTGACGTGAGGGGAAACAACGTGTGAGGGCTACGCCCTGTCCACCGTGGCTGCCCACAGCAGCCACGGTGGGTGGTGCTTCGCTCTTTTTTTGCGAGGAATGGTCAAGAGCCGTACGATTCAGGCTTGCCGCGCCAGGAGCTTTGCTTGTGCCAAAACGATCGACAGCCGACCGCAACCGATGCCGTCGCATGGAGTTGCGTGCCATCGCGTTGCTGGAACGCTACGACTGCCCGACGCCCTACCATGCCGTCTGCACGCTTTTTTTGGGTGCCATGAGCGCAACCGCTCCGGTGCAACCCATGAAGGTGCTGGCCACGATCTGGGACGGCAAGCTGCCAGCGTTCCCTTCCATCGACGCAGTCAACGAGTTACTGGAGGCACTCATCAACGGTCTGTGGAATGAGCTCACCGTGCACCAGGACGAGACGCAACCGTATCGACTCACGCCCACGCCGGCCCGGGCAACGCGCCAGAGTCTGGCCAGCTTGGTCGAGACACGCGCGGAAGAGATCCATGGATTTTTGACGGGCATCTTTGGTGATCAGGAGGACCTTGAGGTACCCGAACCGATGGCCGAATCGCTGGACACCCTGATGGAGTTGGGCGAGGTCTTTTCCGGGATGCAGACGTTGTTGGAAGATCCTGAGAAGCCTGCGAGCCCCGCAGACGTGAAAGCGCTCAAAGTGCAGATCGCCGAGCTGACCCACATCGTCGAGCAAGAGATCCACGTCGTCGTCATCGTCGCCCGCGTCCTTCGCGAGCAAGAGGGTGCGATGGAGGAGAAGACAGAATTGACAATGCACTAACCGGAGATTCGATGCCGCATCCCGTCGCATGACATGGATGCTTTGCTGGTCAATTCGCGTCATTTGCAGCTGGCGCGAGACGGTCGCAACGCGGTTAATGTGGTCGGTCGGAAAAGCGCAACTAGGATGAGGCAAGTTCACCACATCTGACGTTGTCAGGGCGGTGCCAGTTCTTGACTGAGCACCGGACGTCCGTCAGATGCGCTTGCAGTCTCGCTGAAGGCACGACAAGCTGCGAAGGACAGACGTCGAGCCGTTTCAGCCCTTCGCGAGCGTCTGCTTTTGGGGGGCATTTTTCCGATGGTGACGATCCATCTCGCGCAGGATCGGCAGTGCGTCCTGCGGCACCGACACGGGGCCGAACACGGCATAGCGTCCGCACATGGCGGTCTCCTGATCGAGGGGCGTCGAACGTGCCCCACCCGGGGGTGGGGCCGCGTGATACTGCCGTCCGTGAGACGCGACCACCCTGCCCTTGCCGGAGGCCGCCAGATAATCATTACTGGGCGCCAGCATTTCCCTGAGCTACTTCTACGTCAGGCCACCAACTTTTTCAGCTGAGATCAGCACTCATCAGGGGTAAGACATTTGGTCATACCGCCGCCATCATCCAGGGCTTATAACCCTCCTTGGGGGAACCTCACGTAGCGAAGGGTCTTAACCATGCAATGGAAAAAAACGATACGGGTTCAGTCTGGTTGTGGCGCTGGAGCACATCGCGATCTGCTCATGCGAACCAAAGGTTTACTGTTGTGTTCCATGCTTGTCGGCGTGGTGGGGGCGGCCTGTGCCTCAACGCCGGCTTTCGCTCCGCCTCAGGGCGGGCACGAGTTGTTTGTACACAATCCGCTTTCCAGCAGCGGCAGTTGCGGCGTCGAGCGCTGGTCCGTCAAGACCGGCACCGATCCGGACGCGCATTTCGTGGACCTCGCCAACCCGGTGCCTCAGACCATCGCTTACCTGGATGGGTTGCCGGCGCCCAGTAGCCTCCCGTCGAACGCACGCGTGCAACCGACCGAGACGACGCTCTTCCTCGTGGATGCCACCTTGGTCCAATACAAGCTGGAGAATGATTCGGACTATCACTTGGTGCTCAAGGACGGGCAGGGAAACACGATGATCGCGGAGATTCCCGATCCTGCCTGCGTGGGCTCAAGTAGCCCGTTTGCGGCCGGCATTCAGAACGCGCGCAGCGAGTTCGACGCCAAATACATGGCGACCACCAGCTTTCAGACCGCAAACATTCCGGTTGAACTGAAGGGTGTCGGTTTTTTCGACTTTAACCATGGACAGACGGGGGTCGCTCCCAACGCGGTCGAGCTCCACCCGGTGGTCGACATCGTGTTCAATCCCTCGGGCACTGGGAACGTGCCGCCGGTCGCTAGCTTCACCGATACGATCAACGGCCTCATCGTGGCGTTCACCAACACGTCCAAGGATAGCGACGGTACCGTGGTATCCAGTGCCTGGAACTTCGGTGACGGGACGACCTCGACAGCAACCAGTCCGAGCCACGCTTACGTGAACTCCGGCACGTACAATGTGTCGCTCATGGTGACCGACAATGGCGGCAAGACAGGGAGTACGACTCAGTCGGTGATGGTCGCTTCCGGTGGAGGCGGTGGCGGCAGCCAATTGCTGGGCAATCCTGGGTTCGAAAACAGTACGGCTACGCCTTGGAAGATCAGTTCAGGGGCGCTGTGCACCAACAGCAGTTGCTCGGGTGAGGTAGCGCACGGCGGCTCCGGGTTTGTGTGGTTGGACGGGTATGGCAGCGCGCACGTCGATACTGCTTCGCAGGCCGTGACGATACCTGCCGGTAACACGAGTGCAGCCCTGTCGTTCTGGCTGCATATCGATACCGATGAAACGAGCATGACCCACGCCTACGACACCATGAAAGTGCAGGTATTTGATACGTCAGGAAACCTCCTGGGTACGGTGGCGCAGTGGTCCAACCTCAATGCGGCATCGGGCTATCAGCAACACAGCGCAAATCTGAGTGCCTACGTCGGAAAGTCGATCATCGTGAAGTTCATTGGTACCGAAGACTCGTCGCTCCAGACGTCCTTCGTGCTGGATGATGTCGGCTTGACCGTCCATTGAGCACCGAGGGCTAACAAGAGCCGCCGTCAACATCGTTGGCGGCGGCCTTGCGCGGGTATTAGGTCTCGACGACGGACTACCGCGAGATCACACGGCAGCACTGCTGCTACGGGGAAGCCGAAGCTGGACATCCGTTGCGGTCACTGTGGTGGACGACAGTTCGCGTCCACAACGGAGACGTACCGGTACGGTGCGAACGGCTCACTGAATCGCACAGCACAGTGTGCATGAGTTGAGCTCTCAGGGCCGCCCTTCCTGCCGCGTGCGTGTATCGATCGCCACCAAGCAACGGGATAGCGCGCGGCCGTCTTCGCCGCGTTGGAATGGGATGGTAGCGAACACCGATAGTGCCGTGGCCGCGTCGCGGCACGTGACCCATGGGATGGAGATGCCGGCCTCAATTCGAGGGTTAAAGCAGCCCAGCATGGATGTTACTTCGCGCCACATCCGGCCGGCGTAGATGACCGCCCCGGGGAACGTGGGCGCCCGTACTTTCGCGCTGGGTGCAGCCACGACGTGCCCATCGATTGAAAGGCGGTACGCCACCTCCGTAAACCGTAGATCGCCCAAAAAGCCGAGCCATCCCATCTTCACCAAGCGCTCCCGCGCTGAGAAGCGCAAAGATGTCAGCCCGGGATACGCGGGTCGACACCAAGATTTGAGGGCAGAAAACCACCGGGCTGGCTGATGCCTGCTGACTGGGATAGCGATCACAGCTGACCGGCGCACGCAGTCGGTTCCGCAATGTCTCAATGAAAATCCCGCGACCGCACATCCAGACCACCGAGCAGCTCGCTCATGTCGAGCAGCCGGCTGGCGATCAGATGACACACGCCCTCGACCGCCTCCCACCGTCCATCGACACCGAGCAGCTCGGATTCGAGCAGCACCCGCCGATGCGTTTCGGCGACGTCGCGCCAGACGATGACGTTGACCAGGCCGTGCTCGTCCTCCATCGTCAGAAAGGTCACGCCACTGGCTGTTTCCGGTCGCTGGCGCATCGTGACCATCCCTGCCACGCGCGCATAGCTGTGGTGGGGGCGCTTGCGCAGTGTGCGTGAATCGGTACAGCGGGCGGCGCGCAGCCGATCGCGGATCTGGGCCATGGGGTGCACGCCTAGCGTCAGGCCGGTGCGCGCATAGTCCGCCAGCGTGTCTTCAGCTTGCGTCGGTTTTGGCAGCGCCACCTCGACCTCGGCCGGACTGACGTTGCCAAAAAGCGGCAGCTGCTTCTCCACCCCGGCGATCTCCCAGTGCGCGTGGTGTCGGTGCTGCGACAGACCCCGCAACGCGCTGGCCTGCGCCAGCAGGTCCTGATGACGCTTGTCCACGGCTGCTCGCGCGCACAGATCGGCGATGTCGACGAACGGGCGCTGCACACGGGCCGCCATGATTCGTCGTGCCGCTTCTTCGCTGAACCCGCGCACCTGGCGCAGTCCCAGCTGGATCGCCGGTGCTTCATCGCGGGTGATCAGCGTGTTGTCCCAGTCGCTGTGCTGCACGTCGATGGGAAACACGTCGATGCCGTGGCGCCGGGCGTCCTGCACGATCTGGCTCGGTGCATAGAAGCCCATGGGCTGGCTGTTCAGCAGTGCGCAGGCGAAGGCCGCCGGCTCGTGGCACTTCAGCCAGCAGCTGGCATAGACGATGCCGGCAAAGCTGGCCGCGTGGCTTTCCGGAAAACCGTAGCTGCCAAAACCCTTGATCTGCTCGAACAGCTTCTCGGCAAACGCGGTGGTGTAGCCGCGCTCGGCCATGCCGGTGAGGATGCGCTCGCGGTGCTTCTCCAGTCCGCCCCGTCGCTTCCACGCGGCCATGTCGCGTCTGAGCCCGTCCGCTTCGCCGGCCGTGTAGCCGGCCGCAATCATGGCCAGCTTCATCACCTGTTCCTGAAACAGCGGCACGCCTAGCGTGCGCTCGAACACTTCCTTCAGTTCTTCGGACGGGTAGTCGACCGGCTCCTCGTTCCGTCGCCGCCGCAGATACGGATGCACCATGTCGCCCTGGATGGGTCCGGGCCGCACGATCGCCACCTGCACCACCAGATCGAAGAAGTTCTCCGGCCGGTGCCGCGGCAGCATCGCCATCTGCGCGCGTGATTCGATCTGGAACACGCCCACCGTGTCGGCGCGCTGGATCATGGCGTAGGTGGCCGGATCCTCCGAGGGCAAAGTAGCCATTGAATAGTCCTGCCCGCGCTGGGTGCGCAGCAGGTTCAGGCATTTCTGCACGCAGGTGAGCATGCCCAGCGCCAGACAGTCGACCTTGAGCAGGTTCATCGTGTCCAGATCATCCTTGTCCCACTGGATGATCGTGCGCTCGGGCATCGCGGCGTTCTCCACCGGCACCAGTTCGCTCAGGGGCGCATCGGCGATCACGAACCCGCCGACGTGCTGCGACAGGTGCCGCGGCATGTCCAGCAGTTCGGCGGTGAGCTTGAGGATGCGCCGGATGAGCGCGCTCTCGGGATCGAAGCCGCGCTCGCGCAACCGCTCGTCGAGGGACTCCTCACCGTCCCACCACGCGAACACCTGGCTCAGCTGATCGACCTGATCCCGCGGCAGTCCCATGGCCTTGGCCACATCGCGCACGGCGCTCTTGCCGCGGTAGCGGATGACGGTAGCCGCCAGCGCGGCTCGCTCGCGGCCGTATTTCCGGTAGATGTACTGGATCACCTCTTCGCGCCGCTCGTGCTCGAAGTCGATGTCGATGTCCGGCGGCTCGTTGCGTTCCCTGGAGATGAACCGCTCGACCAGCAGGCTCATCTTCATCGGGTCGACCTCGGTGACGCCGAGCGCAAAGCACACCGACGAGTTCGCCGCCGATCCCCGGCCCTGGCACAGGATCCCCTGGCTGCGGGCGTAGCGCACGATGTCGTGCACGGTGAGGAAGTAGGCCTCGTAGCGCAGCGATTCGATCAAGCCCAGTTCGTGCTCCAGCTGCTGGTGTACCTTGTCCGAGACGCCCTCCGGCCAGCGCCAGCGTGCGCCCGCCTCCGTCAGCTGGCGCAACCAGCTCGTGGCGGTATGGCCTTCCGGCACCAGCTCGGCCGGATAGCGGTAGCGCAGCTCGTCGAGCGTAAAGGTGCACCGTGCTGCGATCCGTACGCTCTCGTCGAGCAAGGCCGCCGGGTAGAGCGTGGCGAGCACGTGGCGGCGACGCAGGTGCCGTTCGCCATTGCGCGCGATCAACCCACCTGCCTCCGCCATCGGCACGCGGTGCCGGATCGCGGTGAGCGTGTGCTGCAAAGCCAGTCGTCGCCGGATGTGCATGTGCACGTCGCCTGCCGCGACCAGGGGCAGGCCCAGCTCGCGGCCGATGGTTTCCAGTTCACGCACGCGCCGCGCATCGTTCGGACCGCGGTGCAGTTCCACCGCGAGCCAGGCGCGATCGCCAAACGTCTGCCGCACCCATCGGCCGTGAGCCATATCCACGATCCGATCAGGCGCCCACAAGACCAGCGTGCCTGGCAGGCCGCTGGCCACGTCGGCACGCGTGAGGCGGTAGGTACCTTTCTTGGACGCGCGCCGCCCCGTGGTGATGAGACCGCACAGCGACGTGTAGCCGGCCTTGGTCTCGCACAGCACCACGAGCTTGGGGCCATCGTCGAGCTGGATCTCCGAGCCGACGATCAGCGGCACGCCGGTGTCGCGCGAGGCTTCCAGCGCGCGGACGATACCGGCAAGTGAGCACTCGTCGGTGATCGCCAGCGCGGCGTAACCGCAGCTCTTCGCCCGCTCGAACAGCTCGCGCGCGCTGGAGGCGCCGCGGCCGAAGGAGAAGTTCGAGAGACAGTGGAGCTCCGCATAGGCCGTCATGCGAACCACCCGTGGATCATCCAGCCGGTCTGCTCATTCGGGGCGCAGAACGCCCAGGCCTCCTGCCCCAGCGAGGTTTCGATGACGTAGTAGTCGCGGCAGACTTCGCCGCCATCCCACCACCCCGTTTCCACACGCTCCGGGCCGGCCAGGATGATCGGCGCCCTACCACGCAAGGGGATAGGGCGCCGCAGCAACCACGTGGGGCGGGGATGCGGCTCGATCGGCGCGGTCTCCTGCGTGACCTCGCGTTGCGCCCGCTCAGGGCGGGGATCGGGCGTGCTGCCCAGCCGATAGACCGCGCCATCGCCCAGCCGCGCCCGCAATCGCTCGCGCAAGGAGGCGATCGGCAACGCATGCGCCGGCCGCTCATCGAACAGGTCCCGTCCGGCCGGCACGAATGCTGGCAGATCGCGGGCAATCAGCCGCAGCGCCAGCACCGACTCAGGAAGCACGACGTGGTCCAGCCGGCCGCGGGCGAACTCGAACAACAGCGCACCGTCGCGTTCCGGCGTCAGCAGCCCAATGGATACATCGGTATATCGACCTTCGCGATGCTCCAGGCGCAGCACGAAACGCTGCACCCCGCCATCGCGTCCGGCCAGATACGCGGCCAGGTCATCGACCATGCGCCGCACCGGGAAGATCAGCGCCGACTGATTCTCCACCTCGTGCAACAGCTCGATGCGCAGGTCGAAGGTGTCGGGCGGTCGATACAGCTCCAGGCCCGAGGGCAGGTCACCGGTCAGGCGATCCAGGGACGCCAGCAGTTCCGCGCCGAAACGTCGACACAAGCCGTCTCGCGGCAGTGCCAGCACCTGGCCCAGGGTGCGGATGCCCATGCCCGGCAGCGCCGCGAGGGCGTTCGCCGGCAAGCGACTCCTGGCGATCGGCACCCGCTGCAGGGCATGGCACAAGGTATCGACGGTCAGCACCGCTTGCCCGTCGGACACCGTGGTCAGCACGTGGGCGGCATGCGCGGTGGGCGCCGCTGCGATCCGATGACGAAATCCCAGCTCGGTGAAGTCCGCTCGCAGCAGGGATTCCAGTCGGGGCCACGGCCCGAACAGGCCCATGCTTTTGCTGACTTCCAGCACGATCGCCTGCGGCAGCAGGCTGACTTCGGAGCTGTAGCGGTAAGCCACGGCCGCCAGGAACCGATGCCATCGGCTCACTGACGCGCGGTCATAGGGGATGGCTTCGAAGTGCGACAGCAGCGCCTGCGCCGCGCTCAGCCGCTGGCCAACGTGGAGCCCGGCGGCCCGGGCGGCCTCATTGGCCGAGACGATCGTGCGCGCGTGGATCGGCCCGTCGACGAGCACCAACGGTCCCTCGGTGGGACGGCGTCGCAGGATCCCATCCAGCGCCAGATGCGGCAGGTTGATGCAGGCCCAAAGCATGTCCGGCCGCCATCAATGGACAACACGCGGCAGCGGAATGGCCTGCGCCGGCACGGCCCCGCCACGGCATTTGCGCACCCAGACCTGCGGGCGCGGCGGAGCTTCCAGCTCCAGGCGCAGCGCCGCGGGCGAGGCGTTGGCAAGATGGCGGCGATCGCGGAACACGAACGCGAGCGCCTGCCCGGTCGCGGCCGCCACCTGCAGACGCCGCAGGGCACGATCGTCCGCGTGCTGCGGCCACGCCAGCACGGCGGCGCAGCTGCCCGAGCGCAGGCACTGCTCGGTGGCCCAGAGCACGTCCTTTTCACCGGCATCGACGATGTCGACCTGGCGCATGTCGACCCCTTGTTGGCGCCAGCCGGCGACACACGGTGCATACGGCGGCGACACGATCACTATCTGGCGCTGGCCTTGGGTCAGGCGCGCCAGCGTAGGCAGCACGAGGCGAAGCTCGCCGATCCCGTCGACGGGCAGCAGGATCTCCGACAGCGAGGCCTCCGGCCAGCCGCTGGTGGGCAGCACCGCATCGAGGGCGCGCCAGCCGGTGGGCTGATCGCCGACGGGCGCCTCGGGAGCCCGCCCCCGCCAGACCTGACGCGCGTCGAGCAAGGACGACAGGGAAACCACCGCGCTCATCAGCCGCCCCGCAGCAGGCCGGCAAACAGACCTTCAATCGCGAAGTCTTCGGTGGGATCCACGTCGATGGGTTCGAAGCCTGGACTGTTCGGCAACAAACGGATCACGTCGCCCTTCCAGTGCAGCCGCTTGATCGTGAATTCATTGCCTCGGACGCGTGCGGCGACCACCTGGCCATGTCGTGCCACCACCGTGGCGTGTACCGCCACCAGATCGCCATCCAGGATGCCTTCGTCGCGCATCGAGTCGCCGACCACTTTCACCAGGTAGTCCGGTCGCAACCGGAACAGCGAACGGGAGACGCGCAGGCGCCGATCCACCCGGGACTCCGAAAACAGGGGCTCGCCCGCGGCGATGCGACCGATCAGCGGCAACTCCAGCGTATCGGCATCCATCGGATCGGGTTCGCGCACCAGCCGAATGCTGCGGGCGTGGTGGGGTTCGAGCCTCAGCCGGCCTTTGGCTTCGAGCGAACGGACGTGCTTGAGCACCGCACTGACGCTGCCGATCCCCAGGGCTTCGCCGATTTCTTCGAGGGTGGGCGACTGCCCGTCCCGCTCGATCCGGGTGCGGATGAAGGCGAGGACGTTGGACTGGCGGTGGGTGATCTGCAGGGTCATGGCTCGCATAGTTTCACCTATTTGGGTGAAAATGAAAGGTG
>Ga0307375_10005912_pt1 | contig 11396 bp, 13 predicted proteins | sample TR1MG_FD_202531 | JGI IMG/M metagenome (GOLD analysis project Ga0307375, IMG submission 202531) | Soil microbial communities from Risofladan, Vaasa, Finland - TR-1 | ecosystem: Environmental > Terrestrial > Soil > Coastal area > Acid sulfate soil | place: Finland: Risofladan, Vaasa | collected...
GGTCTGGCTCGATAACCCATAAATTATCCGTAATAGGGGTCTCTTTATCCCCAATCTCTTTTCCAAATATGTCGGAGAGATTATGGGCTATATCAAACGATACCAACAGCACATTATCATCAACCATCTCCGAAATTTTTACTGCGGTCGCTGCAGAGATCGTAGTTTTCCCTACGCCGCCTTTCCCACTTAAAATAATGATTTTTTTCATTGGTATACCTTATAATGTGAATATAGATTAGAAAATGAGTAAAAGATAATAGAAATAAATTTTTCTTTTTTTTATCCAAATTAGAGTACAGGGAGGAGAAAAAGATCCTCTATTTACCCAAAATAGAATGCAAGGCATTAAAATCTAATAATTGTTTAAAGAACAATAAAGGGGAAAAAAGATGAGGAGAAAAATTCTTTTAGATCAATTTTTTAAATTTTTATAAAAGATACAAATATACTAATTTGGTGGTGTTCTTAATCGAATGGTAGAAAAATTGAATATCCATGTGATCGGCAGTGAAGACACCGTAATTGGTTTTGGATTAATTGGAGTGAATGGAACCATTGTTAACGATGTAAAAATGGCAGAGAAAATTTTAAAGGAATTAGCAGAATCGAAAGAATATAAAATCATTATTATTAATAGGAAATTACTTGAAGGTTTAGAGGGTTTAGAAGAATTTATTAAGGAATATCGGTTGAATTCAGAGAATCCAATCTTAGTAGATATTCCGGATGAAACTGGAATTATTGCTTTCGAATCAGTAAAGGATATCATTAAAAGATCAATAGGGATTTGAGGTTTATAGATGGAGAAGGACAAAACTGAACTTTCAGATAAAATTAATGTTTTAATGAGAGAGGTTATTGAAGATGCCGAATTGAGGGCAGAAACGAAAATTCGTCAAGCCGAGGAAAAATCCAAGAATTTGATTGAGGAAGTGAAAAAAAATTTAGAAAATGAAATAGATGAAATGTTTGAGAAGATTGGTGAGGAATTAAATAGAGAAAGAGAAACCAAACAATTAGAGATTCAATCCCAAATAAAAAACCAAATTATGATAGCAAAAGATGAGAAAATTAAAAAAGTTTTAGAAATTATTGAAAGAGAATTATTATTATTTAAAGATAAACCTAAATATAAAACCTTTTTAAAAGAAACTTTTGAGAACATGTTGCAATTTTTACCCCCGGGTAATTATATTTTATTTCTTAATAAAGAGGATACCAAAAAATTGTCTAAGATGGATCTTCAAAACTTCAATAAGAATCCGGGATTTAATTTTACGATTTCTCAAGAAGAAAATATTGACGCGCATGGAATCCTTCTCAAATCAGAAGATCAGCGAATAATACTTGAGGATACATTAGAAAGCAGGTTTATTAAAAAAAAGGAAAAATTGCGCAGTAAAATTGCGAATCTATTATTTACTACTAAGTGATTTTAACGAAGATGGTTTATTGAATAAGGAAAGTGAGATAATTTCAATTGATGGTCCGGTTATTAAAGCCGATAATATGTTTACCGCTAAAATGCATGAAATGGTCGAGGTGGGAAATGAAAAATTAATTGGAGAAATTATTCAATTGCAGGATGGCGTGGCTTTCATTCAGGTGTATGAAAATACAAGTGGATTAAATTTGGAGGAGCCTGTTAATGCGATTGGAATGCCACTTTTTGTAGAGTTAGGTCCCGGTTTAATCGGGAACATTTTTGATGGAATTCAAAGACCCTTAGAAATCTTTAGAGCGCAGGTAGGGGATTTCATTAAGAAAGGAATCAAAATCAGCCCGTTAGATCGAAACAAACAATGGTTTTTTTCTCCAAAAGTGAAAAAAGGAATAAAAGTTGGCGCAGGAGATATTATTGGGGAAGTCCAAGAAACGGAATTAATTACACATAAAGTAATGATTCCAAAAAATGTTTTAGGAAGCCTTGAATCGATTGTTTCAGAAGGTTCATATACAATTGAGGATGAAATAGCTCAAGTTAAAACCGAGTCTTCTACATTTTCCGTGAAGATGTTAAGAATATGGCCCATTAGAACCCCTCGTCCCTACTTTGAACGGCTTCTACCAGATGCGCCTTTACTCACAGGCCAACGAATTATAGATATATTTTTCCCAATAGCGAAAGGAGGAGTAGCGGCAATACCAGGAGGATTTGGTTCTGGGAAGACTATAACATTACAACAGATTGCAAAGTGGGCTTCTGCAAATATAATAATATATATTGGATGTGGCGAACGCGGTAATGAAATGACCGATATCCTCACATCTTTTCCAAAATTAATAGATCCAATTACCAAAAAACCGTTACTTCAACGAACAATTATAATTGCAAATACGTCTAACATGCCAGTATCTGCAAGAGAAGCGAGTATATATACGGGAATAACAATGGGAGAGTATTTTCGTGATATGGGATATGATATTGCGATTATGGCAGATTCTACAAGTAGATGGGCAGAAGCTCTCCGAGAAATATCTGCAAGATTAGAAGAAATTCCAGCGGAAGAAGGGTATCCACCTTATTTACCAACACGGCTTGCTGAGTTCTATGAACGCGCTGGTAAAATAATACCTCAGGGTAAGCCAGAGAGATTAGGAACATTATCCTTAATGGGTGCCGTTTCACCTCCAGCAGGAGATTTCTCCGAACCTGTCACCCAATATACCATCCGCAATATTCGCGTCTTGTGGGAATTAGATAAAAAATTAGCGGATTCGCGCCATTATCCAGCAATTAATTGGATAAACTCTTTTTCAGGCTATATCGACTATGTTAAAGAGTGGTGGCATCAAAAAATTAATAAAAAATGGGCAGGATATCGAAATTTTGCATTAGAAATTTTAATCAAAGATAACCAATTGATGCAAATTGTTAAGTTAATAGGTGCGGAGTCATTACCGGATGATGAACGGTTAGTTTTATTTATTGCACAGATCTTAAAAGAAGGGTTTTTGAGACAAAATGCACTAGATGAAGTTGATACATATACAACTCCTGAAAAACAATTTAAAATGCTTGAAATCATCATTGATTTTTATAAAAAGGGTTTAGAAATAGTCGCAAAAAGGATACCTATTTATAGAATTACTGAAAGCCCTATTGTCCCGCAATTGATGAAGATGAAAATAGATATCAAAAATGATGAACTCAAGAAATTAGAAATCCTTCAAAAATCAGCTTTGAATCAATTAGAGAAGTTATTAGAATGAGGGGTTGAAGCGTGCCAAATATTAGTCGTTCTGGATTAAATCAAATAATAGGACCACTGATATTCATAGACACATTAAAAAACATCGGCTATGACGAAATGGTAGAAATTATTACACCAGATGGAAGCTCACGAAAGGGAAGAATTCTTCAAATAAATAAGAAATTTACAACGATCGAAGTATTTGAGGGAACATTTGGATTATCACTTAAAAATACAAGAGTGAATTTTTTAGGGGATACTCTGAAAGTTGGGGTCTCAACCGATATGCTTGGACGAGTTTTCAATGGAATGGGGGAACCTATTGATCACTTACCAAAACCGTTTGCAGATGAATATTTGGATATTCATGGCTCATCTATTAACCCTGTAGCAAGAGAATATCCAAGGGATTTCATTCAAACGGGAATATCGACCATAGATCTGATGAATTCTTTGGTTCGAGGGCAAAAACTCCCAATTTTTTCAGGTGCAGGGTTACCTCATAATTTTTTGACTGGACAAATCGTTAATCAGGCAAAAACAGAATCTAAGGAAGACTTTGCTATTGTTTTTATTGCAATGGGGATAAGCTATGACGATGCCATATTTTTCCGAAAAAAATTTGTAGAGACGGGTATCATAAAAAATGTCGTATCATTTTTGAATCTCGCTGAGAATCCACCGATGGAACGACTTGTGACACCACGAATTGGTTTGACAATTGCAGAATATTTAGCATATGTCGAAAATATGCACATTTTAGTTATTTTAACAGATATGACCCTTTACGCTGAGGCTTTAAAGGTTATTTCGTCTTCAAAAGGAGAAATCCCCAGCAGAAAGGGGTACCCAGGCTACTTATATTCGGATTTTGCATCGATATTTGAACGATCGGGGAGAATAAAGGGTAAAAAAGGATCTATTACACAACTTCCAATTCTGACCATGCCTAATGATGATATTGAGCACCCTGTTCCAGATTTAACAGGATATATTACAGAAGGTCAAATCATTTTAGACCGTAATTTAGCTAACCAAGGAATTTATCCTCCAATTAACGTCCTAAGTTCATTATCACGTTTAATGAAGGATGGGATAGGAGAGGGAAAAACGCGAGATGACCATGGAGATGTTTCCAGTCAGTTATATGCAGCATATGCCAAAGTAAAAGATGTTGAATCTTTAGCTTCGATTATTGGAGAAAAAGAACTTATTGGCCTTGATAAAAAATATCTAGAGTTTGGAAGAAGATTTGTAAAGGAATTTGTAAATCAGGGTCAATCAAATAGAGAGATCGAGCAGACACTTAATCTTGCATGGGATCTTTTATCAATCTTACCAGAAAGCGAATTAACACGAATAAGAGAGAAATTTATTAAAAAATATGCAAATTATTCTTAAGGTAAAAAAGATGAAAGTCCAAGCTAATAAACAAATGCTCCTTTCCCTTAAAAAAAATTTACAATTTTTATCGAAAAGTTTAGAATTATTAGATTATAAAAGAGAATTAATAATTAATGAAATAAGAAAAATATCAGTTCATGCAGATCAAGAAAGAGAACAAGTTAATACTAATTTAAAGGAAGCATTTGACTTTTTATTAACTGCTTATATGGACAAAGGAAAAAATACAATTAATAGAATTAGTCAAACAGCGTTACCCCATTTTAACATTAAAATGAGAGAATTTAGTTATATGGGAGTCGTATTACCTGAAATTGAATATAAAGAAGACGTTATTGAACGTCCTATAGAATATGGAATACTTGATACTAGTATCAATCTAGATCGTGCAGTAGTTGAATTTCAAAACACAATAAATCTTATAATAAAATTAGCTTCAACCGAGACATCAATCTTCAGGTTGGTAAATGAATTAAATAAAGTACAAAGGCGTATTAATGCCTTAGAAAAAATCTTCATTCCTGAATATAAAGAAACGATAAAAAAGATAGGATTTATTTTAGAAGAAAAGGAGAGAAGTAATATATCAATTATAAAAATATTAAAAGAAAGATTTAGTAAGGAGGTATAAAAAATAGGAGGAACGATTTTTAAAAATATATTAGTAGCGATAGATGGCAGTGAAAATGCAAGAAGAGCAGCAAAGAAAGGAATTGAGGTTGCAATACAAAATAATGCTAAAATTTATGTGATTTACGTTATTGATCCAACCTTAGTGGCTGATCTTGTTAGGATACAACGGAAAGACCAATCTGAGATAAAATCCCAATTAGTAGAAAAGGCAAAAATTTATGTAAAGGATGTTCAAAAGTTAAGTGAAGAAAATAATATTGAATGCATAGAAATTATTGTCGAAGGAAACGTCGTGAATGAGATATTAAAGGAAATTAAAAAGCATAAAATAGACTTGATGGTGATGGCACACCATTCTCGAACAGGCGCAGAAGCAATTAGGATGGGAAGCGTATGTTCGGGTGTTTTAGAATTTATTCCCTGTCCTATATTACTAGTAAAATGAAAAGTGAGGTATAGTAATGAAAAGAACGCCAAGAAATTTTGTATTATTAAATCTTTTAACATTTGTTCTTGTTTTAATAGTAGCGTCGATTACATTACCCCGGATATTAGCATATACTACTCCTGAAGATTCCAACGTTGCATTGGTATTAGGAATAGCCGCAGCTGTACTTGGAGGTGTAGGTGGACTCGCAGTAGCTATAACAGGATCAGCTGCAATAAGTGCAATAACAGAGAAACCGGAAGTATTCATAAGAGTTTTTATGATAGTTTCATTAGCCGAAGCAGTTGCAATTTATGGTTTGTTATTAGGGATTTTAGTTATTGGTGGGTTTAGTTAAATTTCAAATTTTTTATTTTTTTATAAATACTGACATGATACGATGAATAATGCTAACCACAGAAAAGATGAATAGGGTTTCTATAATAATCCACCAGAGAAGACTATCCAATTTAATGGGAAAACTTGGGGAAACTGGCTTAGTTCAAATTATTAAAAAAGAAACGGATTTCACTGGTGCAACACAATTAAGTGAGGACATAATTAAGAATATTGAAGATATACAAAAATTACAAGAGAAATTAAAAGAGATATTGGATCGACCAATTAAAATAGAAAAAATATTCCTCCCTGAAAAGGTAATATTTGAAGGAATTACTATAGAGGATATTATAAGGGGCATTTCAAGTGATCTTGAACAAATTTATACTAAAAAAGAAGAATTTGAAAGTCATCTTAATGAAATTAACCTTGAAGTGGTTGATAAAATTAAGGTACAGCAATTGTTGAATGATTTAAACAGTTTAAATATTGATTTAACTCGTATAAGGGAATTAAAAAACCTTGTTTTAGTAAGAATCGGCTACATTAGTACAAAGAATACAGATTTATTTATCAAATCATTAGAAAAATATCCTACTTTATACTTTGATAAACAAATAAATGAGGAAAATTCAATTTTCTTAGTTGCTTCAGCGCAAAAATACAAAGATGAAATTCGATCCATTGAAAATGAATACCATACAACGATGATAGAAAATCTTGATGAGATTGATTTGAAGGATCATCAAGCAAAAATAGATGAAATAGAAAAATTAAAAGAACGTAAGAACGAATTAGATGAAGAATTATTAATTTTTTTGGAAAAACAATTTAATATTTTGAATGCCTACAAAGAAGTACTTAATAATATCAATAATATTATAAAAACAGAGATTAATTTTAGTCGTACGGCTCATTTTGTTACAATTGAAGGATGGATTCCTGTTTCTAAATTGAATTTATTTATGACAATGTGTAATGAAACAACAGAAAATACAGCCCTGATTTTCGTATCGAAAAAATTTGACGTCGAGAAACCACCTCCTTCTAAATTTAAGAATTCTCCAATTGTACGCTCATTTGAGACATTAACTCGTCTTTATGGGTATCCAAATTATAAAGAAATAGATCCCACAATTATATTAACTATTACATTTCCTTTCATCTTTGGATTAATGTTTGGAGATATCGGGCATGGCTTGTTACTCTTTTGTGGGGGATTTTATTTTTATTATAAAAGAAAAAATCAGCCAGGATCGTGGAAGAATATCGCAATAATTATCGCTTTATGTGGCATTTATTCAATTATTGCAGGCATCTTTTATGGTGAATTTTTTGGGATGCACGAAATTTTTGGGCTTCCTTTACACCCAATTTTATTTAATCCAATTGATAGCATGATGACTGCAATGAAATTTTCAATTTATGTTGGAACAGCAATGCTATCATTAGGATTTTTAATTGAAGCGATAAATTATTCTTTAGAGAAAAGAAGAGTTGACAGTTTATTGGTAGCATTACCAAAAATGTTTATTATTATAGGAGGGGTTTATATGGTTTTCAATTATGGCTTTAATTTAAATAATTGGTTTCAAGGACCCCTCTTTATTCTTATAATTCCTGCACTTTTGTTAGTTTTTGGTAAAATGCTGCTTCACACGGTTAGTCTCTCAAGAATCCTTCCTTCTGAAAAAACAGCTTCATTATTGGGGTCAGGTCTATTAGAAGGATGGGAAACTATCTTGAGTTTCATTAGTAACATTCCCTCTTTCTGTCGTATTTTTGCTTTAAGTTTAGTCCATATTGGATTAACTAGCGCAGTGATTACGTTATCAGAATTTGCTGGTAACATTGTAATAGGGAGTATTATTTTGGTAGTAGGTCATATTGCCGTAGTTCTTTTTGAAATGATGTTGGTTTTTGTACATTCTTTGCGATTACATTTTTATGAATTCTTTGGAAAATTCTATAAAGGATCGGGGTCTCAATTTTCACCTTTTTACCTACAATCTCAATTTAGTGTTTTAAAATTTAAAGTTCCCAGCGGGATGGAATGAAAAAACATTGAAAACACTACAAAAAAGTGGAAATATTCATACATTACTCCCCAAGGTGGCATTTGAGAAGAGTAAATTAATTACTCCAATAGAATATAATGAGTTGGTAGCTTCAAGAGATCTGAATGAATTTGTGTTAAAATTAAGAAGATCTGAGTATGAAATTGAATTACGAGGACAAATCTCATTAAATTACATAGAGTTTGAATTGATAGAGGTTTTATTTGCAGCATTTGATAAAATGATTAAACATGCTCCAAAAAAATTTCAAAGTTTTTTTCGCGCGTATCTCATTAAATATGAAATGCAAAATATAAAGACCCTTATACGGGCATTCTATAAGGGAGTGAAAAAAACAGAATTGCAATATCATTATACAGTTGAGAATATTTTAGGTCGAAAGGACGTAATAACTGAGAGTTTAAATGCATCTGATTTAAATACTTTGATTATTGGGCTTCAGAAATTACCATATGGGGACGTTATTGGAGAAATTTTTGAGATTATCGAACGTGAAAAATATTCATTTTTTTACTTGGATTTATTTCTTGATTTAAAATATTTAGAAGAACTCTGGCTTGCTCATAATGAATTAGGGCGTAGGAATAGAGAGATTGTAAAGAAATTTATTGGTCTTGAAATTGATAGTTACAATTTAGAGACTGTTTTAAGGGCTAAAAACTTGGGCTTGGAAGAGCATTTAGTTTACCGGATGATTTCCCAGCATTATTATCTTTTAAACGAACATTTTCTAGAAGAATTAATTAAAAATAAATTAGATATTGCAATGCTACTAAAATATTATAAATTCAAAGAAAAAATTACTCGTAATCTCGAAGATCCTGAAACAATACGTCATCTTTTTAAGAAAGAACTCATTAAATTAATTCATTCATTCTATATCAAATCAGGCTTTAATATTGGCAAGCCATTTGCGTTCCTGTTGAATAAAGAATTAGAAATAGAAAATTTACGCTCAATAAGCATCGGTATTTATTACAAGAGAAAGCCTGAGGAAATATCAGGAAGCTTATATATTATGTAAGAAAACGAGAGTGAAATTAAGAATGGAGAAAATTATTGAAGTAACAGAAGAAATAGAAAAGAAAGGAGTTGAAATCTTAAAAGAAGCAGACAAGAAAGTCGAAGAAATTATGGAATTGACTGAGGAAAAAATAAAAAGCTTGAAGGAAGATGAGTTTCTTAAGGCTAACCAAAAAATTACTGAATTAAATCGTGATTTCCAAGCTTATCTCGAAAAAGAGACTAAAAAACTTATAATGGATAAAGATGCCAAAGTTCAATCTATTTTAAAGCAGGATATTTCGAAGATTAATATAAAAGAATTAATGGATAAAGATATTCTTGAAATAAATTAAAGGATTCTATTTTTTAGAATTTTTATTATTTTCGACATATTCTTTGTCGATTTCTAACGCTTTTTTGCGAATTTCTTCTTCAAAAGATTCGCCTTCTATTTTTATATTACTAATTTCGTCTTCACAAAAATGGTTTATCTCTTGTTCGTATTTTTCTGATTGCTCCTCGATATCGTGTTCGAATTTTTTTTCTTCGTCTTTAATCTTTTTGTTTATTTTTTCCAAATCGCCTAAAGCCTCCTGAGAATATCATTATACTCAGAAATTAATCTTTTTAATTTTAGTACTGGATGTAAGATATAAATTCTTCGAATTTTATTGAATATATTCAAAAGAAAACAATGAGATTATTGCATGGTGATTTAGTGAACTCTGAACAAACTCAGATTGAAGTAGAACTGCAGTGGCAAGAAAAAATGAAAGTGTTAACCCATGTACGGGATTTTAATATGATTCTAATGGACGATAAAAAGATGGGGGAGCACGCTGGACCCTCGCCAATCGAATATTTTTTGTCTTCAATCGGCTCATGTATGATGATGTCATTTATTTATTGTCTTTCGTTGTCGAGAATTCATTTAAATCCAGATGATTTTAGAGTTTTAGTGGTTGGCAAATTAGGGCGATTAGATGATCGATTACGATTAATAAATATTGAGGTGGATTTTATATTAAAAACAACGAATGATAGCCCAAAAATTCGCAAATGTTTTGAGAAGTTTCAACCCTTCTGCATTCTATCTGAATCAATTAAAGATGGAATTCCCCTTTCTTGTGATTTAAAAATAATAGAATAGGATTCTTATTTAGGGACTGCCAAGGGGCCACATATTAGGTCTGGGATTGACGTCATTACGCGTGGAGGCATCTAATAAATCACGTAAATCTAATCCGCATGTTAGATTCCCTATAATCCAGCCATTTCCAGCCCAGATTGGAGCCATCATATCGAGGTCGCCAGTTAAAATTCGAACGAAATCATAATATTGCATATGGATTATCAAATCGGGCTCCGTATCGGGAATACCGGGTTTTATATCGGTAGGATTAATCATAACACGTATGTACTCTATTTCGCGCTTAGGATGTTCTATTTCGATTAGAATTATGCGAGGTACCATTTTACTTGCCACTTCTAGTGCAATCGGATTACCCACTATGGATCCAATCATCATATCATGAAATAATTCATAAACGGTTGGTTCTTTATCTCGTCCAGGCAGTATCCAGTCGAGTTCTTGCCACCATTCATCAGGCATTTCCTTATATTCGTAATCGATTTCAGATTTTACCTCTTTTTCATCCAAAAAAGTCACCTCTTAATGCGATGGAATTATTAAATCGCGTTCGCCTGCAGGCATAAACTGCCTTAACGCGGCTTTGGCTATAGCAAGGCGGGGTTCCCGAAAATCGAATTTCAGGTCAGGGTCGGCAAAGGCTACTTTGATTACTGGGTTACAGACCCAGGCGCGTCCTCGACCCAGCTGCGCAGCGAGACAAGCGCCAATGGCGCCGCTGGAATGTCCGGCGGTGTAGGACGCGTAAGGGGTATTAGGACCACGAAATTCAATGAGTCCACCCTCTTCCATTCGGAAGGCACATGAGTAGGCTAGCCCTAGATGGTCTTGAACTTCTTGCCCAGCCCAGCCCGTGCGTACCCACCCTTCCTTCATGAGCATCCCGATTGCATAATTCATACTCATCTGCCCGATCATCGGCGATCCGGTGAGCATCGCTGCCGCTGACCCAGCTAATGAGCCTACTAATGAAATTCGGTGCGCCCCACCCCAATGGAATTCCATAAGTGACGGGTATTTTTCATACGTTTCCATCGCTGCTTGGATCATCATATCAGTGATAAATTTTATTCTGGTCCAGCGTGGGGGAACAGTCTTAACTCGTGCTATTGAGGAATGTTGGATTTCTGAAAAGTTATCAAGTAGATCTTCCACTACATTCC
>Ga0307375_10005913_pt1 | contig 11395 bp, 9 predicted proteins | sample TR1MG_FD_202531 | JGI IMG/M metagenome (GOLD analysis project Ga0307375, IMG submission 202531) | Soil microbial communities from Risofladan, Vaasa, Finland - TR-1 | ecosystem: Environmental > Terrestrial > Soil > Coastal area > Acid sulfate soil | place: Finland: Risofladan, Vaasa | collected...
AGCATTTCCTCGGGAACTTCTGGGGCGCACTGATAGTTGCGCTGGTTGGTTCTTTTCTCGGGGGAATCATCGATTACTTTTTCGGGGATATCATAAAGATGCTCGCGAACCTGAACAATTCGGTGAACATATTCCCACCGATCATCACATCATTCATCATCGTCTGGATATTCTCGAAACTGAGCGACTTCCGGGATTAGGCACCCGTGTAGCACCGGGCGAAAAGGAGCCAACACCATTCTTCGGCACACTAACTACTTCCGATAATGTATATTCTGTCTACTTCAATATCTTCTTGTGGCTATACGACGAGCGCTCGACTTGGCGTGTCGATGGATTGTGTGATAGCCTTCGCAAATGAGTCACGAACAACTACCACACGCATTTGATGAGCTGAGATCGATTATTGAGCGCCTGCGAGCTCCGGATGGCTGCCCCTGGGACCGCGAACAGACAGCCGAATCACTACGCGACAGCCTTATTGAAGAAGCATATGAGAGCGTGGATGCAATTGTGCACAAGGACGACGAGAACCTCCGTGAGGAGCTCGGTGATCTGTATATGCTGATAACGATGATTGCCTATATCAAGCAGCAGGACGGAGTTTTCACCGTGGACGACGTGCTCCGTGAGGTCACGGCAAAGCTGGTGCGACGCCATCCTCACGTTTTCGGTGATGCTGCTGTCTCCTCGTCAGACGAGGTTCTTTCACAATGGGCGCGCATTAAGGTCGAAGTCGAAGGAAAGCCCGCGCGAGATTCAGCTATAGACGGCATCCTCCGTTCGTTGCCTCCCCTGGAGCGTTCGTACAAAGTGCAGAAGAAAGCATCGAAGGTCGGATTTGACTGGAGAGAGATCGGTCCGGTTCGCGAGAAGGTGCTCGAAGAACTCGCGGAAACCATGGAAGCGGCCGACGATGATGCACGAGAGGAAGAGCTTGGAGATCTCCTTTTTAGCGTGGTGAATCTGGCAAGGTTTCTCAAAGTGAATCCGTCTATCGCGTTGCATCGTGCAAACGAAAAGTTCGCACGTCGATTCAAGATGGTCGAGCAGGAGATGAAACGACGTGGCAGTCAGATGAACTCAAGTACGCTGACGGAGATGGATGAGATATGGAACAGCTTGAAGGATAATCGACTGACTCTCTGAATGTGTTTGAATAAGTAGACATCTACTGTGCGAAAAATCATACGTTATAAGAACGCTGCTAATACTGGTATCGATGGTGATAGATACTCATAAGGAGCCCTACCCCGATCAATGCCGTCCAGAGAGATGAGCCTCCGTGTGAAAGGAAGAAGAGTGGAATTCCGGTGATTGGCATGATTCCGATGGCCATTCCGACGTTCACTATGAAATGGAAGAAGATCATGCCGACGATGCCGCTTCCGCAGATTGCGGCAAACCGGTCCCGCGCCTGAGAGACGATGTAGAGGCCGCGGATCAGAATCGTCATGAATAGCGAGAAGACCAGAAACGCTCCGGCAAATCCCCATTCCTCGGCAAGTATCGAGAAGATGAAATCGGTACTCTGCTGAGGGAGGTACTGGTAGTGACTCTGCGTTCCCTGGAGGAAACCCTTGCCGAACAGACCACCTGATCCGACCGCAGTCACCGACTGTATGATGTTCCACCCGGCGCCACGCGGATCGACGTATGGATCAAGGAAGACGATCAATCGCATCAGCTGGTAATCCTTCAGTACGGCCCGTGCAGCGATGGACCCAATCATTCCGGCAAGCAGGATGCCGGAGGCGTACATCACCCAGTAGTAGTAGGGTTTTTTCAGATAGACCAGCCCGATCACGGACAATCCGAGAATAACAACTGTAGCAAGTATTGGATAAATCATCAGGTTCATGGTACTGAACACGCGAAGAACCGGAACCTGGACGCCGAGGATCTGCTTCTGCCAGGCGGGCAGAATGGTGAGCACAACCATGAGAAAGCCTGCGGCAAGGATGAACAGAATGTGTCGTGGCTTGCCGCCTGCAGTAAATGCCATGAACATGAAGATGGGCAGGTACACCAGCGCGGTTCCAAGATCTGGCTGCACGAGAATGAGCAGCATCGGAACAAGAACAATTCCCAGCGCCGTAGAGAACCCCTGAAGCCCCTGCACTCTTGGCCCAATCCGCTCGAGATAGCGTGCAACGACAAGTATCGTTCCGATCTTCATGAACTCGGAAGGTTGAATGCCAAGGCCCGCAAATCCGAGCCACGATCGGGCCCCGTTCACGAGTCGGCCGGAGATCAGCGTGACCAGAAGCGCTGCTGCCAGCACCAGATATATATAGAGGCCCCAGTCTCTCATGCGGGCATAGTCAGTCATCGAAAAGGCGAAGAGAATGACTATTCCGATCAATACCCAGATGATCTGCTTGATGTACTCGTGTGAAAAGACTTCTCCGGTGGCGGTAACGCCGCTCGAATAGACAAACAGAATACCGATGACCATCAGGGCAACGGTCGATGTGAGGAGGTAAACGTCGAAGCCGAAAATGGATCGAGACTTCAATACCACCATCCCTTCTTGCGCAAATCGGCAAGCGCATCAGTATAGTTCATCTTTTTGAAAATCCCATGCAGGATGATGTTCGCAGCCTTCGGTGCCCACCATTCCCAGGTGTTCTTCGCATCGACCCAGACCGCAACCACGACCTGGTCATCCGGGTTCGGAGAGTCGTAGGGCGCATAGCAGACAAACCACGAGTTCCACTGCGAATCCGACCCTACTTCACCTGTTCCGGTCTTTCCGGCAACCTGAACTGAATCAGTGGTAATAACGTACTCTGCGGTTCCTTTTGTGATTACGCCACGCAACGCCTGTTTGAGTGTTTCAAAACTCTGCTTGCGAACTGAGGCTACTCTCAGCACTTCGGGTTCGACCTGTTTGACAATTTCGCCCGTGGTGTGATCGCGAACTTCCTTGAGCACATGCGGACGGTAGACTATGCCATCGTTTACAACCATGGCCATCATGTTTGCCATTTGCAGCGGTGTGACCACGAGTGAACCCTGTCCGATCGAAATGTTCACGGTATCACCTCCGACCCATCGCTCGTTCTTTACCCGTTCCTTCCAGGTTGGGCTGGGAACAGTGCCGGGGATTTCACCGGGAAGGTCGACAGTCGCAGATTCGCCAAATCCGAATCGATGTGAATAGTCGACGATTGTATCGATCCCGAGATATTCGGAACCCATGGTATAGAAATAGACGTCACAGGATTGTGCGAGCGCCTCAAACAGGTCCACCGGTCCATGGCCATAATTGACCCAGCAACGGAACACCTGGTTTCCGAGTCGAAAGTAACCCTGACAGTCAACAGTTGAGTGGATTGGAAACGCGTTCTCTTCGAGCACGGCGGTAGACATCACGATCTTGAACGTGGACGCCGGAGCTGCGCCACCTTGAATTGCACGGTTCAGGAAGGGTGCGGAGGACGCATTCGCCATGTGCGCGTACTCGGCGAGTCCGCCGTCAGCGTAGAGCGTATTCGGATCATATGTTGGATAGGAGACCATCGAGAGGATCTCCCCGGTCGATGGCTTGAGTACGACGACCGCTCCACTGCGGTTCCCGAGCGCTTCCTGTGAAAGCTTCTGGATCCTGCGGTCGAGTGTCAGTACGAGATTGTTGCCCGGGATTGATTCAACATCGAGTTTGTTGGCGGCGTCCACCTTCTTGCCGTGAGCGTCCACAGTTCGAAACTGCCGTCCATCGGTGCCGCGCAGGTACGAATCGTACTGATATTCAACGCCGCTCTTGCCAATCACTGCGTTGGATGTGTAACCCTGGTTGTACCGCGTTTGCAGCTCTTCGGGTGTTATGTCGCCAACGTAGCCAAGCACGTGCGTGAACGTGTCACCATCGAGGTAGTTGCGGATTGCCTTGTTTCGCCATGCTATACCGGGCAATTCGTTCAGGTGCTCGGCGATACGCGAAATCGTATCAAACGTGAGACCGCTCTTCAGTTCAACTTGCTCATAGCGGCTGTAGCTTGCAGCCGGTATCTTTGCCTTTACCTCTGCGGTCGACATGCCAAGGAACTCTCCGACTTGATCAAGCACCCGTTCCAGGTCCGGCTTCGGTATTTCCACCGGAATGATGTCAATCGCGAAGGAGTCGATATTCGTAGCAAGCGGCACGTCAAACTGTCTATCATAGATCTCACCACGCTGAGATGGACTTACGATGCTTCGCGTTGTGACCTTCGTGGCTCGGTCCGAATAGATATAGCCATCGACTATCTGCATTGAGAATAGATAGCCCACATATACGAGGACCGTCGACGACATGATGATGCCAATCAGGAGGACCCGTTTTTTTGATATATCATGTCTGCCGTTTCCGCTTGATTCACTCAACTGAGCGGCCCCGGGTAACGAGTTGCAACGGCCGTATCATGCCCAATATTCCGAATATGAACGGAGCGAGAAATGAGTTGTAGAGAATTTCGACGAGGAATTTTGTGGAGAAGAGGCCGGGAAACAGCGAACTTATACCAAAGATCAGTCCGAGGAGTCCGGACAAAACGCCCTTGAGCAGCGTAGCGATGAGAATGACGATAACGGGCATGAGTATGGGATCAATAAATATGTTGCCTCGACTCAAACCGAACAGGTAGCCTGTAACAGTCCGTACGAGTGCGTGGAAGCCGAGAGGAGCGAGACTGACGAAGTCCTGGACAATACCGGCGACAAATCCGCTCACCTGGGCCGGCATGCTTCCGTTTCGGTTTGCGAGGAAGACGAGCACGATCAGCGCGACGTCCGGAACCGCTCCACCGATGGAGATGACACGAAGCAGGTTCGTCTGCAGGAGGACAAGTGCGCTGAGAATCCCTGAGGAGATCAGTATGTTGATTCCCATCTATCCTCCATTCGGTCCTCCATTCGATCCAGCATTCGCTCCAACTCCCTGCGGCACCGGAGCGGGAATCGGTTTGTCGGTCTGAAGAACAAAGACGTATTCAAGCCGCCCAAAGTCGATGATAGGCCGGATATCCAGCTCAAGTGATGTATCGCTCGGTCGAGCAGTAATTCCTGTAACCGTACCGATATGTATTCCTTTCGGATACAATGAGTTCATTCCAGAGCTAATTACGAGATCCCCGGTTTGAATGTCTTTTATGGCCGTCTTCTCGACCCATCGCATTACAATCGGACTATTCTCACTGCCGCCACCATTAACGAGCCCCTCGAACCTGGTGCGCTGAAGACGCGCCGCAACATAGTTCAGGTGGTCATAGAGCGGCAGTATAATTGAGCTCTTCAGGCCAACGCTTTCAATCTTGCCGACCAGTCCCTGCACACCGTCCTGCACGGCGACCACCGGCATATTCTTGCGAATGCCATCCATACTCCCTTTGTCGATGGTTATGCTCGAAAAGAGATTTCCGGGATCTTTACCGATTATCTGTGCTGCGATATTGCTGTACGAAATCTGCCCGGAGAAGCCGAGCAGACTGCGTAACCGATTATTCTCGTTTCGCAGCTCGACAATATCGTTCTCGATCCCTTCGTACTGCCGGACACGCGAGAGCAGGATTGCGTAGTTGCGCCGAAGGTCTCCAAGCTCTTTGATTGAGGTGACGGTCCGCGAAAAGAAACCTCCCACCTGGAACATGCCATTCTGCACCAGTGAGAACAGAGACAGACCGACATCCTTCGGCCGTAATACAAAGCTCTTTGTGGAGAAAGACATCGACACCAGTGAAAACACCACGCAAATTGCGAGGGTTAGCACGGTGCGATGTCTCGTCGTGAAGTTGCGAAACTGCATGAAACAACCTACTTTATACTACGTATTCAGGTTGTTATAGATGTTCCGGGTGTTGTTTCTTCCCTTTACATGATCGAAATAGAGCCCGGCGCCAAGTGCTACACAGTTCAGCGGGTCTTCGGCAAGGAACGCCGGCACACCAGTTTCATTAGAGATGAGTGTGTCCAGTCCCTTAAGCAGTGATCCGCCCCCGGTCATAACGATTCCCCGCTCCACGATATCGGCGGCTAGCTCCGGAGGAGTCTGTCCAAGAGTCCGTTTGATCTCTTCGACAATCGCGTTGATCGGTTCCTGAAGGGCTTCGCGAACTTCGACACTGTCTATTTCGAGCCGCCGAGGAAGGCCCGTGATGGCGTCTGTCCCCTTCACTTCCATCTTCTCGATCTTCTTCTCAGGTGTCGCATTCCCGATGCTCTTCTTCAGTTCTTCGGCGGTTCGTTCCCCAATAATGAGATTATGAACTGTCCGAACATGCTTCATAATCGCCTCGTCGAACTCGTCTCCACCGAGGCGAATAGCGTTGGTAACGACCATGCCGCCAAGCGATATGACCGATATTTCACTCGTGCCGCCACCGATGTCCACAATCATGTGTCCCGCCGGTTCGTAGATCGGGATATTGGCACCAATTGCCGCTGCAAGCGACTCTTCGATGACTTTGACTTCCCGGGCTCCGGCCTTGTAGGCGCTCTCTTCGACTGCTCGCCGTTCGACCTCGGTAATACAGGAGGGCACACCGATCACCATACGTGGCTTTACAAACCACCTGCGTGGAATAACCTTCGAAATGAAATACCGTATCATTTTTTCGGTAGTCTCAAGATCGGCTATGACTCCGTCCCTGAGCGGGCGAATCGCAATGATATCGCCCGGTGTCTTCCAGAGCATTTGACGCGCTTCTTCACCGACGGCCACAACCCTCTTGGTGCCTCTTTCGACGGCAACAACTGATGGTTCATTTGCCATGATGCCTTTTCCGCGCACGTAGATTAGTGTATTGCATGTCCCCAGATCAATTCCGAGGTCTGTCGAGAATGCATTAAACACACTCCCTAGGCCCATATATTTCCCCTCCGTTCGTGACCTCGTCAGAGCTATTGTCCGCGCAGTCGTTTATACGCTTGCTCGTTGTTCGGATCAATTCTGAGCGCTTCCCGCCATTCGGCGCGTGCCCCTACGCGGTCTCCGCGCGCGGTGTCTATCTCTCCGAGATAGTAGTGGGCTTCCGCCGACTGTGGATTCTTGTCCAGGACCTTGCGGTACTCCTGTTCAGCTGCGACCAGATTTTTCTCTTTTTGATATATTTCACCGAGCAAGAATCTGGCTTTCTGTACCAGAAAGTCGTCCGAGGATGATGCGATTGCCTTGTCCACGTAACTGATAGCCGCCTGATCGTCGCCCATCTGAAAGTAGGTCTGAGCGATGGTCAAGTATAGCACATCCTTGGGATTCTGACTTACGGCTTTCAGGAAGTAGCTGATTCCATCTTTATAGCGACCAAGTCGATTGTATGACAGGCCAAGGTATTCGTATATGTCGCTTGCATGATATCCGAGATCCAGCGATTTCTTCAGATATTCGATGGCAAGGTCGGTGAAGTAATCACCCTTCTGGAAATAGGCCTTACCAAGCACATATTGGATTTGCGGATCATAAGGTGGATGCTGGAGCAGAAGTGCCCGGCGTAGCGATACGATCGACCTGTCGAGGTAGTTGAGTTTCTCTTCAACCGTGATCTGAGTGACACCCACATAAAAGCAGGCAAAGCCGTCGAATACAAGTGCCAATCCGTTCATTGGATTGCTCTTCAGTTCTTCGTCGGCCGCGGCGATCAATTGCGTGTATTTCTGATTCGCCCACAGCCCGGATAGATCGACGCCGGAACTCTGAGGCGAAATAGTTTTTGCATGGGATGTACGTGAAAGCAAGATCACCGCTCCGCCAACCACGATGCCTATCACCACAACAATCAGCACAATACTGACTACTTTTTGCTTGCCTCCCCGTCCCTGGGTAAAGCTGTATCGGCTATTCGGGTAGATCATGAGTCAACACGAGCCATTTAAATGCAGTTGGGCTAAAAAGTCAATCGTCAGAGAAAACTGGAATTCGAAGGTGCTACGGGGCAGGTCTGTAAGCCGGGTTCTGTACAGATCAGCCCGAAGGCAAGTTATGCCTGCGGAATTACCCTTTCGGGCAGTTCGCAGGACACCGCTCACCGGTTGGTTGACCTGTGGTCACCATCTATCTAGCCTGAACGTCGCCATTCAGATCGAGCAACCTACCCGCAGATATGAGCGAGCAGCTCTCTGCTGCTTGGCTTTGCTCCTGGCAAGGTTTACCGTGCGCTGCGAGTTGCCCCGCAGCCGGTGGGCTCTTACCCCACCTTTTCACCATTACCGGGTCGAGTTCGCGTTACTCCCGCGTTTCCGCAGGAGGCGGCTGACCTCAACCCGGCTGTTTGTTTTCTGTGGCACTATCTGTCCCGAACTCGCGGTCTCCCGCTCATCCGGTCCCGGGAGTTACCCGGTGCCATGCTCTATGGAGCCCGGACTTTCCTCCGTCCCAAAAACGGTACGGCGGCGACCCGACCTGCCCCGTAACACACCTGAACTTCTCTCTCAGGAGTATCTATTCTTCGTCGGATTCGGCGAGAGGTTCGTCCTCCTCGTCATCTTCGTCATCGGCCTCGTCATCATCTTCGACCTCGACGACATCTTCGTCATCGTCCAGATCAACCTCATCGTTTTCTTCTTCGTCATCGTCAACAAAGAGATCCGCGAGTCCCTCTGAATCCACCTCAGTATAGGTTGAATCGGCTTCTTCCTGAAAGAACAGAATGCGCGAGCAGTAGGGGCAGAACAGCACATCGTCTCCCTGCCGAACGTCATTGACGAACTGCATCGGCAGGATCATATGGCACCCGGTGCACACGCCCTTCCGTAACGGGACGATTCCGACGCCCGCTTTGCTGCGGATAATTCGTTCGAACTTGAAGACCATCTCTTCGTCGAGTCCAGGGGTAATGTCCTTCTCCTGAACTTCAAGCTCCTTGAGCTTCTCTCCGCGAAGTTCGCTTTCGGTCTTGATCCGATCCTGTTCGAGCGAAAGTTCGTTCTCCTGATCCTTGATCATCGATTCATCGCGTTCGAGAGCCTTTGACATCTCCTCCATGACCTTCTCTTCGCGCTGCAGTTCCTTGCGCAGGGACTGTTCGCGATCCGAAGCGTCACGAATCTCCTTGTCAAGCGCTTCGTATTCACGCTGAGTCTTGATAAGGTCCATTTGCTGCTCGTACTTCTCGCGCGACGTCTCTGCTTCTTCCATGCGGAACTTGAGACTCTTGATGCGCTCTTTTACTTCGCTATACTGGTTGCTCTTCTCGATATACGACTTCTTGAGACGATTTACGAGCTCCTGCTTTGTTGCCAGCGCTTTCGGAATATCTCGTATTTCGGCTTCAACCGAGAACTTTTCGGAAAGTACATCCTGAAGGTTCTTCAGTTTTTCGTAGACCTCTTCCATCGTGATTGCCATGCCATACTCCGTAAACAGCAGATTTAATGATCAAGATAGTCTTTGAGGCGACGGCTCCGTTTCGGATGCCGCAGTCTCCGCAGTGCTTTTGCCTCAATTTGTCGAATGCGTTCGCGCGTGACGTTGAAGTACAGCCCAACCTCTTCGAGCGTCAGCGAATATCCGTCCTCAAGGCCGAACCGCATCTTCAGTACTTCCTGTTCGCGCGCGGGAAGTGTTGCCAGAACCTCACGCAGTTGCTCCTGAAGAAGAGTGAATGCGGTCTGATGCGCAGGGTTCTCTACGTCCTTGTCTTCAATGAAGTCTCCGAGGAGGGAGTCCTCCTCTTCGCCGATGGGCGTCTCGAGGGAGATTGGTTCCCGCGCAACGTTCTTCACCGATTTGACACGACTTACTGTCCATCCAAGCCGTTGAGCAACCTCTTCGTCGGTCGGTTCCCGTCCGAGGATCTGCATCAGTTGACGGGATTCCCGCACGACCTTGTTTATCTGCTCGATCATGTGAACAGGTACACGGATAGTGCGGGCCTGATCGGAAATTGAACGGGTGATCGCCTGTCGGATCCACCAGGTGGCGTAGGTCGAAAACTTGTATCCCTTGCGATATTCGAATTTTTCGACAGCCTTGATGAGACCGATATTACCTTCCTGCACGAGATCGAAGAAGTGCAGGCCACGATTGGTGTACTTCTTCGCGATGCTGACCACAAGGCGAAGGTTGGCCTTGATAAGCCTGTCCTTCGCATTCTGCATCATGGTTTTTCCGTGCGTAATCTCTTTGGACATCTGAAGGATTTCGTCGATATTGTTCTCGAAATCAATCTCGAGGCCCTTCAATTTCTTGTCGGTTACCTGAATCTGGCGGATCTTCTCCTTGATCTGGTCCGCGTCCATGCCAAGCTCGTTCTCTATCTTTTCGCGTTGCTCGGTGGTCGCGAGGCCCCGTCCGAGCGTGCGGAGTTCGCGCATGTTCGACACCCGGAGCCGCTTTTCAATCCGTTCCTGTTCTTTTTGATACTTCTTGATCTTCCGCGCAGCATTTATGAACTTGTCGGAGAACTGGAGAATCTCTTCCTGGTGAATCTGCACGTTCTGAAGGAAATCAAGCAGCTCCTTCCTCATATCCAGCAGCGATTCATCGGTCAGAATGTCGGTGCCCTTCTGCATCACCTTACGCTTCTGTTCGATGTACGCTTTCAGCTGAGGTAGAGTCTGCCGCAGCGATTCGCGATAGAACTGGGAGAGTCTCCGCCGTTCTGCAAGGTACTCGGAGATCTCCTTCTTGGAGAGATTCATCTCCCGCGGATCTCGTTTCGAGAACGCCCGTTGCGCAAGCAGGTAGAACTCCGGAATGAGCATCCCGGAACCCTTGATTACGCTTTTGATGATGTTCTCGCCCTGTTCCATCTTCTTTGAGAGTTCCACTTCCTGCTCGGCAGTCAGCAGATTCTCCTTTCCGATTTCACGAAGATAGAGCCGGATTGGATCATCGATCGCGGCATCTTTCTCACCATAGACGAGCTTTTTTTTCTTCTCCGGTTTTACCACCGGTTCCGCTTCCTCTTCTTCGAGGTGAACTTCCTCTTCTTCGAGGCGAACATTGTACTTACCGAGCAGCGTGATGACCTCCTCAATTTTTTCCGAATTCACCATGGCTTCGGGAAGAAAGTCGCTGACCTCATCAAAACTGATGGTTTTCTTGTTCTTGGCGTAATCGATAAGTTTTACAATTGCAGGATCATTCTGCAGTTCTGTCATGTGTTATCACCTTCAGCTTCTGGAGCTCGTCGTCGAGGTACATTTTTTCCTGTTGCAGCTCAAGGAGCTGGCCGGCAACATCACCACCGCTCTTGCGACCGTTTTGTCTTATCTGGCTCTCGATAAGCGACCGTTTGCTTTGCAGAATCCTCTGTCGAACACGGTAGACCCCGTCCTTTATGGATTTCTCCTGGTTGAGACTATACTCGTCGGAATTGGTCTTTTCGAGCACGAGTGCACGAAGATTCTGATCCTCGATTCTGTCCAGGAGCATCTCAAGCGAAGCCTCCTCGCGTCGAAAACACTCCTCAAGAGC
>Ga0307375_10005914_pt1 | contig 11394 bp, 10 predicted proteins | sample TR1MG_FD_202531 | JGI IMG/M metagenome (GOLD analysis project Ga0307375, IMG submission 202531) | Soil microbial communities from Risofladan, Vaasa, Finland - TR-1 | ecosystem: Environmental > Terrestrial > Soil > Coastal area > Acid sulfate soil | place: Finland: Risofladan, Vaasa | collected...
GCTACCCCAACCTCATCCCGCTCGACGAGGCAACCGTGCTCGGCATCGCCCGGCGCGTCGAGCGGTTCGCCTTCGACCGGGTCTACGGGGGCTGGTGGGGCCGGATCATCGTGCACGATGGCGCCGCGGCCGTGCGCCGCTCCGCCGACCGCTACGTCGCCCGGCTGCACGGCGAGCGACCGGGCGGCGAGCGGGCGGCGGGGCCGGCGGGCGGCGGGCCGGCTAGCCGCAACTGCTGGCGTAGATGAAGGGCTGGACGCTCGGGCTGGTCATGTTCTGCGGGGTGACCGCGATGAGCGGCGTGGCGATCTGCCAGTACTGGTTGATGGTCAAGGGGCCTGGACCTCCGCCGCCTTCCGCTGAGCCTGGGCCTGCACGTCTGCCTTGGCTGCCCCGCAGAGGGCGGCTCGCATGCCCGCCAGTCGCGGCGGACCGGTAGCCTGACGCTTCGGGGTACCAGCAACGCCGGGAACTTCTCTACGATTGTCCCGACCGGTGTCCGGCCCAGCCGGGGCGTTAGCTCAATGGTAGAGCAGCGGACTTTTAATCCGTGGGTTCTGGGTTCGAGCCCCAGGCGCCCCACCGCCTGGCCCATTGCGCGAACCGGGACCGCGCTGGTGCTGGTTGTGCTGCTTTCTCCAGGGATGGGGCTGCGTGGTCCTGGGATTCTGAACACTGGGATGATTCCTTCCTCGGTGATGCGTATCTCCGCGATGAGGGCTTCGATGGCGGCCTTGCGCTCGGCGGGTGTGCCGGCGTCGAGGATGTCGTGCAGGTAGGCGCCGAGTTGCTGGATGGTGTGGGGCGGGGGTGCGGTCGGCTCGTCGCCGATGGTGTCGGTGATCTCGTGGTGGCGGGCCTGGAGCTGATCGATCTCGGCGCGCAGGGTGGTGACGCGCGGGCCGGCGGTGGTGTCGTCCATGGTGCCGTTCTCGAATGCGGTGAAGTACCGGTCGATCACGGCCTGCTTGTTCTTGATCTGGGTGAGGACGGCGTCGGCTTCGGCGTGCCGACTGGCGTGGCCGTCGCGGTGCCGCGCCTGGGCGCGGGTGACGGCGCCGGTGATGAGGCCGGGGGCCTGGGCGTAGAAGTCGGCGAGTGCCCGGAGGACGGCGGCGTCGGCCTCGTCGGCGGGCAGGCGGGCGGCGGCGCAGCCGTGGGTGCCGTAGCGGACGCGGGAGAAGCAGGTGTAGTAGCGGTAGGTGCGGCTGCGGCCGGTCGCGGAGGTGCCGATGTACTTGTGGCCGCAGCCTGGGCAGGTGATCTTCCCGGTGAGGTCGTAATCGCTGTTGCTGGCGGCACGCTGGGTCTGCGGGTCAGCGCGCTCGGCGGCGATCGAGACGGCGCACTGCCAGGTCTTGCGGTCGATCAGGGCTTCGTGGGCGTCCTCGACGTAGACGTCGCCGTAGGCGATGTCCCCGGCGTAGGCGGGGTTGGCCAGGATCCGCGCGATGGTGTGCCCGGACCAGGGCTTGCCGGTGCGGTTGCGGACGCCCCGGCGGTTCAGCTCGGCCGCGATCGCCCGGGTGCCGAGGCGCTCGTCGGCGTACAGCCGGAAGATCTCCTTCAGGTGCGGTGCTTCCTCGAGGTGCGGAACGAGCTTGTGCGTGTCGCGGTCGACCCAGTAGCCGTACGGGCGGGTACCGCCGGGCCATTTTCCCTTGGCGGCCTTGGCGGCCATGCCCTTGGTGACGCGGTCGATGATGGTCTCCCGCTCGAATTCGGCGAACACGCCGAGGAGCTGGACGAGCATCCGGCCGATGGAGGTCGAGGTGTCGAACGGCTCAGTCGCCGACACGAACGCCACGCCCGCGTCGTCCAGCTCGGCGAGCAGGGCCAGCAGGTCGGACAAGCGGCGGGAGAACCGGTCGACCCGTACGACAAGCAGCACGTCGAACCGCCCCGCCCGCGCGGCCTGAAGGGCACGCTGCAGGTCAGGGCGGCCGGTAGTGGCGCCGGAGGCGTCGTCGCTGTACTTCGCCACCAGGGTCCACCCGGACTGGGAGGCGATGTAGTTGAGCAGGGCGGCTTCCTGGGCGCTGATCGAGAACGGCTGGTGCTCGTCATCAGTGGAGCGGCGCAGGTAGATCGCGATCCGCCGCACGGCAGCGGGCATGTCGCCAAGGAAGGCGGCTGGCCGCCGACGCTTGCTGCGTGGCCTGGGCCTGGCTGGCGCGGTTGCTGCCACGAGTTCCTCCCGGGAAGCGGGGCGGGGCCGGGGCGGGTGATTGCGCCGGCCCCGCCGGGGTCAAGGGGCGCCGGGCTCGGGGTGGTCGTCCCAGAAGCTGGCGAGCAGGACGGCGAGGGCCTCGACGGCGCTGTCGTACTCGGCGGCTGTCATCGGGGCGGTCTCGATCCTGGAAATACGGATGGGCCTGGAAAGCGGGGCAGTAAAGTCTTCCCGTGGCCTGCTCCGCGTTTCCCTATTCCCATAATATTCGTCTGCCCGATAATTATCGACGGTTTTCCGTACCATTCTCCTCCAGTAATGGTGGCGAGAGGCAAGAATCTTCCACTTGAAATAGCACTCCGGTAAATGACTTCCGTTTCCGCTGCCATCTCTTAGGACCGCGGATTGCCGCACCAGGAGCAGTGCGCGGCCCGTGTTCCCCAGACGGATGGCACTGGTCAGTCCCCGGATCAGGCCCGGCCCGGGATGCGGCGGGGGCAGCCATGGGAGTGCAGGGTTCAGGCGGCGTCGGGGAGGCTGGCCGGGGTGACGGCCCCGGAGTAGGACATGACCGCCTGGTAGGCGGCCCGGCAGCCGGAGCTGACGTGGACGAACTCGTAGGTGACCGGCCCGAAGGACTTCGCGGCCCGGTAGTGACCGCCGCCGGGGGTGTCGTCCTGGACGGTGACGCCGAGCATCGCGGCGACCTCGTCGACTGCGGCGTGCCCGGCGTCGTCGCTGTCGCGGCCCGGGAAGCTGAGCAGGCTCCACCCGTGCTCGCTCACCGGCACGTCCGGGTGCTGGCCAAGATAGTCAGCGGCCTGGTGCAGGCCGCTGATGACTCGGGCGCGGGCGGATGGCTCGCTCGCAATAGAATGGTGTGGCATTAGACTCCTCCTGTGCGGTGGCGGCCAAATCTGGCAGGGCAGTCCGGCCCGCCGCGAGGCGCCGTCAGGCACGGTCGCCCAGGAGGCTGCCGGGTTCTTCCTGCACTTACATAAATCCGGTTTTCGGGGCACCTTTTCACGCAGGCCTCGGAAAATCGCGCCGGGCGAGCACCCCGATGCCGTCACGCGGGGGACGCTGAGGATGTCGTCCAGCGTGCCGCGAACCCGTCGCCTCGCAGGTCAGCACACGGGGGTGTCAGGCGTGACCGGGGAAAGCCACAGCAGCGAGGCCGGGTTGGTTGGTGCCAGGCCGGCGCGGCAACGACCGGCAAGCCGGAGGGGTGATCAGACTCGCGGGATACCTGCGGGAAGTCATCGAATGGCCAGCCGGGTGCCCGGCCGCTCCGTCCCGTGTGAACTGGAAAACCACGGCGCCGACCTCGGCGCTGATCCACACCGCATGTACCTCCCGTAGACCTGGGCGGGTGGAACCGCAGGCCAGCGGCGGATTTGACCTCGCGCGCCTGGGATGCCGTCCGGTCTCTGGGCCGGGTCCGGAGGGCCACCGGCACCGCCAGGTCCACGGGAGGTCTATGGCAGGTCTATGGCAGGTCCATGGGAGGTCAATGGGAGGTCCCATCGCAGGCCGGCACCCACAGGGTTAGTTGCGAAGCGCCCCGCGCCAGTCAGCGGAAAAGAGCGGAATGTGAGACGGCCGGGGCCAGGGGGTAGCGCTCCCCTGGCCCCGGCCGTCTCTCGGTGCGGTCAGGCGGTGGTCCCGGCCGGGGCCGGGGTGCTGGCCGTGGCAGCCTGGTGGCGGTAGCGGCGAGGCTTGTCACTGGTCAGCTGGGCGTGGCCGAGGGCAGTCAGCCGATCCAGGGTGTTGGCGACGGCACCGGAGGACCGGCCCAGGACCCGGCCGATCACGTGCGGGGTGAACTCGGCGTCCGGGTGAGCGGCGAGATGAGCCTGGACGAGGTCACGGAGTTGCCCGGGGCGGGTCGCCGGGCCGACCGCGCCGCGTAGCCGACGTCCGCTCGCGGCGGCCCTCAGCAGGCGGCGGCTCTGGGCAGCGGCGGCGCAGATAGCGTCCATCCCGGCCAGCGCGGCAGCCGTGTCACCGTCGTCCAGCGCATCGCCGGCCGCCGCCGCCTTTCCGGCGACATCGCGCAGCAGCACCGCCGCCTCGCCCGTCGGCGAAGGCGACAGCCTGCCGTCCGCCGGGGCCGGGGTGGTCTCGTCCGTGCTGAGGATGCCGGTTCCGGTGCTGGCGGTGACGTCAGTGTCGGGCGGGCTGCCGTCGGCCTCGTCTGGTGCGGGGCCGACCGGGAGGCTGCCGCTGGCTGCGGCGGCAGGGCTTCCCTCGAGGCCGACGGTCCCGGCTGGAAGTGCCTGGCCGGGGCCGGCCGGGGCGGTGGCGGATACTGCCGGGGGCATGGACTGCCAGGTGGCCGGGGCGGAGGTACGGCCGGTGTGGGTTCCGGGGGTCCGGGTGGCCAGGCCGCTGGTTTCGAGGGCGGCCAGTTCCCGGCCAGCGGCGATCCGGGTGGTGCCTGTGGCGGCGGCGATCTGGGCGGCGGTCGCGCCGGGTGCGGCGGCCAGCGCGGCCCAGACGGCCGCTGCCGGACTGTCGGCCGGAGGTGCGGGTATCGGGGCGGGCGGCGCGGCGGGCGGCGTGTGCGGCGCACTGTGCGGCCCGTTGTCCTGCGCGGCGTTCTTCTTCCTGGCAACCATTACATGACTCCTTTTTGTTTCCCCTATTTCCGCGTGCATGACGACGCTATCTCGGCATTCCCCGCCCATCAACGGTTTTCCGTCTCCGAACGAGCGGAATTGCGACTATTTCGCGACGGGAATAGCGCGCTTCCCCGGGTCATGTCTTCGGATTCCGCAGGAACAGGGCGCAACGACCGCGCATTCCGCATGCGCAATTGACGGTGGCACGGATACCGTGTGCCGCCGACACGACTGCGGCCGGCCGGCGGCCCGGCCCCGCCTGCGCGAGCGCCTCGGCGCGGTGCCGCGCTCGCCCGCGCCGGCCCTCGCCGTGCGCCACGTCCTCCCTGGCTAGCCCCGCAGGGCCTCGCACCGCTGCCTAACCGGGCACCGTCCGGGACACGCACCTCGCCGCGCAGGCACCTGGGAGGACGAGCACCTTCGCACAGGCATGCAAGCAAGCGGCCGGGCACATTAGCAACCGCTATCAGCCACGCATGATTACGCCCCCGGCCACTTCCCGATATTGTTTTACGGGCTTTACCCCGTATCGGTCTGGGAGTCCGCCGGAAGGTCCAGGTCGGCTGGTGCCTGCGGAAAGGCGCGGGGCGGGGTTTCCGGTCTCAGCGGGAATTCAGAAAGGAGTACGGATTAGCTGGCGGAACGACACCCTGAAATATGACTCCCCGACTTCCCGGACGGCACCAGAGCGCCCGGTGCCGGGACTGGCGCTCCTGGGAGCACGGCGCTAGATTCGTGTCGCGCAGCGGCGGCTTGCCGCGCTAGTCGCGGTCGAACTCTCCGGCCCGCGCCCCGTCGAGGAAGCACGCCCACTCGTGCGGGGTGTAGCAGTGCACCGGGCCGCCAGGCCTCTTGGAGTCGCGGATGACAGTCCAGTACTCCAGGTGGGCGACCTCGACGCAGCCTTGTGAGGTGTTGCTGGCCGTGGCCTTGCGCCAGTCCGCGCTGTCGAGTTCATCTGGTGCCGGGTAGGGCGGGGGCTCGGTCGTGCGGGTCATAGTTTCATCTCCTTGGCTGCCTGCCGGATGAGTGCCAGTGATCGCTCTGGTCCGGGCGCGGCGGCGAGGATGTGGCTCATGGTCTGCTGGCCGCGGCGGAGATCGTCATCTTTTTCCAGGTAGAGGTTACCGGCCTGGCCTTCTACGTAGACGACGGGCCGGGTGCCGGTCTCGAATTGCAAGATGGCGAACGGCCCGTCCATCCCGGCGTGGGCGCCCATCTCATCAGGCATCACGAGCAGGTTCACGGCAGGCAGTTCGCTGGCCTCGATGAGCCGCTGGAGCTGGGCATGCATGACCTGCCTGCCGCCGACCTGCCGGCGCAGCACAGCCTCGTCCATCACCGACCACAAGGTCAGCGGCGGCGGATCGGCGCGGGTCAGGATCTCCTGGCGGCGCATCCGGAACTCGACCAGCCGGTCGATCTCGTGCGGCAGCAGCTCTGGCCGCTCGGCTTGAAGCAGCGTCCGGGCGTAGTCCGGGGTCTGCAGCAGCCCGTGGACGAGGTGGGTGTCATAAGCCCGCAGCGTAGTGGCGACCGATTCCAGGCCCAGGTAACTGCCGAACTTGGGCGGCAGGGCACGATGACCTTCCCACCATTCCCTGCTGGCGCCGGACCGCACCATAGCCAGCAGGAGTTCCTGCTGGCCGGTGCCGGTCTCCCCGTAGACGCCGAGCAGCCTGAGCACGTCGTCGCGGGTCACCGCCATCTGCGCCAACTCGATCTTGGTGACCTTGGACTGCGAGAAACCAGCCTGAGCGGCAGCCTGGGCCACCGTCATGCCCTGGTCCGTGCGCAGGCCGCGCAGCCGCTGGCCCAGCTCGCGCCGGACCGCGGTTGGGCTGCGAGTCGGCTCGGTCATCGCCGTATCCCTCCCTGAAATCCGCCAGCGTCCCGCTCGCCCCGCTGGCCTGACTAGGCGGTTCCAGCGCTCGCTTGGACGATGGTTCATACGAATGGTTGACGGAATATTCCTGCAACGGTTATGGTCCTGATGTCACGGAAACCATACGGCAAACGCCTGGCCGCCACCGCCAGCCGGCTTAGCCAGGCCCGCCTGCCGCCGAGGCCGAGGAGAAAGCATGCCAGCCGCCAGCGAAGGCCCGGAACACGGGCCAGGCGCGCCCAGCACGCCGCCGGAGCTAGTGCCGGGCTTGAGGTGGCGCCGGGTCTTCCCAGGCGAGGAACGCCAGCTCGGCCTGATGCGGCAATGGCTGGTTTCATTCCTGCCAGACTGCCCGGCCAGGGACGACGTGATCACGGTCGCCAGCGAACTGGCCGGCAACACGGTCAGGCATACCGCCAGCGGCCGGGGCGGCTGGTTCGCCACCGAGATCACCTGGCACGAATCGATGGTCAGGGTCGCCGTCGCTGACTGCGGCGGCCCGTCCGAGCCGCGCGTGATAGAGGACCCTTCGGCCGAGCACGGCAGGGGACTGCTCCTCGTGCGCGGCTTGTCGGCACGCACCGGCTTCTGCGGCGACCAGCGTGGCCGGCTGGTCTGGGCCGACGTCCCCGTGCAGCACCTCGGCGACACCGGGCGTGACCCGTACGAGGCCGCGATCGGCGACAGCGAGGCAGCGCTGGCGCGCCGCTTCGGCGGCGTGCCAGCCTGGTTCGGCCGCTCGACCTTGCAGTGGTGGGCGCTCGCAGGCTCAGCCGGGCTCGTGACCGCACCGTCCGCACGGGAACTGGCGGGCCTGCTGCGCCGGCTTTCAGGTGCCCCGCCAATAGTGCGGTCCCCCAGCGCAGGTAATGCCCGCCGGGATGCCTCCCAGGGAGCGGCTGCTATCAGCACCAGCGACCAGGTAGTCCGCCGCGACGCTCCGCACCAAGAGCCCGCCTCGGTCCGAGGAACCCCAGCGGCACCAGCTACCTGGCCGACCGGAACGAGAGAGCCGACTCAGGATCCGCGCGTGGCGTTAGCCCCGGCGCGACGCGGTCACGTCCGGACCTGGCTACCTCCGCCGGGCGGCTAGTCGGCGTGGACGACATCGGCGGAATCCGGTGACGGTAGCGTGGTGCAATGATCTGGCAGTACTCCGGTGCGACACGCCACGGCGGTCCGGGCGCCTTCTCTGTATCCGGCAAGCGGTCCACGTGAGCAGGCAATCTGGTCACCCGGCTTCCCGGACCTCACGTGATCGCCGTCAGGCCCGTCCGGGGTCCGCCCGACCGGTGCAGGCCAGGCAAGAGCAGCCGGAGCTGAAGTCTGGCGTAACCCGGATGTTCGCGACAGCCATCCAGGGGCTGGCGCCGATCGTTAGCCGGGAGCTGTCGGAGCTGCCGGGTATCGCCGTCAAGGATTCCGGGTTCGACGGGCGATCTGACCTGATCATCTTCGATGCGGCACGCGGTGCCCGTGATGCCGTGCTCGGCATCGGATCAGCCGAGGACGTCTTTGTCGAGGTCGGCCGGACTCTCCGGTCGGAGGGAGATAAGCCAGGCTGGATTGCCGGACGGATCTGGCGTCCTGAGCGTGTCCAGCGCGCATTGTCTGTCTGGGCCGAGGAGGTCCGGCCGCTGAGCGGATCAATGACGTACAGGGTGATCGCCCGTGTCCTCCAGGAGCATTCGTTCATGCGTACCGAGCTGCGCCGGCAGTTCTCCGATGCGATAGAGCGGGACCGGCCCAGGTGGAGGTTCGCGGATCCCGCGCAGATCGAGGTGTGGATCTCGGAGTACGTTCCCGGCCGCTTCATCGCGGGGCTCCGGCTGTCCGACGTGCGGATGCGCCAGCACGAAGGCCGCGCTGCCGAGCGCGAGGGGGCACTGCGGCCGACAGTGGCGGCGGCGATGGTGGGCCTGGCGGGCACCCCGGACGGCGTCCTGCTCGACCCGTGCTGCGGGTCGGGAACGATCCTCGGCGAGGCTCGCTCGGCTGGCTGGGAAGTCATGGGCTCGGATACGGACCCTGAAGCGGTACGGATCGCCCGGCAGAACGTTCCCGGTGCCCGCATCGAGGCCGGGGACGCACGCAAGCTGGAGATCGCGGACGGAAGCGTTGCCGCGTGCGTGTCAAACCTGCCGTTCGGCCGGCAATTCACCGTTGAGGGAGACATGGGCAGCTGGCTGCGGTCCGTTCTCGGAGAGATGGCCCGGGTTACCCGGCCTGGCGGCAAGGTGGTATTGCTCAGCCCGGACATAGCGCGGCCCGTGGTTCCGGCGCAGTTGCGCTCGCGGGACCGGTTCCACATCCGGTTGCTCGGCACGCGAACAACTATCTGGGCGTACGACCGGACCGGCTAGCTGATCACGAACGTGCTGCTCGCTGATCACTGGCGCGTCCATACGACTGTTGTGTCACCGCGCCACAGGCTGCTCAGGCGGTGCTCCAGCTCGCGTGCCGCGGCAGGTTCGGTGGGCGCCAGGCGCACCAGCGCCGTTAGCGTGCTCAGCTCCCGCATGGCTCGCAGCGTGGGGTAGCCCGGCCATTCGCGAAGGTCGTAGCCGTACGCCGCTGCGAACTGATCGACAGATCGCGGATCCAGGCCGAATCGTGGCGCGCTGAATGTGGGCGCAAGGTCGATCTCGCGCGGCCCCACGCAGACGGAGTCCCAGTCGCCAAGGACGGCGGGGTACTCGCCGCTGCTCAGGAGAAGGTTGCCTGTATGCATGTCAGCGTGGATGAGGCCGGTGCCGAGCGGGAAGCTCAGGGTCTGGTACTCGCTCAGCAGCTCGCCGATGCGCTGGGCGAGCCATTGCAGTAGCCAGGCAATGTGCTGCTCGCCGGGCCTCCCTGCCGCCACAGAATCGTTTACGGCTCGGCTGATAGAGCGCAATGGCTTGTAGGACGGCAGCGGAATCGGTGACGGGGACCTGATGCCATGCACGGCGCGTGCGATCCTCGCGAGCGCCTCGGGATCGGGTGCTGGCGATCGGGCTGGCTGCGGGTAGTACCGCCAGAAGGTGACCGCGACCTCGCCGTGCCCTTCGATGACGATCGGCTGGTCGGCGCCGCTGGGAATCGCGGCAGGCTCGGTGACCGGCAGGTGCCGCGCGGCCAGCCAGCTGGCCACCTTGACCGCGCGGCCAGATCGCTCGACCGATCCGGCGCCGTAGGCGACTCGCACGACGACCGGGACGTCCTCGACCAGGTAGACGGCGGTAGCGAAATGCCGCAGGAGCCGGAAACTGCCCAGCTGGACGCCCGCGCGCCGGCTCGCTTCGGCCACGATGTGGTTCAGGTCAGGCGGAGGGCCAGGCAGCGACCGCCCGGCCTGCTGGATCATGCCTCCACCCCGACTGCCGGACGCTGGCATGCGGTAGTGATGTCAGTTATCAATCCGCGCATCTCCGCCGCCTGGCGCGTGTCCCTAACCCGCTGCTCTGACAGCGCGACGGACAGGTCCCTTAGCGGCCCGAGCAAGGTCGGCAAGCACCTGTCGGCGGGCTGTTCCCGGATCACGGCCAGCGCCTCCGCCGCGCCTTCGAGGTCCGGGACGGCGCCGCTCGCGCGCGCGAGCGCGAGGTCGGCCCACGCGATCGCCTCGTCACCGTATGACCGCTGATCAGCGGGACCGGCCGCGTAACCGGTGATCGCCAGCTGGGCGTGTGACTGCGCCGCGCTGAACTCGCCGATCCGCAGGAGCGTCCTCCCTGCGTAGTAGTGCTGCTTCACTTCAGTGAACGTCAGGATGCCGCCGATTTGGTCGAACTCGTTCCGGTAACCGGGGAGACCAAGGACCCGGCTCCGGTTGTCCGCCGCCCGTTGCAGCGCCGCCAGCGCCTCCCTGCGGTTCCCGCGCCGCGCCAGCGCCCGTGCCTCGATCGCAGCCAGCCATGCGGGAACGGTGCTGGGCAGTTGTTCCCGGGCGGCCTGCGATTGAGCCTGCGCCGCGAACCGAAGGCTCTCGTCGGGCTGGCCGGTCCATTCGGACTGCAGTGCCCGGACTCCGAGCACCCACGCCACCAGCGTCGGGTGATCGGCCTTCCTGGCGCAGATCAGAGCAGCGCATGCTTGCGTGTGGGCGGCCCGGAGATGACCAAGGTTGCCGGATGCGTGAGCAAGCAGGCCGCAGGTAGTGCCTGCCAGCAGGTACAAGTCACGGGCCTGCGCGGGATCCGGCGCGGCGAGCAACTCGAAGACATCGTCACGCAAGGAGACCAGGTCGGTGAAGACCGGCACCATCGGGGCGTGGACGTAGTCGACCGCGAGCTGCCCGAGGCGCTGCCAGAGGACGGCGAACGCGAGATCGCCGACGCCAAGAGAGTCCGCCCATTGCCCGAACCGCGCCGACTGCGCCGCCGCCGTGCGCACGATCTCCCCGACGTCGGCAGGCCCGGCCTGGCCGAGCCCCGGCGAGCGGGGTCCGTCATCGGCGATGGCGAGTAGCCGTTCAACGGACTGGCCGAACTCCTCTTCGATGACCCGGCACATGGATGGACGGGGAAGGGTGACCACGTCGCCCGCCAGCCACCGGTCGAGTTGCCGCACGGACAGCGCGAAGTCGCGGACCCGCATCCGTTCCGCCCTGCGGTTTAAGACCTCGATCGTCTGCTCTCTGGTCAGTCGGCGCTGGCTGATCAGCTGCCGCAGGAGCGTGGACCGTGACCGCACCATGACACCACTCCTTCGCGGTTGCCCAGGTTGATTACACC
>Ga0307375_10005918_pt1 | contig 11391 bp, 7 predicted proteins | sample TR1MG_FD_202531 | JGI IMG/M metagenome (GOLD analysis project Ga0307375, IMG submission 202531) | Soil microbial communities from Risofladan, Vaasa, Finland - TR-1 | ecosystem: Environmental > Terrestrial > Soil > Coastal area > Acid sulfate soil | place: Finland: Risofladan, Vaasa | collected...
ATGCACAGCTGGCACACCTGGCAGAAACAGCCCGCGATCTACGCCGACTACTCCATCTTCGTCGCCGAGGTGGCCTCCAACTTCAACCAGGCCATGGTTCGGGCCCAGCTCTTCGAGCGCGAAAAGGACGCCCAGTTCCAGATCGCCCTCATCGAGGAGGCGATGGAGAACATCCACCGCTACTTCTTCATCATGCCCACCCTCGCCCGCTTCGAGCTCGAGATGCACACGCGCGTCGAACAAGGCAGGGGCCTCAACGCCCAGGACATGAACACCCTCATGGCCGAGCTCTTCGCCGAGGGCTACGGCGGCGAGATCGAGGTCGACCGCCACCGCGAAGGCTCCACCTGGGCCCAGTTTTCCCATCTTTATATGAATTATTACGTTTTCCAGTACACCACCGGCATCAGCGCCGCCCACGCCCTGGCCGCCCCCATCCTCGCCGGCGACAAGGCCGCGGCGGCCCGCTACGTCGACTACCTCTCGGCCGGCTCCTCCGACTACCCCGTCGAGGTCCTCAAAAAGGCCGGCATCGACATGAGCGGCCCCGCCGCCATCGAAAAGACCTTCGAGGTCCTCTCGGGCCTCGTCGATCGCCTCGAGCGTCTTACCGCCAAGTAGCGCTGCGGGCGTCCCCCCGCCGCCCCCGCAACGCGAGGGCGGCGGGGTCGCGTGCTTCGCTCCAATCTCGCGCCCGTGGACCTCGGCGGAGGCGGGTCTTCCTCCGGAAGCCCCGCCCCTGGCCGCCGCCGAGCGGGCGCGAGGATTTTCGCTTCGCCCGCTGACGCTGTTTGGGAAGGCCGTCGCCAATGCGGAGGCCTATACTTGAGCCTGTTCAGGAGGCCGATATGCTGACAATGAACCGGGCGGTGACCATTTCCGAAACAAAGGATGCCATCGAGATAATCGCCCCCGCCGAAAGCGATTTTTTCATCGACTCCGATTCCGGGAAAGAAAGGGCGGAGGCCCCCTTCTACTACGAAAGGGCGAGCGGCGACTTCACCGCCCGCGTCGCCGTCAGGCCGGCCTTCAAGAAAAAATACGATGCCGGCGGCCTCTTCGTGTTCGACTCGGCCTCGAAGTGGATCAAGCTGGAATTCGAGCTGACCGACCTCGGCCATCCCTCGGTGGTTTCCGTCGTCACCGACACCACATCGGACGACGCCAACGGCGAGCGCCTCGACGGGGCCGAGGAGATCCGCCTGCAAATCGCCCGCCGGGGCGATCTCTGGGTCCTCCACTACTCCCTCGACGGAAGGAAGTGGAAGATGGTCCGCTACTTCCGCTTGAAAATGAAAAGAGCCCTGCGCGTCGGCCTCGAAGCCCAGTCGCCCGTCGGCCGCGGCTGCTCGGTCACCTTCCGCGCCTACTCCCTGGTCCCCGGCGCCCCCGCCGACATGAGGAAGGGTCGCTAGGGCTCCCGACCGAGACCCGATTCCCGCCGGCCCTCCCCCGATCGGCTGAGCCGTGCTATCCTCATTCGCCGCGACCTGGAGTGTCGGTGGAGGATTTATGAAAACGGGAATGCGGATGTTCGCCCTCATCTGGGGAGGGCAGATAGTTTCGGTGATCGGCTCCCAGCTCTCGGGCTTCGCCCTCGCCGTGTGGGTCTACGATACGACCCGTTCGGCCACCCTTTCCGCCCTCGCCTACTGGGCCTTCAGCCTCCCGCAGATCCTCCTCTCCCCCTTCGCGGGGGTCTGGGTCGATCGATGGGGGCGAAGGAAATCGATGATAATCTCGGACCTCGGAGCCGGGCTTTGCGTCGGCATCGTGGCCCTTCTTTGGTACGCCGGCGCCCTCAGGCCCTGGATGATCGTACCGATCAACATCGGCATCTCCTCCTTCGCGAGCCTGATGTGGCCGGCCCAGTCTGCGGCCATCACCGTCCTCGTGCCGAAGGAACACTACGGCCGCGCCAACGGCATGGTGCAGACCATCGACGCCGTGGCCATGCTGGTCGGCCCCGCGCTGGCTGGAGCCCTTTACGCCACGCTCAAGGTGGGCAAGCTCGCCCTCATCGACGCGGCCAGCTACGTCGTCGCGATCGCCATCATGGTCCTCCTCGTCAAGATCCCCGAGCCCTCGCTGAGCGCGGAAGGTGGAAAGAAGACCCCCCTCCTCGAGGACATTAAGATCGGTTGGCGCTGGATCGTGGAACGCCGCGGCCTCGTGGCCCTCCTCTCCTACTTTCTCCTCGTCAACCTCCTCTCCAACTTCGTGAATCCGCTCTTCGATCCCTATGTCCTCGACGCCTGGAACCCGGCCACCCTCGGCTGGATAGCCTCCATCCTCGGCCTGGGCATGCTCGCCGGCACCCTGACGATGAGCGCCTGGGGCGGCACCAAGCGCCGCATCCTCACCCTCCTGGGCTCCGGAGTCCTCAACGGCATCTTCCTCGCCCTGGGCGGCTTCGCGACCTCACCCTCCCTCCTCGCCTTCGCGGGCGCGGCCATGATGTTCTTCCTCCCCTTTATGAACGCCTCCAGCCAGGCCATCTGGCAGGCCAAGGTCGCCCCCGAACTCCAGGGCCGGGTCTTCGCCGTCAGGCGGAGCATCGCCTGGTCGAGCGGCATCATCGCACCCCTTCTCGCCGGCCCCCTCGCGGACCTGGTCTTCAAGCCAGGAATGAGCGAGGGCGGGGGGATGTCGCGAATCCTCGGCCCCCTCCTCGGGGTGGGACCGGCCCGCGGCATAGGCCTGATGTTCATCCTTATCGGCCTCTCCACCGCCCTCGTGAGCCTCCTCTCCTTCGGCTGGCCCCTCCTTATGCGTCTCGAGACCGAGCTCCCCGACCACGGCCTGGCCGAAGCGAATGCCATGAGCGAGGACTAGCTCGGGTCGCGGTCGTGATCGCGATCGCGGCCTAGAGCCCCAGAATCGAGAATAGGGGCCAGCGCCCCAGCACCACGAAGATCGCCAGGGCGAGAAGGCCTTGGACTATCCAGAGAGCGAGATTCACTATTCTCTCCTTACTGTAACAAGTGATACACTTTATGGCAAGGCTAGCGTGAGGGCCAGGAAAACCCAAAGGCCTGGGGCAGAAAAGCCGGCGTGGGTGCGCGGCAAGGCGCCCGCTAGCTAGGGGCGTTTCCCGAAGGCCAAGGTCGCGAATACGATTGCCGAGACCAGACAGACGGCGAAGCCGGCGAAAAAGCCTATCCTCATCCCGGCCGAGGCGACGATGAGTCCTATGACGAAGGGCCCCGTCGAGTGACCGATGTCCATGATCGACGAGAGGGCGCCCATCGAGGCGCCGAGCCTTTCCTCGTCGGCGACATCGGAGACATAGGTGTTCGTCGCCACGGTCGAGAAGGACAGACCGAGGCCGAAGACAATGCCGACGAGGGTCGCCGCCGCGATGCCCCCCGCCAGCGGTATCAGGGCAAAGGCAGCGCCGAGGGCGACGATGCCGGACAGCACCTGCAGCCTGCGGTCGATGTTGTCGGAGAGCTTGCCGAACAGCGGCTTCGAAAGGGCCATCGCCAGGATCTGCAACGAGAAGATGAGGCCGATCTGGTAGATCGGAAGGCCGGAAGCCTGCAGGAAGAGCGGAAGGTAGGTTTCGAAGGCGCCATAGACGAAGTAGGTGGCCGCCTCCACGAGGGCCGTCGCCGCGAGGCGGCGATTACCGAGAAAGGAAACCAGGCTCGCGACGAAGACCCCAATCGACATCTTTTCCACGCCGATCGTTCCACCCCTGTCCCGAGGCATGGCCAGGGACAGGGCGAAGACGGGCAAGGCGAGGAGGAAGGTGCCGATATAAACCACCCGGAAATTCCAGCCGCCCTGCAGGGTCGCGAAAAGGGTCATGAGGGCGCCACCCGCGAGGGGGGCGAGGCTCCGGCCTACAAGCGTGGCCGAGGAGTAGATGCCGAGCTTTTCCCCCTTGGATCCGCGATACTCTGAGAGGATCATGGCCGAGGAGACCGGTCCGAGAATCGCGGTCGCCACGCCGTGGAAAAAACGGATGGGGATGAGCCAGAGGGGATTGGGCGCCACAAGGTAGAGCAGCGGCGCCGTCGCGAAGACCGAGGCGGCCACCACGAGGAGTCGCTTCTTCCCCATCCTGTCCGCGAGTAGGCCGACGGGGAAGCTGAGAACGATGCCCGCGATAGGCGAGATCGCCGCGACAAGGCCGATGAGGTCCGTGCCGGCGCCCATCGACCTGGCGAAGAGGGGAAGAACGGGGCTCTTCGACATCGTGGAAGAAAAAATGGCGAAGAAACCGAGGCTGGAAAGCAGGGTGATCAGCCTCGAGCCATCGAAGGCGCCGCCCCTCCCCGAGCCGCTCCCGCCCAGGCCGATCTCGCCGCCCACAGGGGCGACTCCGCCCCTGCCGCCCTCGCCACCCGCCCTCACCATCTCGCCCCCCTTCCATCGATAAAGGCGATCCTAGCATGAATTCTCGATATCGCCGCGTTTGACGGCCGCCCACCCATGGTGTAGGCTGCCCGCGGAGCGTGGCAAAGACGGGAAAGTGGTCCGGCACCGGAAATCCCTGAATTTTTTGAGAGCGAGGGCCAGGCAGGCCTCGCGTATGGCTCCGCGAGACTAGAACCTTCCCATACCCAAGAGAATTCGAGGTACCCGTCCATGAAATTCCGCCCATGGCGGCCGCGAAAAGCGGTGACCATCGAATACGGCAAACAGAGCCGCGTCTTTCTTTTCGTCACAGGGCTGATCGGCCAGGCCTACGCTCGGCATGTGCTCCGCCTCGACCGGGTCGCCATCGAGGGACGCGAGCGCCTCGTGGAGGAATACAGGCGAGCCTCCACCGATGAGGGCCGCTTCGTCATCGCCTATCGCCATCCCGGCGACTCCGACCCCCACCTCGTATTCCATGCCCTCACCGATCTCCTCCTTGGCGAGGCGCCCGCCATGGCCGAAGACGGAAGACCCGGCGCCTGGTATCCCTCGGGCACCGAGGTCCAGCTCTGGGCCAGCCCCCTCGTGCTTTGGGCCCTGCGCAACGCCGGCATCGTCCCCGTCAAGCATGGCGGTGTCGATCGCGCCGCCATCGACTTCCTCGTCGAAGGGGTCGCGGTTCGGCGGCGCCCCATGGCCATCGCCCCCGAGGGCATGGCCACCTTTCACCAGGACCTCGTGCCCGACCTCGACCCTGGCACCGCCCGCATCGCCCTCCTCGCCGCGGAACGCCTCGCCAGGGAGGGGAAGGGCACCCGCGTTCGCATCCTCCCCCTCGCCATCGATTACTCCTATTCCCGGGCGACGAGCCTGAAGCGACTTGGAGGCTTTTTGTCCAGCCTCGAGGCCCGCGTGGGCCTCGAGCCGCGAAAAGGCGTCCCCGAGAGGCCTTCCTCCACGACGGGGGACGGGTCAGCCGAGGGGGAGGGCCATCGCGAGGAAGTCGGGCGCCTCCTCGCAATTTGGGAGCGCATCCTCACCGCCGCCGAGACGGGCTACGCCCGAACCTGGGGCATCGGCCTCGCCGAGAAAGGCTCCGACCTCCGATTTCGCACCATCGCCCTCGCCGAAGCCTCGGTCGCGAGGCTCGAGGCCTATTACGGCGTGGTCCCCGCCCAAACCCTCAAAGGGCGGATCCTCAACATCAGGGCCGAGTCGCTACGCCGGGTCTTTTACGAAAAGAAAGAGCTCAAGGCCTTCTCGTCCCTCGAGGCGGGCATGGCAAGGAGAGGAGCCGCCGAGGCCTACTTCCTCGATCAGGTCTACCTCGTCGCCACCCTGGCCCAGTTCCTCGACCCCTCCTACATCGAGGACGGCGACTTCGACCACCTCGTCGAGACCGCCCAAAACCTGTACGACCTCGCCAACCGCCTCGAGGGCGGCAGCATGGGGAGGCGCTCGAGGTACTTCCGGAAGGATGCCCGACTCATCGTCGGGGAGCCGATCGAGGTCGGCAGGAAGACAGGCGAGGGGCGCCGCGAGGCCGCCCTCCGCGTCCAGACGGAACTGCACGATGCTTTCGTCCGCTTGATCGGACGCTGAAAGGAGGGGGCATGTCCCAGGCAAGGCCTGGCCGCCCTCGATCCACGATCCATGCAGGAGGCGCAGAATGGATTTTTCCTGGAAGGTGATCATCGACGCTGGCGCGATCGCCGCGGCCCTCCTCATCGCGACCCTCATCAGGGCGAGGCTGCGCTTTTTCCAGAAATACCTCATCCCGAACGCCCTCACCGCGGGCTTCCTCCTTCTCCCGGTCTACAACTGGCTCCTCCCCTCGCTGGGCTACGACCACAACAAGCTCGGCGAACTCGTCTACCACCTCCTCAACATCTCCTTCATCGCGATGAGCCTGCGCGCCGCGCCACCCAAGGCCAAGGGAGAGGCCAAGGGCTCCGTCCTCGGTATGTCCACGGGAATCCTCCTCGGCTACTCCACCCAGGCCCTTCTGGGTCTCGGCCTCACCCTCTTCTTCCTGCCGGGGCTCTTCCCCGCCTTCGGCCTCTTCCTCCCCCTCGGCTTCGCCCTGGGACCGGGTCAGGCCTATGCCATCGGCAAGGGCTGGGAAGCCATGGGCTTTGTCGGTGCGCCGAGTATCGGCCTCTCCTTCGCCGCCATCGGCTACCTTTGGGCCTGCTTCGGCGGCGTCTTCCTCATCAATCACGGCATCAAAAAGGGTTGGCTCAAAGGTGAGAGTCTCGTAGCCCTCAAGGACAAGTCGATCCTCACCGGCATCGTGCCGCGCGACGCCGAAAAACCCGTCGGAGCCCGCCTCAGTTCGGACAATGAGGCCATCGATTCCTTCAGTCTCCATAGCGCCATGGTGATCTTCACCTACCTCCTCTCCTACCTCCTCCTTGTCGGCATCGGCGCCCTCCTCTCCCTCGCCGGGGAGGCGGGGCGGAACCTCGCTACCAATCTCTGGGGCATCAACTTCATCTTCTCCTCACTCATGGGCCTCGCCGTGCGTCGCCTCGCCGTCCTCCTCAAGATCGAGCACATCCTCGACGACGGCACCCTGACGCGTCTTTCGGGCTTCTCCGTCGACTTCATGGTCGCCGGTTCCATCGCCGCCATCTCCCTCGTCTTCGTCGGCGCCTTCTGGTTCCCCCTCCTCCTCATGTCCACCCTCTGCGGCATCATGACCATCATCATCACCCCCTGGATCTGTTCGCGGCTCTTCCGCGGCGAGCGCTTCGAACGCATGCTCATGATCTACGGCGTCTCGACCGGCACCCTGTCGACGGGCCTCGCCCTCCTCCGCGTGATGGATCCCGACTTCAAGACGAGCGTCGCCTCCGACTACATGCTCTCCGCCGGCCTCACCTTCGCCCTTGCGATACCCTTCATCCTTTCGATAAACCTTCCCGCCCAGGCCGCCGTGCAGGGGACGATGGCGCCTTATTGGCTCATGATGGGGGTGTCCGCGGCCTACCTCGTCTATGTGCTCGTCTCCTACGCCTTCGTCGCGCGAAGGCGCAGCCTGGCCCAAGCCGGGAGGCTCTGGCTCGAGGAGTAGAATGGTGGAGTGGGGGAATGTCGCGGGGCCGCTCGGGGCCCGCAGGCCGCGCAGGCCGCCGCGACCCCGCCGGCAGCCCCCGCATCGGCCACTTGGGCCGGGCCCTAATCGAGGAGGGGATCGGCCCGACTCGACGCCAGTCTCGGGAAGGCGATGGAGAAACGCGAACCGGGGCTGAGGCGCGCGAGCTCCAAGGTCCCGCGCAATTGCTGGGAAAGGGATCGAACCAACTGCATTCCAAGGGAACCGGTATGCAGCCAGCCCTCCCCTGGCGAAATACCGATGCCGTCGTCCTCGACATACAGACGGATCGTCGAAGCCTCGCCCTCCCCAAGACCGATTTCGATGCTACCCCGCGAATCCTCTCGAAAGGCATGCTTGAGCGCATTTGAAATCAGTTCGGTCAAGATGAGACCGCAGGGCAGGGCTTGGTCGATCCCCAGCTTCAGCCCCTCGATCTCGTAGCGGAAACGGACATTCCCGGGAGACCGCTTGTAGCTGTCGCCGATCATGCAGGCCAATTCCTCGACATAGCTCCTCATCTCGACATGGGAAAGGCTCTTCGAGAGATAAAGCTGTTCATGCACCAGGGCGATGGAATGCATTCGGTTTTGACTGTCCTGCAAGATCGAGTACATCGCCGGATCGTCCACGCCCTCCGCCTGAAGGCTCAGGATGCTCGAAACAACCTGCATATTGTTTTTGACTCGATGATGCATCTCCTTGAGCAAAAGGTCCTTTTCGCGCAAAAGCTCCGTCTTCTCGTCGAGGGCGGACCGTAGCAGTCGCTCGCTCTCCGCCCGTCTTGCGATATTCTCGGAAAGCTCCCCCTCCACCCGCCGGCGTTCCGTCAGCTCCCCCTTCAACTCCTTATTGCTCCTGAACATGCTTTCCGAGACCGATCTGGCCATGAAGGCGATCAGGACCATGATTATCGACGTGGTGTAAAAGTCGCCGGCGACGCTGTGCTTGAGTACGGAGGGCGTATACAGCCCCGCGATCTCGCCGAAGACCAACCAGGCCACGCAAAGGATGATGGCCAGGGTAAGCACGATCATCGTCCGTCTTTTCGCGACCAGGCTGGAAACGATGAGGATGCCGGGCAAGCCGTAGTTGCTGATGTGATGGATGCCCAAATTCCTCGTGGAAATCAGGGTGATCAGGAATAGCATGCAAAAGGCGAGATAGATGAAGGCCGACTCGACCCTCCCCCTTTTCGCGATGAAGAGGGAGAGGAGGATGAAGGGCAGGGCGGTCAACATCGTCGCCACGGTGGCCACATCGTGGTAAAAGAGGACGATCGCGGAACCCAGGAGGCAGACCGCGGCGATGCCGATATTGAACCAGAAGAGCAGTTTCAAGAGCCGTGGCTGGCTGGCATGGTAGGCGCGGGCCTTCGAGAGGGCATTTGCGAGCCGCGAAACCGGCCTTTCCGTTGTTTGAATGGACATTCGATGGTCTCCGGCGAATCGGCTTGATCGGGCCCCCCCGAAGTTGCCGGGGGTTCATGAAAACATAGCCTCTACGCCGGGACAATGACAGCCTTCTCGCGGTATGCGGCGGGAGAGACGCCTGTCACGCTTTCGAACAGACTGCTGAAGCGGAACTCGTCCCGATAGCCCAAGAGGCGGCGAGGAGGAAGCCGGCGCCGAAGCCCGCTGCCCCGGCCCATCGGGAGACGGGCGACAGCAGTGGCATGAGCCTCCTCAATGCCTCCGCCCCAAGCCCGGCCAGCCCCATCGCGAGGCCGAAGCAAAGGGCCATCCCGAGGACATATTTCCTTGAGCCGGGCCCGGCCCAAGGAAATGTGGGACGAAAAAAAGCGGCCCCGACGGCATCCTGCCGCGGGACCGCTTATCACGATAGGCAACCGGGCCCAAGCCCGGTTGCCGACACCTATGCCTACTTTCTCGTGTTACTTGAAGGTGGCCTTCGCGATCGCGCCCAGCTCGCCGAGGTTTTCGCAGACGACGATGCCGTTCTCGCGGAAGGCCTTGAGCTTGCCGGCGCCGGTGCCGGAGTTGCCGCTCATGATGGCGCCGGCATGACCCATGCGGCGTCCGGGGGGGGCGGTGAGGCCGGCGATGAAGCCGATGACCGGCTTCTTCACATTGGCCTTGATATAGGCCGCCGCCTTCTCCTCGTTGTTGCCGCCGATCTCGCCGACCATCACGATACCCGTGGTCTTGGGGTCGTTGTTGAAGGCCTCGAGACAGTCGATGAAGTTGGTGCCGTTGACGGGGTCGCCGCCGATGCCCACGCAGGTCGTCTGGCCGTAGCCGGCGTTGGTGAGGGCGAAGACCGATTCGTAGGTGAGGGTGCCCGAGCGCGACACGACGCCGATGGGGCCGCCGGCCGTGTGGATAAAGCCGGGCTGGATGCCGATCTTGTACTCGCCGGGGGTGATGATGCCGGGGCAGTTGGGGCCGATGAGGCGCACCTTCTTGTCGGCGATGAAGCGCTTGGCCCTCATCATGTCCATGATCGGGATGCCCTCGGTGATGCAGACGATCATCTCGATGCCGGCCTCGGCGGCCTCCATGATGGCATCGGCCGCGAAGGGCGGCGGCACGAAGATCATCGTGGCGTTGGCCTTGGTGGCGGCCTTGGCTTCGCGGACGGAGTTGTAGATCGGCCAGTCGCCGGCCTTCTCCCCGCCCTTGCCGGGGGTCACCCCGCCGACGACGTTGGTGCCGTATTCGGCGCACTTCTGCGTGTGGAAAAAGCCGTCCTTGCCGGTGATTCCCTGGACGATGAGGCGGACGGGTTCCTTGGTGAAGATGCTCATGTTCCGTCTCCTCTTCTTACTTTACCGCCGCGGCGATCTTCTGCGCGGCGTCGGTCAGGGTGGTGGCGGTGGTCATCGGGAGGCCGGACTCGCGGAGGATGCGGCGGCCCTCCTCGACGTTGGTGCCTTCCATGCGGACCACGAGGGGGACGGAGAGCTTGGTCTCCTTGGCGGCCTGGACCACGCCATTGGCCAGCGTGTCGCAGCGGAGTATGCCGCCGAAGATGTTGATCAGTATTCCCTTGATGTTGGGGTCCGAGAGGAGGATGCGGAAGGCGTTGGCGATCTTCTCGGCGTTGGCACCGCCGCCGACGTCGAGGAAGTTGGCGGGGGCCGCGCCGGCCGCCTTTATGGCGTCCATGGTGGCCATCGCGAGGCCGGCGCCGTTGACGAGGTTGCCGACGTTGCCACCGTCCAGCTTTATGTAGGCGAGGTCATACTTGAAGGCCTCGACCTCGTGGGGATCCTCCTCCTCGATGTCGCGGTAGGCGAGGATGTCGGGGTGGCGGTAGAGGGCGTTGGAGTCGACGTCGACCTTGGCGTCGAGACAAAGGACCTTCTCGTCCTTGGTGAGGACGAGGGGATTTATCTCGACCATCGAGGCGTCGTAGTCGAGGTAGAGACGGAAGAGGTTCTTGAGCATCGCGAGGAACTGCTTCATCGCCCCCGCCGGAATGCCCAGTCCGTTGGCGACCTCGCGGGCCTGGAAGTCCAGGAGGCCGGAGGAGGGATCGACGAAGACCTTCACGATCTTCTCCGGGCTATGCTCGGCGACCTCCTCGATCTCCATGCCGCCCGCGGCGCTGGCCATGATGAGGTGCATGCCGGTCTCCCGGTCGGGGAGGATGCCGAGATAGAGTTCCTTGTCGATGGCGCAGCCCGCCTCGATGAGGAGGCGCTTCACGAGCCTGCCCTTGGGGCCGGTCTGCTTCGTCACGAGGTTCATCCCGAGGATGGCCTTGATGTGCTCCCGCGCCTCGGCGACGTTCTTCGCGAGCTTGACGCCGCCGCCCTTGCCGCGGCCACCCGCGTGGATCTGTGCCTTCACGACGACCGGCCAGGAGCCGATGCCTTCCGCGACCCGGACCGCTGTCTCGACGTCGAAGGCGGCCCCGCCCTTCGGCACGGGAACCCCGTACTTCGCGAAGAGCTCCTTGCC
>Ga0307375_10005919_pt1 | contig 11390 bp, 14 predicted proteins | sample TR1MG_FD_202531 | JGI IMG/M metagenome (GOLD analysis project Ga0307375, IMG submission 202531) | Soil microbial communities from Risofladan, Vaasa, Finland - TR-1 | ecosystem: Environmental > Terrestrial > Soil > Coastal area > Acid sulfate soil | place: Finland: Risofladan, Vaasa | collected...
GTCGAGGTCCATATCCATAATTTGCGCAACAAGCTGGGCAGCCATGCCATTCTCAACATACGTGGCGCGGGTTACCGTGTGTCCATGCTGAACGATGTCGATCCGTAAAAATCTATTGATCTGGCTGTTGACCGGTTTTGTATTTGCCGGTCTGGGTACCGGGATTGCCACCTATTACAAGACACATGAAGAGGTCGGCGAAATGCTCGATTACGAGCTGCGCCAGATTGCCTATTCCATGCAGTATTCCAGCAGCTTCATGCCGGATCAGCTTGAAAAAATCGGTGACGCAAACCGCGATGACAACGATTTTGTCGTTCAGGTATGGAACAAAAACGGCACGCTGCTCTATTCGTCGCGGCCTTCCGCCGGGCTGCCACGGGCATCCACGCAAGGCTTCTCTACCATTACAAGCGCCGAAGAAGACTGGCGCGCATTTACCCTGATCACAAGCAAACGCGTCATACAAACAGCACAGACCAAGGGCGACCGTTGGGAAATCGCCGCCGGAATTGCCATGCGCATGCTGGCGCCGCTTGCCGTGTTGGTACCGGTGTTGGTGTTTCTGGGCTGGATCGCGGTAAGAAAAAGCCTGGCTCCTTTGGCGCGCGTGACAGCGGAAGTGGAGCAGCGCGATGCGTCTGCCATGGCGCCACTGGATACCGGAGCCGTCCCTGAAGAAATCCGCCCCCTGTTGATGGCACTTAACCGGCTGTTGGGTCGTCTGGATGAATCCATCGTTTCGCAGCGACGCTTCGTTGCAGATGCCGCGCATGAGCTGCGTACGCCGCTGACCGCACTTTCACTGCAGGCGCAACTGGTTGAACAGGCACAGGATGCGGGGGAACGAAACGATTCGGCGAAGAATTTGCGTCTCGGCATCGCGCGCGCATCCCATTTGGTCAACCAGTTACTTACACTTGCGCGCCAGGAACCGGGGGCGCAGCGCCCGTTTGCCCGCGTTGATCTTGCGCAGCTGGCTCGCCAGGTGGTTGGTGAACTGGCACCGTTGGCTGATTTAAAAAAGATCGATCTTGGCGTCAGTGCCAATCAAACCGAATGGGTTAATGGGGATGAGGAGGGGTTAAGGATCCTGGTTGGCAATTTGGTCGACAATGCGATTCGCTACACGCCGGAAGGCGGGAAGGTGGATTTAAACCTTGCCACGGAAGATAGCCGCCTGGTACTTGAAGTGAAGGACAACGGGCCCGGCATTATGCCCAGTGAGCGGGAGAAAATTTTCGAGCGGTTCTATCGGATTGCCGGTAACGAGGTTCATGGCAGCGGACTGGGGCTGGCCATCGTCATGCAAATTGTAGAAAGCCACGGTGCAGTTATCGATATTTCCGCGGGTAAAAACGGAAAGGGGGCCGTGTTCAGAATCAAATTCCCATCGTTTTTTCCGGGTTGAGCAACCGCAGGAAATTTGCGCCGGAACCATTACCGGCTGTCGCATGAACTTTAACGCGTTTCCGGCATCGGAAGCAATCCCGGATATTGCAACAATGTCCCAACTATTTGGTAAGGAGATACTATGTTGAAAGGTGTTGTTTGGGGAATCACATTAACAATAGCGGCTGCCCTGATAAGCGTTTATGCGCTGCTGCATAGCGGAATGATTCCGGCCAATGCCGATGCACAACCCGGCGGACTGGAACTCTGGATGGCGGGCACCTCACTGGATGCGACACTGGATCGGTACGCGCCGAAGGAACAGAATCCGGTGGCACTGACCGACCAGAACCTCCTCGAGGGTGTTCGACTTTTCGGGGAAAACTGTGCGGTTTGTCATGGTTCCGCAAAGGGGGCGAAATCACCATCGCCGATAGCGAAAGGCGAGTACCCGAGACCTCCCCAGCTGGCAACCGACGGCGTCGAGGATGACCCGGAAGGTTATTCGTTCTGGAAGATCAAACATGGCATACGCCTGACTGGCATGCCGTCGTTCGGGTACACCCTCAAGGACGAGCAGATCTGGACGCTGGCGCTGTTCCTGAAGCATATGGACAAGCTGCCGGCCCCGGTACAGCAGGCCTGGCAGCAGGTCCGGAATTGGCCGGTGATACCCGCAAACCAGAATATCAACAAATAGCGCCCGGAAAATTATCGGCACGGTTATCTTCTGTTCGGGATAGCCGTGCCCGTTTTGATCCGAGCTTGTTCGTCACAGTATTTATCCAAATTGTGCAAACTGTAATAGAATTGCACCTGCTGCGGGTATGGCTCAACGGTGTAACAGCGGTCTTTCCGGCCGCCTGCAATGACGCTGGCCCGCCCGTCAAATTCATACCGCATCCGGTCTAATCGAGCGCCAAACAAAAAGTGATTACCGTCAGCATTAACGGCACGACTCGCCAGCTTCCCGATTCTGCCGGTGTGGCCGTCCTTCTGGAAGAAATGGGCCTGACCGGCAAGCGCATTGCATTGGAACGCAATGGCGAGATCGTGCCGCGCAGCATGTTCGCCACGCAGCAACTGGCAGATGGCGACAAACTGGAAATAGTCGTGGCGGTGGGTGGCGGCTAACCAGCAACTTATGTCACCGTCTTTTGGCGACTTATAACCAACCACTTGGCAAGCGTCTCATGGTTGCTTAGTGGGATGGCTAATAGTTTCATCAGCCGAATGGCTATGCGAAGCGAAACAACAAGGAAAGTAATGAACGACAAACTGATCATCGCGGGTAAAAGTTATCAATCACGGCTACTGGTCGGCACCGGCAAATACAAGAATTTCGCCGAAACCAAAGCAGCGGTGGAAACCAGCGGTGCCGAGATCATCACCATCGCGATCCGGCGCAGCAACATCGGCCAGAATCCCGGCGAACCCAGCCTGCTGGAGATTCTGCCACCGTCGAAATACACGCTGCTGCCCAACACCGCCGGTTGCTATTCTGCTGAAGATGCGGTGCGCACCCTGCGTCTGGCGCGCGAGTTGTTGGGCGGACACAACCTGGTCAAACTGGAAGTGCTCGGCGACCCGCAGTCGCTGTACCCCAATGTGATCGAAACCATCGCCGCGGCCAAGACGCTGGTCGCGGAAGGATTCCAGGTGATGGTGTATACCTCGGACGATCCGATCATCGCCAAGCAGCTGGAAGACATCGGCTGTGTCGCGATCATGCCACTGGCCTCGTTGATCGGCTCCGGCATGGGCATCCTCAACCCGTGGAACCTGCAACTGATCATGGAGCGCGTCCAGGTGCCGGTGATCGTGGATGCCGGTGTCGGCACCGCGTCGGATGCCGCGATCGCAATGGAACTGGGCTGCGACGGCGTGCTGATGAATACCGCGATCGCCGGTGCCCAGCAACCGGTGTTGATGGCATCCGCGATGAAGCAAGCCGTGGAAGCCGGCCGGTCCGCCTATCTGGCCGGACGCATGCCGAAAAAACTTTACAGCGCCAGCCCCAGTTCGCCGACTGCGGGGATAATCAGTTCTACTCGTTCCTAAATACCTCTTCCCAGCCCCGCTCCTGTTTGTGGGCGCGGGTCGTTAAATGCCCAACTCCATGACAGCAACCACTGACCCTAGCAAACGCCATATCCGCAGCTATGTGCTGCGGCAGGGCCGGGTATCGCCCGCGCAACAACGCGCCTGTGAAACGCTGCTGCCGCGCTTTGGTATCCCCTACGCCGCGCAAGCGCTCGACCTCGAACAGGCTTTCGGTCGCAGTGCGCCCAAGATATTTGAAATCGGATTCGGCATGGGCGACAGCACCGCAACCATTGCACTCGCCCATCCGGAGAATGATTACCTGGCACTGGAAGTGCACACCCCCGGGGTCGGCAACCTGCTCAAGCTGATCGACTTGCAACAGATAGCCAACATCCGCATCATCCGGCACGATGCGGTGGAAGTGCTGCGCGACATGATCGCGGCAGACACACTGGACGGCGTGCATATTTTTTTCCCCGACCCGTGGCACAAGGCACGCCACAACAAACGCCGCCTGATCCAGGCACCGTTCATCGCGCAATTGGTGCGAAAGCTAAAGCCCGGCGGCTATATTCATGTCGCGACAGACTGGCAGAATTACGCCGAACAGGTGCTGGCGGTACTGGCTGCAGAACCGTTACTGGAAAATACGGCGGCGGGTTACGCGCCGCGCCCGGACTATCGCCCGCTCACCAAGTTTGAGCAACGCGGGATTCGCCTCGGACACGGGGTTTGGGATATGGTGTTCCGCAGGAAATAAGCAGTGCCGCAACAGCGCCTGTCAAGTGCCGTCGAATTCCAGATTGGGCGCGCGATTCAGCAGCGCGGTGACCATCTCTGCCGGGGGCACTCTCTCGTACAGTATCCGGAAGACGGCTTCGCAGATTGGCATCGCAACGCCCAGACGCTGGGCAAGCTGGTGCACTTCTCGCACTGTATACACGCCCTCGGCAACATGCCCGAGCTTGCGCAATATTTCCGTCAAATCATGCTGCTGCACCAGCAGCAGGCCGACTTGCCGATTGCGCGACAAATCGCCGGTACAGGTCAGGATCAAGTCACCCACGCCGGAGAGTCCGCTGAGGGTTTCGGACCGTCCGCCGAGATTCAGTCCGAGTCGGGTGATTTCGGCCAGGCCGCGGGTCAGCAGGGCAGCGCGCGCATTAAGACCGAGCCCCAGCCCGTCGCTGATGCCGGCCGCGATCGCCATCACGTTCTTTACCGCTCCACCAACCTCAACACCAACCATGTCATTGCTTGCATAGATGCGCAGGTAGGCATGGTGGAGTGCCTGCGCGGTACTGCGCGCAAATTCCTCGTCAGCTGATGCGAGCGTCAGCGCGGTTGGAAAACCGCGCGCGACTTCCTGTGCGAAACTCGGTCCGGACAATACGCCGTATTTGAATCCTTCAGGCAATATTTCGGCAACAACCTGATGCGGTAATTTTGCAGTCTCCGCCTCAAAGCCCTTGCACAGCCACACCACGTTGAAGGGCCGGCCCAATTGCACCAGCTGCTGCAAGGCCGGACGCAATGCAGCGGTGGGCACCGCGATGATTACCAGCTCTGCGGCCGCCAATGCGGCGGGAAAATCCGGGTTTAATTCAATCTCTGCGGGCAGCAAAATATCCGGGAGGTATCGCTGATTATAGCGCGCGGCTTGCATCGCCGAGATTTGACCGGGATCGCGCGCCCACAGCGTGACGCGATGATGGGACGACAGGCTGATGGCAAGTGCGGTTCCCCATGCACCGGCACCGATGATGGTGATATTCATTTAGTCATAACACGGAAGATACATGGCAAAAGCCCGATCGTGAATGGATTGCATTCGGTCAACGCGGCGCACAAAAAAATCCGGTCACCGGTCACCCTCCCCATACCTCGGCACTGCGCACATAGCCCACATTGCCATCCTGGTGGCGCACCCTGACCCAGCCGGTGCCGGTAGATTGAATAAACTCCAAAGCGACTTGCTGGCGCACCTGAAACAATCGCGGCGAGCCGGAATCCGGGGCCGCACGAACATCCACCAGCCGCAGCAGAGCAACAACATAGCGCTTGCTGCTCAACGCCCGCTTTTCCACCCAATACAGGCCGCCTGAACGGTCGCGCACCTTGACCCAGCTTTGCAGCGTGACAACCTGCTCGAACGGCATGTAGCGATTCACCACGAACAGCTTTTTTGCATGTACCGATGGCGCGCTATAAAGTATCGCACTGCTTTCGCTGACTGACACATACTCCACCGCACTGGCTGTCCCGGCAACAAGCGACAGCAAAACAAGAACCGCCAGACGGAAGCTACGATTTACTGTCATCAGTGTGTGGTGGTTGGGGCCTCGGACTGTGCCTGCTTCTGCTGCTGGTAGATCGCATCGAAATTTACCGGACTAAGCAGCACCGGCGAAAAACCGCCGCGTACTACCACATCAGAGACAACCTCGCGCAAATAGGGAAACAGGATGTTCGGGCACATCACCGCCAGAATCGGTTCCAGTTCTTCGGTTGGAATATTGCGTATCTGAAAAATTCCCGCTTCCTCGACCTCGGCCAGGAACATGACTTTTTCGCCGATTTTCGCCGTGACGGTCGCCTTCACCAACACCTCGAACAACCCTTCGTCGATCGGCCCGGCCTGGGTGTGCAGCTGAATATCAACCTGCGGATTTTCCCGCGACAGGAAGATTTTCGGTGCATGGGGGATTTCCAGCGAGAGATCCTTGACATAGATTTTTTCCAGGTTGAATACCGGCTGGTTATTTTCTGCGGCTGCTTCGGTCATATTGTTTTCCTTGAAATATTATTGCGCGGATCAGGATTTTGCCAGCAGCGCATCCAGCCCGCCGGCACGGTCAAGCGCGGCCAGGTCATCGAAACCGCCCACATGCACGCCGTTGATAAAAATTTGCGGCACGGTGCGCCGTCCGGTTTTTTCGATCATCTCGTTGCGCAACTCCGGGAGCAGATCGACGCGTATTTTGTCGATCTGCTGCACGCCTTTGCGATTCAGCAACTGCTCGGCACGAACGCAATAGGGACACACGGCGGTGCTATACATCAATACTTTTCCCATGCCTATTTCTCCAGCGGTAATTGGTTTTTTTTCCAGGCGAGAATCCCGCCTGCCAGGTTGTAGGCCTGCGCAAATCCCTGCTTGGCCAGCAAAAAGCAGGCTGTTCCGGAACGATTGCCGCTTCGGCATACCACCACGATGGGATGGTCCCTGTACTTTTCCAGTTCGCCCATGCGTTCCTTGAGCTTGCCCAGCGGGATGAATTTTGCATTCAGCACGTGCCCTGCATCGTATTCGCTCCGTTCACGCACATCCAGCACGATTGCATCCTTGTGGTTGATGAGCTGCAATGCATCAGAAGTATTCACCTCTTTGATACCGCGAAAGCGGTTCCCAAAAAATGACCACAGCAGCATGATCCCGCTGATGACCGCGATCGTGACAGGAAGAATATTACTGGTGATGAACTGCACTGGCATGCTCCTTTTCTTTTTGGTTCGCGAATTCTAACAGAGTCGAAAAATGGGCCGGGTCCTTCCCCGCCATACCCACCAGGAATTGATGCGCCATGACATCCCCCGGATATGACCAGATGGCCTGTTCCCACAACTGTTCTGCCTGGGCCAACCGGCCGCCCTGGGCCAGAAAAATCGCCTGACGGTAAACTACCGGCGCAATCGGCAAAAAGCGCATCACATTCTCGCCCAGCGCAATCTTTTCCTTGATGCGGTCGGCATCCAATTCAGCATAGGTAAACATGTACATTTCGGCATAGGGCGAGAGCAACAGCTGGTTGTGTGCCGCAATCAGCCCGGCGCGTAAAAGGGAAAAAGTCGATGCCACATTGTTCGAAGCCGGACGCAGCTCCAGGGTGTTTTTCAGTTGTTGGTATCCGTTGCGCAGCTGTAGCAGCGTCACCAGGCCGAGCAGCACGATGACCAATACGGACAGGCGCCCGATATTGTGCAACTCAAGGCGGTAGCGCTTTTCATCAAATGCGCCGAGCAGGATCGCCGCGATCCCCACGAAGTAGGCGTACCACAACGGGTACTCGAGCAGGCTGTGTATGGCCAGCACACCCAGCATCGAATATCCCCACCAATGTGCCCCGCTCAGTGTGGCGCGTCTAAGCCCATGCAGCCATATCCCCAGCGGAACCAGCAGCGCCAGCAAACCCAGAATCCCGGCGACTGCAGCCAACTGAAAGACCAGATTATGCGCATTATTGTAGAGCCCGGTAATATTGTTCGCCTGAAGCTGCGGCAGCAGCTGAAAATGATGCCAGGCGAATTGCCCGAAACCGATTCCCAGCCATGGTGATTGGGCGAACATCAGCAACGCTTCATGCCACAGGTACAGGCGTATGCTGCCGCCGGTATCGCCGGCGCCGTTATAGGACAACAGCCGCTGCACGGTGTTTGTGCCGTGACCGGGCCCCGCCATGAAGTGCATTTGCACCAGCAGGTTCATCAGCACGAATCCGACGACCAACAGAACGCTATAGCGCAACAGCGGTTTCATTTCCGCCTCGCGCCGCGCCATCCACCACGCCATGAAGATCATCAATGCAAGGTATAGCCAGGTACTGCGCGAGCCGCTGAGCGTCATCGCAAACAGCAGCGGAATGGTCAGCAAAACCGCATAGAACGGTTTTATCATGCGCTGTTGAAACAGCAAACCCAGCGAAACCAGACCCAGTGCGATGTAATCGGCATAGTGGTTGGGCTGGGCAAGATTTCCGTATATACCGCCGGCAAGGTCCCGTGCAATCACCGGGTCCAGAAAGGTATGCCACTGGAAATGCTGCAACACACCGATCAATGCATTGAGTTCCGCACCAATCAGCAGAAATGCTGCCAATACCTGCGCCAGTTTTACCAGCCCGAAGCATTCGCGCAACCTGGCGCCCAGCACCATCAGCAAGGCTGCAAACAGAAAATACAGGGCATACAGCAATGCCTGGCTGAAGTAGGCGATCTTGCTCAATGCCAATTGCAGAAACAGTACACCGATCAGCGCGGCAGGAAGCAGCACGATACGTGGAATCTCGGCGCGCTCCCAGAATTCACGGGAGATGAGCAGTGTGAGTGCAAGCACGCCCAGCATGGCGCTCCACCACTCCTGGTCAAAGGAAGTCAGCGGATTTTCATGGCGATAATGCAAAAATGGGAATGCCCACATCAACCCGACCAAAATCAGGCTGATGTGGGCCCATTTGATGCCTGACAACCGGTTGGACTGGGGTGATTTGTTCAGCACGAACCGCTTTTTACACCGAGCTTGGCAAGAATGTTGTTCAACGGACATATCCGGGTGAACCCGCTCTGGAACAGGTTCAGTCCCACGAAAGCGGTAAAAAACAGGAAGTATTTGCTCACGAATACCGGGCTGGCTTCAGCCCCCAGCGCCAGCGAAAGCAATATGAACGACCCTGCGACAATACGGACAATGCGTTCCGAATTCATTATTTATAGCTCCTAGTTTAGATTTAATCGGATTTTACTGGAATTTTTTGTACTGGGTGGCGCAATACAACACCCGTGCCAGCACAATGGGGACCAGAACACCGAATATCAATGCAATGGTCAAACCATTGAAATCGGATCATCCAGCATAAACATCGCCGCCCAACACGGTTGCCTGCCAGACCAGTCAGAATGATCGGCTTGGCGCTGCGGGCACGAGTCATTCACTGGCTGGCGAAATGTATATTAGAAAATTATAATATATCATAAAAAAATCAAACCCCGCCTGCAATTAATCTTATCTGCCAGAAACGATACTCCAGCCAAATTTGTTGCCGGGAAGCCCCCTGGAGGTTGCCGCGCTGTGAAGCGGGTTCAGGCTGCGCGGATTGCCGCGCAACTCTCCTTCACCAGCTCGGGGCCGCGATAGATCAATCCGCTGTATAACTGCACTAGCGACGCGCCGGACCTGATTTTTTCTGCGGCATCAGTGCCGTTCAGGATGCCCCCCACCCCGATAATCGGGACCGCATCCTGAAGATCGGCAGCAAGCTGGCGGACAACGGCAGTGGATTTTTCGCGCAACGGGACACCGCTCAGGCCGCCGGATTCCGCGCCATGCGGCAGGTGTTCCACGCCCTGCCGCGATAGCGTGGTGTTGGTGGCAACCACGCCGTCGATCCGGTGTTGCACCAGCAGTCTGGCGATTTGGGCGATTTGCCCGCCCTCCATGTCCGGCGCAATCTTCAGCGCAATCGGTACATATTTGCCGTGTTTGTCGGCAAGTATCTGTTGTTCGGCCTTGAGCCTGGTCAGCAAATCATTCAACGCATCCGACCCCTGCAGCTGGCGCAGATTTTTGGTATTGGGCGAAGAGATATTGACCGTGATGTAGCTTGCGTGAGCGTAAACTTTCCGCAGGCAAATCAGATAGTCGTCTGCCGCCTTTTCAATCGGCGTAACGGCATTCTTTCCGATGTTGATGCCGAGTATGCCGCGATAGTCAGCGCGCTGCACATTCTCGATCAGCTTGTCCACTCCGTCGTTGTTGAATCCCATGCGGTTGATGATCGCGCCGGCTTGGGGCAATCGGAATAGCCGCGGTTTGGGGTTGCCGGATTGGGGTAGCGGAGTGACCGTGCCGATTTCGATGAAACCGAAACCGAGTGCCGCCAACCCGTCTATACAGTCGCCGTTTTTGTCGAGACCGGCGGCAAGACCGACCGGGTTCGGAAATTTCAGGCCCATCACGGTACGCGGGTCCGCGCCGGGATGCTGCGCAGTAATGCCGCCCAGACCCAATGAACGCATCGCATTCAAGCTGCCAAGACTAAGATGGTGCGCCGTTTCCGGATCGAGACGGAACAGCACGGAACGCAGCAGGGAATACATGGCTAGCCTTTCTTGACTGGTGTGCCGATATTTCTCATGCGGCGTCCCCGTTGCATTCCGCAGCGCCTTGCGCATCCTGTGCCGAGCCTGCCGAAAAAATGCTGGGGCTGACCGGTTTTGCGAGCATGCGCCATGCGCCGTCCAGCAAGCCCTGGGCGGGCTGGTATTGGGTCTTGTAGGCCATTTTGTGGCTATTTTCGATCCAGTAGCCCAGATAGACGAAATCCAGATCGAGTTTTCGGCACAGCTCAATTTGCCACAGCACGTTGTAAATCCCGAAACAAGCATGGGGCAGTTCCGGCTCGTAGAAAGTATATACCGAGGACAACCCGTCGCTGAGCAAGTCGATCACGCTGACCATGCGCAGCACACCCTGGTCGCGGAATTCCACCAGCACCGTATCGACATGACTCAGCAGCAGAAAATTCTGGTAAGACTCCCGGTCATCCTTGTCCATGCCGCCGTCTTTGTGCCGTGCACGCTGGTAACGTTGATAAAGTTCGTAATATTCGGCTTTATCGTGCAGCGGATGAAGCGTAGCCTCAAGTTGAGCATGACGCTTCCAGGCACGGCGTTGCGAGCGATTTGCGGTGAATTGACTCGCCATGATGCGCAACGGGATACAGGCATGGCAACTATCGCAACATGGCCGATAGGTATAGGAGCCGCTACGGCGGAATCCGCGCTGCACCAGTTCCGAATATACCGGCGTGCTGATCAGCAACGCGGGCGTGGCGACTTGCGAGCGTGCCTGAAGATCGGGCAGGTAGCTGCACGGATAGGGCGCGGTCAGGTAATAATGCAGCGCGGAAATCGGAATATCGTTAAGCAGGCTCATGTAAACAGATCGCGGTCAAATTGCCAGCCGGTCGGGTGGCCGGGGACAAACTTTTCGTTTATCGGCGTACAGTGTATCAATTCTTTGAGTCTTGCAATAAATTCGTCGCGCGGGATTTCCCGGGCACCGAGCGAGGCCAGGTGGGGCGTGTTCATCTGGCAATCAATCATGCCAAACTGCCAGCGTTCCAGTTGCCTGGCGAGATGGGCCAGCGCAATCTTGGATGCGTTGCTGGCCAGGC
>Ga0307375_10005920_pt1 | contig 11388 bp, 30 predicted proteins | sample TR1MG_FD_202531 | JGI IMG/M metagenome (GOLD analysis project Ga0307375, IMG submission 202531) | Soil microbial communities from Risofladan, Vaasa, Finland - TR-1 | ecosystem: Environmental > Terrestrial > Soil > Coastal area > Acid sulfate soil | place: Finland: Risofladan, Vaasa | collected...
GTACCTACTCAATAGGGACAGCACTTGACCCCTGGTGGATACGTCGTACCTACCTACGTAATCGAATACCGGGCCCCAGAGTTCCTTGCTCATATTCACCTCACATACAATGGGGTGTACCTTAACATATATCGCAGCCGCCTGTCAATACATTGAAAGTGCTTGACCGATTTCAATGTCTGTGGTATATACTGAGGTACATTGGAGGAAAGTATGCAATTTTTATTAACAGCATCGGAGTATGAGAGTTTGAAGGAAGCCAAGAAGCTGGTACGCATGCAGACGCGTAGGGTTATCCAGGAGCTCTGTATCCGGGTGGCCAGGTCGGAGTATGTTGAGTTACCCGGGCCGGTTATGGGTCCAAACGGATGTATGCTGGAGAGGAATCTAGTATCCGGTGAGTTCAAACATCCGAGTACACCTTTTGGGGAGCTTCCTGATGGGCATTGCGATGCGTGCCCGGTAAGTGATATATGTCCACACGTAGATAAGGGGCTGTCCAAATGACTACCAACCTGGAACATTTTATCAGCAAGCATGCGGTTAACCGCCTATCGAGGATTGATAGCATTGAGATGGGGTTTGAGGGGCCCTACCCCGTGGATAGGTATGCTAAGATTAGCGTGACCTATCTGGTGTTCCATCCTGAGGAGGAGTACGTACCTCCCAGTAGGTGGAGGAGTTTCAAGGCGTGGGTATCCCGTATATTTAAAAGGAGTACAAAATGACTAATGCTTGTACGTTGCAGCGTATTGTACTTAAGTGCAAAAAGACTAATAACAAAGAGCTACCTTGCTATTGGTACGAGGAAGATGGCCGGGGTATGTGCGTACATAACTGGTGTGAGAATCTCGTCTGGTTATGTACCTGCGATGAGGCTCGTCAGGAGTATCTGGAGAGTGTGGGGGTATGAAAACATTGAATATTGAAGTATCTGATTACCATTATGATTTGGTAACTAGCCATGCGGATAAGGATAGCGCGTCCCTGGGGGTGGAGTTCGACTTCCAATTGAACCCGGTAGATGGTAAGCTGTATGGATACTTCCGTAGGGTATCTTGCGATGTAATGGCACCACCTGGGAAGGTTGCAGCCTGCGTGATGGCGGATGATAAGCATCACCGGGAGTTTGTACAAAAGAACTCGGAGGGTTGATATGAGTTATTCTTTTCAATGTCCAACCTGCCATAAGTACAATAACGACTTTTACCGGTGTGGATGCAAGCCTAAACGAGAACCAACAATCGACGAGGTGCGCAAGGCCCTCGCTGCCTCCGAGGAGCGTGTACAGGAGTTGGAGAAAAAACTTGAAACAACTAACGCGATATTGGATCTAACCTGGCCCGTAGTTGAATATGTTGTCGGTCATACGCCATATGAAGAAGAGCTTGAAGCGTTGGCTAAAAAGGCGTTTTTTCATAACTACTAACCTGCAAGGATTGAGAGGTGAACGATGAAACAGAAGTACCCGTACCCATGGTGGCAGTTACGCTGCGATTACTGCGGTAAACGACTATGGAAATGTACCTGTTGGTTGTAAGGAGGTTCTGATGAAACGTAGAGGATTTTTGAAATTAATGGGAGCGGCCCTGGGAGCTCTGACAGTAGCCCGAGGGTTGGATGCTAAGGAGGAGGTACCTCCTCTTAAGAAGGTTACCGTAGATCCTCCTGAGGACGACCTGGCGATACGTAAGGTTCGCGAGCGATGGGCCCAACTACACCGGGAGGATATGGAGTTCCTTAATTACGGCGTGACTGATGCTGCGGCAGAACGAGCATTGTATCAGGGATACTGGGAGAGGTATTACGGAAAGGTCCAAAATGACTGATAGACCGATGGTTCACTGCCCTTGTTGCGGAAAGATACACCGGGCTACGGTGGCAGTGTCGGAGGGCGTTGCAAACGCGTATGATAATATTTTAGCGACCCTCGATGAGTTTAAAGAGGTGATTAAAGTCCTTGAGGAAGATCCGGAGGATGTCCAAAATGACTCTTAACAAACATGCAGACTATTGCGTGGAATGCGCCAACTACGATGCGGTCAAGGGTTGCACGGACTCCCTGTGTATCAACGGCATACCTCCAACCAGGTTTAAACCAAGGCCGGTAAACATTGAGTTCGTTGAGTTCGTTGAGGTCAATGGGGTTAAACCTGGAGAGTGTCGTAGATGCTTCTGGTGTAAGGTACGGAAGGAGTCCACGGTTGTAGCCAGGAATAAGCAAGGTGAGGTGTATAAGGCCAGTAAGGAAGTCTTCAGATGTCACATCAACGCACCTACCTTTGAAGGGTTTCCCGTGGTACGACCTGACGACTACTGCAGCCATGGAATTTTTGAGGATGTCCAAAATGACTAGAAAGCGACCAGTGCATAAACGTTGGATAGATCGGTTCTTCGGGTACTTCAACAAGGTTTCCGAGAAGCAGGCCCAGGAGGGTACCGGCCACCCCTGGGATGTGTTTAACGGCGGCGTGGATTTCCCACCACCCACTATCAAACCCTTTCCTAAAATCGACCTGATGGATCTGTACCAGATGGAATTCGATATACTGGATAGGAGTAAGGATAAAGTCCAAAATGACTGAAGATAATCCGATGTTACAGGAAAAGCAATGGAATGAGTTCCGGGATACCGGCCTGTTCTTTTACGTGAACCAGATACTCCATGCGTTCGGCTGGGCCCTTGTGGTGGAGCTTGAGATGGACGGCCAGGTTATCAGGGCGTACCCGGCCAGGACGAAGTTCCGGGGGTTCGGCCAGGATAGCATCGACAAGGGCTACAAGAAAATTGCAGCTTTCTTGCGTAAGGAGGCTGAGACGCTGTACGCCGAGGCCCATGATGACGAGTAAGCGGGTAATCTACAAATACAAGCTGGCCATCACCGACCGGCAGATCATCGAGGTTCCGCGTAACAGTGTCCTGCTTTCAGTCGGGATCCAGGTGGACGACTTGGTGGCATGGGTTGATACACCGGCACGGCCTTATGCTGAGCTCAAGGATAAATGGGAATTCATTATCAGGGGTACCGGCAACGAGTTTGACCTGGATGAGGAGCTACGGGGCTCTTACAAGGCATCCCTCCAGTTGGGTGACTTCGTTTGGCACGTGTACCTGTATACCGGCCCTGTGAATCACTGAGGTATCTTTAGATTTCACAAAAGACCTGTGATATAGTCAGATGTATTCGGAGGTTATCATGGGAATGACAAGCATCTCAGATTTAGGACTAGAACGTATTGTTGCGCATTCAATCGGCTACGTGTTGGGTCCGGTTACACTGGAAGATATTAAGCACTTAACGGCGGACTTGCAAAAGAGATCTCGACGTATCCGCGCTGACCTGCGCCGTCGTCGGGCCCAAGATCTGGCCCCCGGCCAGGTTCCTGCTCGTCCGGTACTGAGTGAATCGGATCAGCGGATCGTAGCTATTTGCAATAGAATATTGGATGAGATCGGTCAATTCTCAAATCTCAAGCATTGGCTTGGCAGCGTATCTGGCAACCTCATGATGGGTACCAGTAATGAGCAAGCCGTTATGACCGACTTCGTAAAGGTGGTTGACACTATGGTGGATCTGTCCAACGAAGCCAACGCCGCGTACCAGGAGGCGATATCCAGCCAACCTGCTGTAAGCGAAGATGTAGCGGTAGGCGAGGAGTAGACTATGAGACTCAAAGGTATCAGCGAGTTAGGATTTCAGAGGATAGCGGGTAAGGGTTCCCCTGCATCTAACACAGAGACAGGTACTAGATACTTTCTTGATTGGATGGGTAGACAGCCTGATCTTATACAAGCAATGCAAGATGTATGGAGTCAATCACAGAATGAGTATACATTTTCGCAAGACCTCCCCCTAGATCCTACAGTAGCTGAATATTCCGGTGGTTGGCCAGTTGACTGGCATCAAATTATTCAAGAGTTCTTTAATACTCATTCTGTGATAGCGGGTAAAGGTGCCCAGGCTGGAGATCGTGAATTAACCCCTGATGATCCTGACTACAAGTTTGAGTTCTATCGAGACATAGTAAAACAGGTATGCGATACTTTTGAAAGTATTGTAGCAGAGCATAACCTCACCCCAGATGAGGCGGGTAAGTTCATCGAAGAGTTGAAGTCTGAACTCGATATGTACTGGGACGTGTATATACCTTCGTTGCCGCTGGATAAGATACGGCACATGTAGGACCAGGCGATGGAGAGCTGGAATAAGGGCCCCATGGACGATAAGGACTTACCGTGAAACTAAATGGAATTAGCGAAAAAGGAATTAAGAAGCTTGCCCAGGCTTCTAACATTGACTCAACGTTTGCTGAGACTCTCTCGCTTATTGACGATTTGAAAAGAGAGATCGAACCTATAGCCGACGCAGTAACCGATGATATTTTACACAGACTTTATGGAAACGTAGTATATCTTCAGCGGGTATTAAGACCTGAAGGGGAGTAGATATGAAACTCAAGGGTATCAGTGATGTAGGATTTCAGAGGCTGGCGCAGACGTTTGACCCATCCCTAATGGATGAAGAGCCCATAGTAACGCAGGTAGGCGATGCAGAGGTAAGTACGGCATTGCTTAGACGTACTCCTGTGATAGACCATGATGGAAACACTATAAAAACCGTTTCAACTTATGAGACTATGGTATTCGGTGGGCCGTTTAATGGTGCATCAATGGCTTCCAGGTCTGAGGAGCTATCTATTGAAACTCACGGTATATTTGTAAAAGCTATTGAAAATGGAGTGGATCCACGTGAAATGGTTGGATGATATTTATGAAACTACAAGGTATCAGTCAAAAAGGACTCTCAAGGATCGCAGATTCCTTAGAATCTGAATACCTATACCACGTAACTTTTTACAATAATCTATCCAGCATTGACGAGACGGGGTTGAGTGTAGGTTCCGGCCAGGGTATCGGCGGTGGGGGTAACGCCTCCTATAGCGGATCGGGTGTATTCGTCACCGACGCTGGCGGGGTTCCTTACTGGTTCAGCAAAGGTGAAGATTGGGGTGACGCCAGGTTGGTAGACGACCAGCAGACATACCACGAGGGTTTATTCCCGGTAGTTCTTCGGTTTGTCATGGATATTGATGAAACCTTGGAGGATGAACGTGGCAGTAGTGACTCACTATCACAGGCGGGTATTTACGAAGGTGTGATACCTCCAGAGGACATCGAAGTGTTCAACGGCCAGGGTTGGGTACCTATTGAAGATTGGGGTACTATCGACCCTGATAAGGTTTTCGAAGAGGAGCGTACTGAAGAGGTGTACGGAGGTGAGGGTGATTACGAGGATGTTGATGAGTGGGATGATCGATATGGTGAACCTGTAATTTATTACAATATGACGGATTACCTTAATCCGTTTGGGTATAGGTAAGGTATGCGGCTCAAAGGTATCAGTTCAAAAGGACTTCAACGGATCGCGCAGGAGCAAGCAGAGCTCCGGTGGGCCCAGTCTGATTTTTTTGACGAGGATGAACCTGAAGTAGAAAACGATCCCTACCAAATGGCTAGCGCTACAGGTATCAATGTATTAAGCCACATGGAGTTTCTATGTGGCCATGTAATAAACAACCAATGGGTATCTGCATTGTTCACCCACGCGGACGAAGATAGCTACTCTTTCGACATTGCGGTGGATCCGGATTACCAGAAGATGGGCCTGGGTAGCGAGCTGGCAGATATCGGTGTAGCTCAGTTCAACGACCTGCAGGAGGGCTACCCCGATATGGAGTTCGAGCTGGACGCGGTGAACCCAGTGGCCGTAAAGATGATGGAAGACCGGGGTTTCCATGTCACGGACACCCGGGGAGATCACACCTTCATGACCCGAGAGGGGCAGACCCACAGCTCTACTTCGGATATGTACCCCGAGGGTATGGAGATTGCGTTCTATGCGGTTACGAAACCTCCCAGGCCCTACGATGACACCCATGCCTACTTCGGAGGTGGAAAGACTCTATGTGGTATCGAGCTAACGGAGGGTTGGGCTACTGAAGGGCTACCATCCTATATGGTTACCTGCCCTGATTGTAAAAAAGAACTGTCTAGTATTTCTCAACGTGTTGGCGCACCCCGAATGAGCCCTCAAGAGAAGTTCATCCAGAACCTGAATAGTACCACTTTCAGCAAAGCAGACATCGAGCGCAGCGTGAACGACGCCATGTTCTCCAGCGGGTATAAAGACTACACCCTGCAGAAGTTCCGGAATAATTGGTTTGTATTCTCTGGACCTGCATTCTCAGAGGAGACCGCCCAATTTGGAAACCCCCAGGATTGGAACTCCAACATCCTACGGATGCCACCCGGTGGTAGGGCGTCGAACGAAGACATCATATCTGCTTTTGAAGAGCTGGGTCAGGCTAATTATGAAGATCCAGTATCAGAAGATACCTACGAGTACTAAAGTTTTTCTACGTCCACAATATCGATGAGGTCCTCGTCGAACACGATGACGGACTCTTCCAGTTCGATAGCATCGAAACCTTCGGCAATAATTTGGTCCAAAAGGAGTTTGTCGTATTCTTCCCACCCTGCAGGGTTGGTGAAGTTGAGGCGTACCGTGTAAAGGTACCTATCCCTGCCAGGGTACAGTCCGGCCCCCAGGTACTGGTTATCTTCGTCCGGAGGAGTCTTTCCAAACCACATTTGGCTACCGACGCCCATGCTGCTGTCGAAGCTATCGAACAGTTCGTTGGATATATGGTAGTATAGCTGGCCGGTACCTTGAGCGATTCTCAATAGTCCCTTTTTACTGATACCTTTTAGTTTCATGTTGCCTCCTGGGAGATATTTTATCACGTCCAGGTTTGGATTTGTTAAAAGGACTCACCAAGCTTTAACTACTTTGTACTTTCCTATTAGACCTGCTGGATGGGCTAAGCCCTCCAGGTGGGTGCCCCAGGAATTGGTGGACCAGAACCTAACCCAACCATCGGGCTCCTCCCAGACGCGCTTTACCCGGTGGCCGACGGCTTGCATGTGCAGCTTGACCTTGTGCTCACTCCAAGTCATTTTGAATTACCTACCTTGAATTAGCGGCAGTGGTGGGAGTTCCAGGCGCTGCAGCACATCGCTTAGGCTGCTCTCCAGCATGTTAGCTCGCTGCTCCAGTATGTAGTTGGTTTGAATTGTTTCTGACATCTGCTGGGTGAACCACTGTGTCATTGCGTTCTGTACATAGGATGTCATGTTTTCCAGGAAAGAATCCCGTAGGGCGTTTACGATTTTATTCACCTGGTCGTTCGATTCTACTTCTTTCTTGAGGTACTCTTTCAAGTCGTACTCAATGGACTTGAATGTTTCCTCCAGGATTACCTGCCTGGGGGACTTCAATGCAGCCAGCTTGTTACGGAAAGTGTAATGGGCCCTGACTTCATCCTCATTCTTGTACTTGGGCGTGTCCTTATTAGATCCGTAGCTGGACTGTTTCTCCTTCATGAACTCATTTACCAGTTCCTGCTCCAGGTCGGCACGCTCCTTACCCAGTGGCTGGTCTAGTATCTCCTTGACGAAGGCTATCGCTATTTTCTTTTTTTCAGCCTTAGATAGGTGCTTGAGGATGTCTTCCAACATTACACCTGAATCCTTCAGATCCAAGTTCATCGTAATTTGATGTTCCATGGTTTAAATCTCCCTTATTACTTGTTTATTCATTTTGTACTCAATCCCATCCCAGGTCTCGTACGGTGTTCTCCAGGATGGATGCCAGCGGCTCCCGGATGTCAAAACGCTCCCGGTTGATCTCCAGGCTCTTGGTAATACTGCCGTCCTTATGGCGAAGGGTAGCAGCTTTCCAGTCGCATATCATCTCGATGAGGTCTATCAGGTTCATGTCCATCACACCCATTTTGAAATGTTCAGGGTGGTGCCGGTTGTGCTCGTAATGGTGCTTGAGCGTGGTATCCTGCATTGCGGCAAGAGTCTCTTTGTACTCAGGGCTACCATACGTCAGCTCGGCCAGCCGTGGGGTGTACTGGGTGAACCCCTCAACCTCAGGGTGCTCCAACTTGGATGCGTCGTGCTGCTGGCCTCGGTGGAGGAGATTTGTCACCACCTCCAGCACGAGGTCCTGCACCTGGGCAATGTGCTCCCGCGTATGGTGGTTGGTAGCTTTCTCTTCTTGTGTTAGCTCTTTAGTCATTTTGGACTCCTTTAGGTATACGCCGGGATACAGGTACTTGGTTGACGATACATAGTTAGTCATTTTGTACCTATTCCAAATCCGTCAACTCTGCGTCGATGCGCTCGATGTTCTCCTTGTAATACAGGATATTGTTTTCAAGGTCATCCATAGATCCGGCTGCGAACATGACGCCATCACTTTGTGCGTCCTTCTTCCAGGACTCCAGGGTGTTTAGTTGACGGACATAGCCATTCTTTTCATCGATAAGTTGTTCTCGTTTAGTCACTTTTGATCTCCTCCCAAGGTTTTTTGGTCTACAGCTCCCAGGTACTGGTCACCTAACCAGGCGGTAGCTTTTCCTTGTCGTGTAGCTTCCCGGGCTTTCATAAGGTTGTTGATGAAGTCCTGGATGTCGTCCATGCAGCTCCGGCTGAGTATTACCATGCGGTAAGATGGTGGTCCCCCTGCAAAGAAGCAGTACTGCCGCCACGCTCCGTGCCACTTGACGAACCCCAGGGAGTCCCCCGACTTTTTATTGTAACACCCCCAGATGCTGGTTTTTCTGGATCCGTCGTCCGTGTCGATCTTTTTGAACTCAATGTGCTCGTACCCGTTGCGGGATATTTCAGGTATTGTCATAAGGTACCTCCAATAGTAATTCTGTTTGAAGGGTGCGCTCCTCGGTGATGATTAGTTCAACCTTGCAGGGCATCCCGTATGGTATCATCGCTTGCCGGTTCACCTTCCATTCAGCAAGGGCGTCGTTCTGGGTTTGCCATTCAGGATTTCTCCAGTATACCGTCCGGCCCTTATGAGGGGGATCCTTTTCATCTACCGGATCCATATCAGGGGTGGTAACTCGTAACGCGATCCGTTGCGTAGGCTCTTCCTCCTGGTAGATTACAGGCTTCTTGTACTTGGTCATTTTGAACCTCTTTGTTTCTTACGGAGTCGCTTACGTCGGTTTCGTTTATTCCGCTCGATCTCCTTTGTACGCGCCATGGCATCCGCGAGACATTGAGCTTCGTGGGCGGCGGTTGCCATAGATTCGGAGAACTCATCCATCAACTGCTTACATTTAAGCAAGGGTTCGCAGATTGGGTTCTTACAGGTCATTTTGAACTTTCTTTCAAAATACGAGCTGCAGCTTCTTTAAGCTCATCGGCGTTCATAGCATGGTCCCACACCCTGGAGGTATTTTCATCCTCAATGTACCTGGCCAGAAGTTCTGCGTCCACCTGGAGCATAACCACCTGGTCCTCCCTTATGTAGTTGTGGGAGCTCATGCACCAGTGACAATGGTGACTCATTCGTTTACAGATTGATTTATTCGTGTAAGTCACTTTGGACCACCTCGTTTATAAACTGATCATTTGATATAGGGTCACACGGTAGAATGTCCTCTGCGTGCAGCCAGGTGACTTTCTTGCCATTGAATATGAGCGCCCGCGCACAATGCCAAATCCAGCAATCCGGTGGTGCGTGTAACAGGAAGGTACCTTTGTTTCCCAGGTGCTGTAGAATACCCCTTACGTCTCCGGGGGAGGTTATGGTGCATATAGTCATTTTGTACCTACCTAGTGCTTGGCCGGTTAATCACCGTCAGGGTGGTAATCTTCTGGCAACCCTTCCGAGTGAAATCCACCGGATCAGGGCTTCCGGACTTATATACAGGCTTAGCGGGATAGGTTTGGCAGAACAGTATGTTTTCCACCGAATCGTTCTCTAGCTCCTGTATTAATCCCTGGAACATGGAGATCATTGCGTCTCGTTCGTCTTCAGTCATTTCTTGGTCTTCTCCCTTACGATGTCTACTACAACTTTGGTCAGCTCACGGATGGACTCGTTTTGTGTTTCTATAATAGCCTTCAACTCATCGATAGCATTCCATAAGGCTTTTATTTGACCCTGCCGTATGCGTTCGTCGTGGGGTATTGGCATACAACCGGGAGCAGGTGTAGGTATGAGACCTCCACCCCGAGTTTTACTGTGAGCTTCGGACAGATCCTTATGGAACCTTTCCAGGTTGTCCTTCCACTCTTTTTTTCTCTCTGGGCTGAGCTCCTCGAACTTCTTCAGGTCGAGGCCCGTACCTTCCAGGTTAAAGTCTTCTTTTTTCATATAAAACTCCTCGTATACCCTTACCGCCAGGTCGGTCATGGACTTACCATAGGCTTGTCGGATTTTTCGTAAGTTAGTCATTTGCTACCCTTGGCTATGGCCAGGTTGACGGCCTTGGTTGCATCTTCCATAGACTCCGCGATAAACCAGGCCCGACCCTTAGGGTCGTCGATACCCATAACCATCACCGGGCTACCCTCGTTCTTCCACAGTATCACCCGGGAGGCGTCCATCAGGATTCTACCCTTGGCACCGGTACTGGGGTGGTGGGTGAACTCTACCAGGCGCTCATAGTCAAGGAACGACTCCTCTGTGCCGTATAGGTGGATTATCCTCATCATGATCTCCGGGGAGATGTCTCCGTACTTCACCCGGTATTCAGCAATACCTCGGGAGATACCCTTCATGGCGGCGTCCACCTGATTCTCCCGGTGGGCCCCCTCCAGATTGTCGAAAATCTTCTTGGCGAAGAACTTCTCAGTTTGCTCGGGGGTATATGTCATTTTCTACTCCTACCGGTCACATCGTACAAAGTTACTTCCGGAGTCATATCCTCAAAGTTACCTTCTCTTCCGATAGTCCAAAACTCCTCCATGGGTATCCGGAGGATCAGCGATTGACGTATTCGACCTGGATGACATTTAGGAGATACCGGCTTACCATCCTTCACCGAAACGGGGTTAGACACAACTTCCACACACATGGATACTCTCATGAACCTGTCAGGTTGCATCTCTGCTTTCACATCCACCGGCTCCAGGTACTGGTAGTTCTCCTGCAGCATCTTCTGGATACACGTATCGCAGAAGTCTCCATCGAGTTTATCCCGATGGAACACATTCCAGCATTTCCTGCACTCGACCTCGTAAGTAGTTTTTGACTCGTAATTCATTTCCTACCCCATAGCTCATCGGCCAGCTTGTTAATCTCTTCCTCGGTCCAACCTTCGATGACATCCCAAGCCGCCATGACTGCCTCCTGGGTACTCTCCAGGCCGGTATTGAAGTACGGCCCGCATTCCAGAAGTTTCACGTACTCCCTGGTAAAATCGTGGATGTTGTCAAAGTCGTGAATGTCTGGAACCATAATACCCCATTGGTCAATCAGATGTTTCGCTACGCTTACGGTAGGCGCATCG
>Ga0307375_10005921_pt1 | contig 11388 bp, 8 predicted proteins | sample TR1MG_FD_202531 | JGI IMG/M metagenome (GOLD analysis project Ga0307375, IMG submission 202531) | Soil microbial communities from Risofladan, Vaasa, Finland - TR-1 | ecosystem: Environmental > Terrestrial > Soil > Coastal area > Acid sulfate soil | place: Finland: Risofladan, Vaasa | collected...
TTCCGTCGTTGCGATCGGGCCACATCCAGCGCAGTTCCGGGGTGAAGCGGAAGGTGAACTCGGTGGGGTGGAGGCAGTCGAATTCAAAGAGGACGATGGGGCCAGTGCCGGCGGGCGCGTTGGCCGGCGAGAACATGATTTGCCGGACGGTGAAGCCGATGTGGGAGTAAGTAAGGATGGTGCGGTCTGGGCGGACCTCGATTTCGGCGGCGTCGCGGTTGACGTCAATGGGGACGGTGTAGCCCTGGATATCGGCCTGGATGGTGAGGTGGGAGAGGAGCTTGACGGGGAGCGGCCAAGCCTCAAAGATTCCGTCCTGCTGGCCGACGAGGACGCCGTGAGGGCCGGCGACGGTGAAGGGCTTTTCGGGCTGGACGGGGGCGCGGAGGACGGGGCCGGAGGTGTCAAATGCGATGGGCGCGAGCGAGGTGAAAGTGGGCGCGACGGGCGGCTGGGCGGGCAGAGCAGCGGCGGAAAGGAGGGCAGCGGCCAGGGCAGCGGAGGTGCGCAAAAACGGAGCGAGACGGGACATCGGGGAATCCTTTGCAAACGGCTCAAAGCCAACAGTCTACGGCATTCGGGCAAGTGCTGCCTTGTGGGCGGGAGGAAGCGGCTCGGAAGGGAGAGGCGGGGAGCGGGATTCCAGAAACTGGCGGGCAATTAATTAAAAACCGTAGGTCCGCGAAACTCTATACAGATTCTCATATATAGGTCGAAAAGATGGGATGACTTATTTGGAAGTAAAGAACATTTGTTCAATAGTTTATGAATTTATTTCAAGGGGCTGGAGATTGGCCCTCGTCATGCATCACAGTCACGATAAGCAGTGTCTTGTCTCTGCCTGGCTGGATGCGGCCGCAAGCCATTCCAACCGAAGGATCGATTTTACAATAGGCACTTTTCTTTCTGATTTGGAAGTTTCTGGATAGGATGCAGCGCAACGGCACGCAAGTTGACAAGAAGCCGGAACGCTGAAGTTGAGCAAGCGAATTGGGAGCCCGGAAGGGTATCACTGATTCCGACTGATGACTTGGAGGAACGCAATGCGAATTTTCCACATGGATGGCAAGGAAGGCCGGATGTTCCGGTGCTCGACCATGCTTCTGGTCCTAGGGCTGATTCTCGGTTTGGGCATGAGCACGGAGCGGGCATTTGCCGATAACGTGTACGCCTCGATCCGCGGAACGGTGACGGATGCGACGGGTGCGGTGATTGCCGGCGCGACGGTGAAGGCGGTCAACGCGGACACGGGCGTCGCGACGGTAGTGACCACGAGTGATCGCGGCGATTTTGTGTTTCCCCAGCTGCAGATTGGCCACTACGACGTGGAGCTGAACAAAGACGGCTTCAAGTCGTTCAAGGCAACAGGCATTCTGCTGGTTGTGAACCAGGTGTACTCGCTGGGCGTGAAGCTGCAGGTGGGCGCAGCAGCGCAGACCGTGGAAGTGGCGGCGGACGCGATCCAGGTGGAGACCAGCGACACGCAGCTGAAGACGCTGGTGGACGCGGCGCAGATTGTGGACCTTCCGCTGAACGGCCGCAACTGGACCTCATTGGAGCTTGCTGCTCCGGGCGTGCAGGCGGCGGATACGCGGTTTGGCAGCAACTACTCGGTGAACGGCTCGCAGGCGCAGCAGTCCAGCTATCTGATCAACGGGCAGGATTCGAACGACATCGTTCTGAACTCGCCGCTGATCATTCCCAGCCCGGACGCGATTGCGCAGTTCAACCTGATCGGTTCGACGATCAACGCGGAATACGGCCGCAACTCCGGCGGCATTGTGAACGCCATCCTGAAGTCGGGCACGAACTCCTTCCACGGCGACGTATTTGAGTTTTACCGCGACTCGTTCCTGAACGACCGCAACTGGTTCCAAAAGGTCGCACCTCAGTATCACCAGAACCAGTTCGGCGCCACCTTCGGCGGGCCGTTCCTGATTCCGCACCTTTACAACGGCCGGGACAAGTCCTTCTTCTTCTTCAGCTACCAGGGAGAGCGAGCCCGGCAGCCCGGAACCTTGGAGAACCAGCGAGTGCTGAGCCCGGCGCAGCTGGGCGGCGACTGGAGCATGGCGGAGAACGCGCCCTTCACGCTGAGCGACAACCCGATTCCGTTTGCAGTGCAGGGACCGAACGGCGCCTGCGGACCGAATACCAGCAACACGACGTGGACTTCCTGCTTCCCGACCAACCAGATTCCAACCAGCAACTTCAACCCGATTGCGACATCGCTGGCGGCACAGTACAACCCGACCCCGAACACCACCAGCCCCGCGGGCGACCCGAACTACTACACGTGGACCTCGGCGAACACGGTTCTGGACGACCAGTACATTGGGCGGATTGACCAGAACTTCAACGCAAACAACCGGTTCTGGGGCACGGTGTTTGAAGAGCACAATAACCGGCTCACGCCGATTCCGTTTACGGGTTCGACGCTGCCCGGCTTCCCGTCCAACAACGACCTTCAGTACCGGCAGTACATCGGCTCCTACACGCGGGTGTTTTCGCCCACGATGCTGAACGAACTGCGCGGCGGCTACACGCGCATGAACTTCAAGTCCGGCAACCCGGTGACGGTAACCGATCCTTCGACCTACGGCTTCCAGAACATTGTTCCGCAGGATGCATCGGCGGCCGGTTTGCCGACCATCGCGATCTCGAAGTACTTTACGCTGGGTACCAGCACCAACGGCCCGCAGCCCCGCATTGACCAGACGATGCAGGCCGACGACAACTTCTCTTGGGTTGTTGGCCGGCACACGCTGAAGTTCGGCTTCAGCGGACGGCGCTTCCAGGTGTACAACAACTTCGACGCGCGCAACAGCGGGTCTTTCAGCTTTACCTCGGGGGGCAGCAAGTACTCGACGGGCGATCCGGGCCTGGACTTCCTGATGGGCATCCCGACCACCTATCTGCAGAACTCGGCCAGCCTGATTAACGTCCGCGCGTATGAGGACTACTTCTACGGGCAGGACAGCTTCCAGGCCACCAGCAGCCTGACCATCAACTACGGTTTGGGCTACCAGATTGACACCCCGCTGAACAACTTCCAGCAGGGCAAGATTGGCGTCATCTGCTTCCAGCCCAACGTGCAGTCCTCGGTCTTCCCGACCGCACCGGCAGGCATGACCTATCCGGGCGACAAGGGTTGCACAATGTCCGGCTACTCGACCAACTACAGCCACTTTGGACCGAGAATCGGCTTTGCCTTTGCGCCGATGCTGGGCAGGCTGACCGGCGGAGCGGACCGGAAGCTTTCCATCCGTGGCGGCTGGGGCATGTACTACAACCGCACGGAAGAAGAAGGCAACCTGCAGAACCTGGGCATTCCGCCCTTCGGACTGAACTCGAACGGTATCGACTCGTATGTGACAGGCTCGGTCCCGAGCTTTACCGATCCCTACTCGGACGTTGCCGGGAATGGCGCTGTTTCGACTCCGTTCCCGTATCAAGCGCCGGCGGCGGGTGAGACGAACATCGACTTCACCCAGTTCTACCCGATGTCTCTGAACACCTTTAGCAACCACTACCAGATGCCGGCGGCAGAGAACTTCCAGTTGACCATCGAGCGGGAGCTGCCTGGTTCGCAGATCCTTTCGGTGGGCTATGTGGGCTCTGTGGGACGCCACTTGGAGCGCAACTACGAGCAGAACCTGATTACAGCGCAGGGGCAGCAGGCTTGCCTGAATGACTACGATTGCGTTCATCTCGATTCAACCGGCAACTACGTTGGCGGCTTTACCTTCCAGCACTACTTTTATCCGGATCACTCGCTCTACCCCGGCGATGTCTTCGCCTCGGTCGGCACCGAGTATACGGATGGCAGCAGCAACTACAGCTCACTGCAGGTGAAGCTGGTGAAGAAGCTGACGCACGGGCTCTTCTATCAGGTGGCGTACACCTACAGCCACGCGCTGGACAACGGCTCGAGCCTGGAAAACACGGGCTACCAGGATCGCGGCACCAACCCATACCCGCAGTTTGCGCACCTGAACTATGGCAGCTCGACCTTCGATGCCCGCAACCGCTTTGTGGTGAACTACAGCTACGAAGTGCCAATTCCGGCATCGTGGCGGTCAAACGCCTTTGCCCGGCTTGCGCTGGGTGGGTGGAAGGGCGTGGGCCTGACGACGCTGGCTGACGGACATCCGGTCACGCTGTCGGACTACGAACTGCTGTCGCTGACCTGCGATGGGCTGTCCTACTACGCCTGCGCCGATGTTCCGCAGCAGCTGAAGCCGGCGAAGTACACCGATCCGCGGCACGGCGCGCAGCCTGGGCTGTTGAACACGGCTTTCGACACGACGGCCTTCGCACAGGAGCCGGTTGGCACCTTCGGCAACGCGGGACGCAACTTCTTCCGCGGACCCGGAATCAACAACACGGATCTTTCCGTCCTGAAGGACCTGCGTTTCACCGAGTCGAGCTACCTGGAACTGAGGATTGAGGGCTTCAACCTCTTCAACCACACGCAGTTCGACGGACCGGACGGCGAATTTGCCGACGGGCCGGGTTCGTTCGGCGTAATCACGACCGCCGCATCGGGCCGCGTGGTCCAGCTGGGCACCAAGCTGTACTTCTAACTAGAAAAGAAGTCGCAACACGGCAAAGGGCGCTCAACATGAGCGCCCTTTTGCTTTAGGCGAAAACGAGGACGAGGGGAAAGCTGCACATGCGCGGGGCGCCGCGCGGCTCAGGCGACGGCGGGGGTCTTGAGGAACTCAAGGGCGCGGACGAGGTAGGCCTTGAGGTCTTTGCGGGCGACCACAGCGTCAAGGAAGCCCTTTTCCAGCAGGAACTCCGCGCGCTGGAAGCCTTCAGGGAGCTTTTGGCGGATGGTCTGCTCAATGACGCGGGGGCCAGCGAAGCCGATGAGTGCGCCGGGCTCGGAGATGTTGAGATCGCCGAGCATGGCAAAGCTGGCGGTGACGCCGCCGGTGGTGGGGTCGGTGAGCACGCAGATGTAAGGTACGCGCTCGTCGTCAAGCTGGGCCAGTGCGGTGGAGATTTTGGCCATTTGCATCAGGCTGACGACGCCCTCCATCATGCGCGCGCCGCCGGAAGCGGCGACGATGAGGAGGGGCATTTTACCCAGGCGAGCGCGGTCTACGGCGCGGGCGATGGTCTCTCCCACGACGGCGCCCATGGAGCCGCCGATGAAGCCGTATTCCATGGCGCTGACGACGACGCGATGCGGGCCGAGGCTGCCGACGGCGTTGAGGATGGCGTCATCGAGGCCCGTCTGCTCGCGGGCCTTGGCAAGGCGCTGCTGGTAGGACTTCACATCGACAAAGTGGAGGGGATCGGTGGAACGGAGGCCGCCGTCGACAATCTCGTAGCCGGGCTCGAGGAGCAGGTCGAGCCGCTGGCGCGCGTCGATTTTGAAGTGGTGTTGGCACTTGGGGCAGACGTTGAGGTTGGCTTCGAGGTCGGCCTTGAAGAGCGCCTGGCGACAGCCGGGACACTTGCTCCACAGGCCTTCGGTGCGAACGCGGCGCTCGTCGTCATCGTTGGAGTCGCCGTTGGGGCCGTTGGGTCCGCCGGGGCCCGTGGGTGGGAATTCGCCGTTCTCTCGTTTGAACCAGGACATGACGAGACCCATTGTAAATGGAGGGTGCTGGCAAGGCGAGGAATTTGGGGCGGGGCGGGCTGGCTTGGGAGTTGAGGTCCGCGGCATCCCCATCTCCTTCGTTTGGAGACGTGGGAAAGGAACGTGCCTCCTGCCCACAACAGACTCACCGCGCCGCAACCTCCCGGCTTCGTTTACGCTGGTTGCGCCAAGTTGGGTTCCGCCATGCAACTCCACATCGCCATCCCCGAGCCCACCGCCGTTGACATCGAGTACAACCAGCGCGCCCTGCCCCATTAGCGCATCGCCCGCCTGCTCGCAGTCGAACAACTACGACGCTGCCGGAGATGTTCTCTACGACGGATGGAATCAATACCTCTATGATGCTGAGGGGAGACTCTGCGCGGTGAAAGGCCCGGCCTCAGTCACCGAATACGTCTACGACGCCGAAGGGAGACGCGTCGCCAAGGGCTCTCTGTCCAGTTGGCCCACGGCCTGCGTAGCGCCAACGACTGCCAACGGCTTTACGCTGACCGCGAGCTATGTTCTCGGTCTGGGCGGCGAGCAGGTCTCGGAATTGAATGGCTCCGGTGCGTGGCAGCATACGAACGTCTTTGCCAATGGAACGCTGCTGGCCACCTGCCACGATTCGGACACCTACTGCGCCTTCAACGACTGGCTTGGAACCAAGCGCGCTGAATACACGCCGGACGCCAAGTTTTCCACTTTCTCAAGCCTGCCCTATGGAGATTTTCCGTCGACTTCCGGCAATGCAACGGACGCCACTGAGCACCACTTCACCGGCAAAGAACGTGACGCAGAATCAGGCAATGATTATTTTGAAGCTAGGTACTTTGGATCGAGCATGGGGAGATTCTTGATCCCTGATCCATCCGGGCTTGTGTACGCCGATCCGAAGAACCCGCAGAGCCTCAATCTCTACGGCGGGTGGCGCATCCTTTTCCTGTCAGTGAAGTGGGTGCCCCATCCTTCGCTTTTTCTGGCGAAGGATGGGCTGGCACGAACCTCGCTCATCGGCCGGGTGCCCCAGGTCCGGATTTTCGGACCTGGGAAACCACGAACCCCACCCCGCCACCCATCCCTCGTAGCTCAGTCCCTGCCCGTGTCAACCCCTCATCCCGACTTCCGCCCGCAACCCCCTCATTCCACCAGGCAAAATCTCCGCGCCGCTTTGCCGACAATTTTCCCCTCCCGCCGCACAATAGAACCGTGGAGGAAAAACCCACGCCCTCCACGCGCCACAAACAAGCTGACGGCTGATAGCTGATTGCTGCACCGAAGGTGCAGAAATCAGCTGTGACACTGTGCAGCACAGCCCCAAACCCTCATTTTCGACTGTGAAACTGTGAAGCTGTGATCCTGTGAAACTGTGGCGGGCTGGCCCAGATGCCAGGGGAGCAAAGTGAGTTCTGCCACAAACGATGGTTGCCCCGGGTGCCTCGCCTTTGGGCACCCGGGAAACCGATCCGACTGCTCGTGAGAATGTTGGCGGATGCCTGCCCCGCATCTCCCGCTTTTGGAGACGGGGGAGCGCACGAGCCCTGCCCGGCTTGCCGTACACTGGTTCCGCTATGCAACTCCGCATCGCCATCCCCGAGCCCACCGCCGCTGACCACGAATACAACCAGCGCGCCCTGCCCCCCTACCTCGCCGCCCTGCAGTCCGCCGGAGCCGTTCCGCTCCTCGTCCCGCTCCATGAGCGCCCGGACCGCATCGCCCGCCTGCTCGCTTCAGCCCAGGGAATTCTCCTGCCAGGAAGCCGCTATGATATTGACCCTAAAAGGTTTAACGAGGTAGAGATACCGCAATGCGGTACGCTGGACCCCGTCCGAACCGCCGTCGATGAGCTGCTTCTGCAGGACGCCTTCAACCTCCGCAAGCCCGTCCTCGCCCTCTGTCACGGCGCCCAGACCCTCAACGTCTGGTGCGGCGGCTCCCTCTTTCAGGATCTCCCCACTCAGGTCGGCACTGCCGTCCACCACGCTCCTGGCCGCGACGTCACGGAGGCTCACCCCGTCCGCATCACTCCCGGAACCCGCCTCGCCGCCCTGCTGCCTCCCGGAGAGGACACGGTCCAGGTCAACTCCAGCCACCACCAGGCCATCCGCACCGTCGGGCGCGCACTCCGCGTCGTCGCCGTCTCCCTGGCTGATTCCGTCGTAGAAGCCGTCGAGCTCGACTCGCCCGACCACTGGGTCGTTGCCGTCCAGTGGCACCCGGAGCGCACCTACGCCGCCAGCCAACTCTCTCGCGCGCTCTTCGCCGCTTTTGTCCATGCCGCGCGGACCTGGCAGCCGCGCCCCGTTCTCGAGGCCGTCGCCCGGGAGTCCGTGGCCTCCCGGTGACCACCCCCATGCCCGAATCCATCGCGGATCGCCTCAACCGCCTGTTGGCCACCGCCGGTCTGCCTGTGATGGATGCCTTGCAGAATCAGCGATTTGAGGCGTATCTTTCGCTGATTCTCCGCTGGAACGCCCGCACCAACCTCACTGCCATCCGCGACGAGGACGGCATCCTCGCCCGCCACTTTCTGGAGTCCATCGCCTGCGCCCGCGCCCTGCCGCCGGAGGTCGCCACCCTGCTCGACTTCGGTTCCGGCGCCGGCTTCCCCGGCATTCCCATCGCCCTCTGTCGTCCGCAAATTGCCGTCACCCTGGCCGAGTCCCAGGGGAAAAAGGCCGCGTTCCTGCAGGAAGCCCTCCGCGTCCTTCAACTATCGGCAAATGTCCACTCCGGCCGGGCTGAAGACCTCGCGACGCAGTTCGATTGCGTCACCCTCCGCGCTGTGGACAAAATGGAGCCGGCCGTTCGTGCCGCGTCCAGTCTCGTCCGGCCCGGCGGCTGGCTCGCGCTGCTCACCACGCCCACAGAACTGCCCGCGCTGGAAGCCGCAGCCGGTCCGGAATTCAGCTGGATGCCCCCCACCCCCCTCCCAGGCAGCGACACCCGCATCCTCGCCCTCGCTCGCCGCGTCAGTTTGCCAGCTTGATCTCAACCAGTTTGCGCACCCCGGCAAGGTCCGCCGATTTCTTCACATAAACAACCGCTCCCGTACCCTCCGGCCAGCGCCTCGCCGTCCGGATCTGCTCCCGGATTTGTTTGGACAGGGAGCTGTCCTTCGCGGCAACTACCCCGCGGTCGCTGAGCAGAAGACTCGCGCGGAAACAGCCATTGCACGGACCGAGGTAAAGGATGGTCCGCTTCTTCCGCTTCAGGCGCAAAGACCAGCCATATTTTGGCGAGTCAGACTTCCATTCCTCTTCCGTGACGCCGTGTTCCACCAGCCAATCCAGAATCTGCTGCCATGGGCCGGCGGAAGGCCCGAGGGTGGTTTGAATCTCGTTCGGGGTGGGCTGAGCGGAATGTCCGACAAAAGCATTTGGGAACTCCATGGCGCAACCTTTCCGGGGAAGGACAAATTGGTAGAAAGTGTAGCGCGTTCCCCGGTTTCGCGCTGTGATGTACTCGCAGCTCATGGCATGTTCCACGTGGAACATGCGTCATGCGCTTCAGCCCTCCAAGTTCCACGTGGAACATACCCCTCGGCCCTTATCGGAGCCTCCGCAATCACCCTCCCCGCCGCCTCCAAAACAAAAAGTTTTCCACCGAACGCACTTTTTACACCTGTTGCACCCGACTTCTCTCGCCCCCGCTCAACTCCTTTCCCCTCAAAGCCTTATCTTGCCCCATCCACACCTTGCCCGGAAGCTTTCCACAGCTTGGCCAAGTTCTCCACAGTGCAATTCTCTGCAAGCACGAGGCCCCGCCCTTTACCCTGATGAGCCATGGGTAAGATTCTCGGCGTAGTCAACCAAAAGGGCGGCGTGGGCAAAACCACTACCGCCATCAACCTTTCCGCCTGCCTGGCACTGGAGGGGCTGAAAGTTCTGCTCGTCGATTGCGACCCCCAGGCCAACGCCTCCAGCGGCCTCGGTCTCCAGCGCGACGACAACCGCCATTCCATCTATGACGTACTGGTCGGCAACGCCACTGCTGAGCAGGTGATCCTGCCCTCGGAAATCGAAAACCTCTGGATCCTGCCCGGCTCAAAAAACCTTACCGGCGCAAACGTCGAGCTGGCCGCAGTCGAAGATCGCGCCGTGCGCCTCCGCCGGGTCCTCGAGCCCATCAAGGATCAGTACGATCTTCTGCTCCTCGACTGCCCTCCGGCGCTCGACCTGCTTACGTTGAACTCCCTGGTGGCCGCCAACTCCCTCATTGTGCCCATGCAGGCCGAATATTTTGCCCTGGAGGGTATTTCTGAGCTGATTTCCACGCTGGAACGGGTGAAAGCCTCTCTGAATCCGGACATTTTCATCGAAGGTGTGCTGTTGACGATGTACGACGACCGCACCAACCTGGCCCAGCAGGTGACAGAAACCCTCCGCGAATACTTCAAGGACCGGCTCTTCCGCACCGTGATTCCGCGCAACATCCGGCTGGCGGAGGCGCCCAGCCACGGTAAACCCGTAGCCCTCTACGACCCACGCTCCCGCGGAACCGAGGCTTACTTTGAGCTGGCCGGGGAGTATATGGCACGCAATCACATGGTAAGTCCGCGCGCTGCAGCCCGAAAAGCCGCCGCGGCCAGCAAGCCCAAGGCCGAAGTGCGCTTCTGGCCGTATTCCTGACGGCGCCGGCGCCGCCTGCTGCCAAGTGACTCTGAGGACGATACCGCCCGGACCCCTCGCCGGGAGCTAAGGATAAGAAAGCATGACTACTTCCGCCGCTGATCCCAAACGCCGCGCCCTGGGCAAGGGCCTGGACTCCCTGTTGCCCCGCGTGCACGCCACGGCCGCGCCAGCCGCCGCCGCACAGGAGAACGAGGGAGGCAAGCCCAGGGAGATTCCCGTCGAGCTGATTGACCGCAACCCTTTCCAGACGCGCATGCGCGTGGATGAGGCGCAACTGGCCGAGTTGGCCGCCTCCATCACGGCCAACGGCGTGGTGCAGCCCATCCTGGTGCGGCCGCAAACCAACGGGCGGTTCCAGCTGATTGCAGGCGAGCGCCGCTGGCGGGCCTCGCAGCAGGCGGGCAAAAAGACCATCCCAGCCATTCTGCGGCAGGTTTCTGACGAGCAGGCGATGGAGATCACCATTGTCGAAAACCTGCAGCGGGCGGACCTGAATCCGATGGAGCAGGCGCGGGCTTTCAGCCGGCTTTCCACCGAGTTCCACATGACCCAGGAGCAGATGGCGCAGCGCACCGGCAAGGACCGTGCGTCGGTGACTAACTTCATGCGTTTGTTGAAGTTACCAGAGAGCGTGCAGGCCCTGGTCGAGTCCGGATCGCTGACGTTTGGTCATGCCAAGGCGCTGCTCGGGCTCAATCATCATCCGGGCCTGGAGAAGGCGGCGCAGCGGGTGGCGCAACTTTCGCTTTCTGTTCGCCAAACGGAGACCATGGTACAGAACATGCTGTACCCGGAGAAGGCCAAAAAGGAGCCCAAGCCAGAAGAGCCCGTGGACCCCAACGTGAAGGAAGTGGCCGAGCAGCTGCAGCGGGCGCTGGGACTGAAGGTGCGCATCGAGGACAAGAACGGCCGCGGCCGCGTGATTCTCTCATACTCCAAACTTGAAGAGTTCGACGCGCTGCTGGAGAGGCTGGCGGGGAAATAAAAGCGGGCCGAGGGCGAGTTCCGGAGGGCGGAACCTTACCCTATTACGGACTCACCTCGTACGGACTCAGAGTTGAGTGCTGTCGTCCAATGCCACTACTTCTTGAGCAGCGCCGGCCAGTTGAGGACTACCGTAATGGGCTGGGGCTTTGCCTGGGCCGCGGGCACGATCATCAG
>Ga0307375_10005922_pt1 | contig 11386 bp, 10 predicted proteins | sample TR1MG_FD_202531 | JGI IMG/M metagenome (GOLD analysis project Ga0307375, IMG submission 202531) | Soil microbial communities from Risofladan, Vaasa, Finland - TR-1 | ecosystem: Environmental > Terrestrial > Soil > Coastal area > Acid sulfate soil | place: Finland: Risofladan, Vaasa | collected...
GAAGTTGATTTAAGAGAAAGACGCTGATGGTATAAGCGGGGAATGGCGCATATTGCCTGAAAAACCTAACCCCCGATTCGCAATACCATAAGTCAACTAGCGGACTGGTTTTTCTTCCTTCCTCAGCATACTCACCATGAAAAACGTGGGATTCAGGGCTCACATGGAGCCGCCAGCCATTATTCCGCATCCGGAATGACAGATCACCGTCTTCCCAATACATAAAAAATCTCTTTTCATCCAGCAGTCCGACCGACTTCAGCGCGGTGCAACGAAGCAGTGCGCTTGCACCGGTTATATATTGTAACATTTGCCCGCCAACGGAATCATGATAATGTCCCGCCCGCCCAGTCAAAAAACTAATCCACCCGCCTCCCCATGCCTGAACCTTTTGAGGTGCGTCCTGGTAATATGAGATCGATGCGGCAACGCCAATTCGTGCATCCGATTCTGCGGCCTTTACCAATTCGGCGAGTGCCATAGGCGTCGCAATGGCATCATTATTCAGCAACCAAACATAATCCACGTTTTCCTCCATGGCTTTTCTGATCGCAATATTAAAGCCACCAGCAGCGCCAAGGTCCAAGTCGGATCTCAATAGTTCCAGGGAGGGGTACTGTTCCAACATTCGTTCCACGGAATCGTCCGTGGAACCGTTGTCCACCACTACCACCTTGGCATCAAAATTATCCTTTACGAGTCCTTCAAGTGATGCAAGACACTCAACGGTGTCACGCCAGCCATTCCAGTTCACAAGAGTGATCCAAACAACGGGACGAATATTATTTGACATGTCCCCTCCTGGGGAATAGGTAAAATCAGGTAATTTCATAACCATATATGTACGTGCCGATGTCCGGCCGATTCATTTTCGATTCACACTTTTTCCCAACATTCGCTTTGTGCATTGTAACGTTTAATCACGCGGGCGGGCGATCCGACGATAACACAATAATCCGGAAACTCCCCCCTGACGACCGAATTAGAGCCTACTATGCACTGTTTTCCAAGCACCGTGCCGGCCAGAATCTTTGCACCCGTACCAATAAAACAGTTTTCTCCGATAATGACCTTATTAACGATAAGCGGTTGTAACATTACAGAAACACCAATTTTTTCGTAGGTATGATCGTTGTCTGTTATGGTCACATCATACGAAATAACGGTGTTCCGGCCAATGACCACCTTATTCGCGCAACTGATCGTCCCATGCTGTTCAATGCTGACATTATCCCCAATGACTAGATCCGGAGTAAACTCTTGCCCGAACCAACCAGTTTGCGCCTCAATTCTCAGGCCCTCACGCATCTGAACATTATCACCGATACTGATATACTTCGGATTGGTGATAAGTAACGGTGAACGTATCAAGGATTCCGCACCTAACTGTTTAAATATTTTTCGGTAGTAAATCTTAGTAACCAGATTCGACCATAAGGTCTTTAATTTGGTATATTTCATCCATACCGGTGCACGTAAAAATGCTGCGACTTTTTGATATATCATACCCATCAGTACCCCATGTTTAGACATTGACCTGTGAAACTTAGCGTTGCGCGTCGATGGGGGTGTCAAGGTGTGACTATCCCGGTAGCTCCCCGCATTTCCGGGCGATCATGGCGCCAATCGGAATCGCCGACGTCGCGGCGGGGGATGGGGCGTTGCAAACATGGAGCATTCGCTTCGTCTCCTTGATCAGGAAATCGTGAATAGCGGCCCCCTCCCTGGAAACGGCCTGTGCCCTGACGCCGGTACGATAAGGCTGTAGATCATCGAGTTCAAGCGACGCACAGTATTTGCGGCACTCCGCCAGATAGGCCGACTTGCGCAACGAACCGCGTAATTCATGCAACGCATGGTGACGATATTGCAGGATGAGCTTCCAAAATCCAGGATAAGAGGCGAAATCCACAGCGTCGCGAAGATCGAATGATGATTTTTGGTAACCCTCGCGGGCAAAACCAATGACGGCATTCGGCCCAACCGTGACACTGCCGTCTATCATGCGGGTGAGGTGAATGCCGAGGAATGGCAACGCAGGATCCGGTGCAGGATAAATAAGATGTTTCACGATATCATTTTTTTCCGCTGGAAGCTGGAAGTATTCCCCGCGGAAGGGCACGATGCGGAAGTCCACGTCCAGCCCGGCAAGCGCTGCCAGCCGATCTGATTGAGCCCCTACGCAGGCAACGAACTTCTTGGCCCGCCAAGCGTTTCCGCCCGTGCCGATCTCCACATGCGTGTCTTTTTCCGAGATATTATCGACAGTAGTGCCGTAATGAATCTCGCCGCCCTGCTCAGCTACGAGATCGGCCATCTTACGGCAAATGGCAGTGAAGTCGGTGATGGCTGTTTCCGGGCTATAAAGTGCCGCCACCCCGCTGATATTCGGCTCCCGGCGACCCAGTTCCGCACCGTCGATCCGTTCGAGACTTAAGCCGTTGGCGTGCGCACGTGCATACAGCGCATCAATACGCTCACGCTCGATATCATTTGTCGCCACAATGAGTTTGCCGCATTCCTCAAAAGGCAGGCCATGGTCGCGACAGAATGCCTTGCTTGCACTGAGTCCGTCACGACACAACTGCGCCTTCAGGCTCCCAGGCGCGTAGTAGATACCTGCATGAATGACCCCACTGTTATGTCCGGTTTGATGGAGGCCCGAGCTATTTTCCTTTTCAAGGATGAGCAGACTTGCACCGGGGTGCAACTGCAAAAGCTGCATCGCCGTTGCGAATCCTACAATGCCACCGCCAACCACACAAAAATCGTAGATCATGGGTTCCTCTCCTCGTCCAGATAAGCCCCCGCCTCACCAAGATGGGAGATGGCGGGCTGATAGCTTTCATCCGCCTCGGGGCGGAAAAGCAGATTGATTGCAATGCCCGCCGCCCGACCCGCCTCGATATCCGTCATCTTGTCCCCGATGAGCACAGATCGGGACGGATCAATGCCCAGTTCTCGGATCGCCGCCTGCAGCATCCCGGGAGCCGGTTTACGGAAAGGGCTTTCACGCCTATACGCACCGACCCCATGTTCGGGGTGGCTTGGGCAAAAATAGATTTTGTCCAGCGCACCACCTTGCGCCGCAAAACGGCCTTTCACCCAGTTCATCAAGGAATGAAAGTCCTCCTCGGTATAATATCCGCGCCCGATGCCCGCCTGATTGGTGACCACTACCACGAGAAATCCCCTGGCTTTGGCCGACGCCACCAGGTCGAAGATGCCGTCGATAAAAGTGAAATGCTCCTGCCGGCATACATAGGCCGTGTCCTCATTGATGACGCCATCGCGATCCAGAAAGAGCGCGCGTCGCCTCACAGCGCTGCAAGTTCCACTTGGGCGCGGGCGTAGTCTTCGGGCACCCCTATGTCGATAAAGCGGCCACGGGTAACAAATAATCCGAAGGACTCACGTTGCACAGCCCCCACCAGGAAATCCTGTTCCAGGGAGAAGGGTTGACCTAAAGGGAACGCATCCAGCAGATGTTTTGGAAACAAATAGCAGCCTACATTAATCAGACCCGGCCCGGATGCAGCCTTCTCCGCGAAACGAATCACCTGGCCGTTTTTCGCTTCCAGGCGCCCGTAGCGGGCAGTATCCGGAACCTCCCGGGCAACGATCAACGGCTGCCCGTTTCTTTGCCAGAGATCCTCCAGCCGGCTTATCTCCACTTCCAGGTAAGTATCGCCATTCAACACTACAGCATGGTCGCTGTGGCAATGGGAAAGGGCCTGCCGCACCGCAGCGCCGGTACCGAGGGGGGCATCTTCGATTGCGTAAGCAAGCTCCATATCGCGGTAGCGGTCAGCGAAGTGGCTGGTGATGACCTCGGCCTTATACCCCAGCGAAAGCACCACCCGCCGCACGCCCTGACGGGACAAATTCCGCAGCAACAGTTCCAAAAAGGGCCGCCCCGCCACCGGCGCCATGGGTTTGGGAACGTCCGGCACTACCGCACGCAGACGGGTGCCGAAACCGCCCGCGAGGACGATGGCCTCCATTAGGGTTGCGGTGAGAACAGGGCGTTCTCCATCAGGCCGCAGAGAATATGGCCCAACACCAAGTGCCCCTCCTGAATCTTCGGCGTGTCGCCGGAGGGCACTTCCAGCAGATGGTCACACAGACTTTGCATGGGGCCGTCCCGATTCCCGGTGAGGCCGATGGTCACCAATCCCCGCCGCCGCGCCTCCTCAAAGGCCCGGAGAATGTTGGGCGACTTCCCGGAAGTGCTATAACCGATCAGCACGTCCCCTTTGCGGCCCAGGGACTGCACCTGCCGCGCGAACAAGCGTTCATAGCCGTAATCATTGCCGATGGCGGTGAGAATGGAGGTGTCTGTGGTCAGTGCCAGGGCGGATAAGCCCGGACGGTCGAAGGCAAAGCGGCTTACCAGTTCGGCCGCAATATGCTGGGCATCCGCCGCGCTCCCCCCGTTACCCGCGAGAAGTATTTTTCCGTCCTGGCGCAGACAGCGGATACAGACCTCCGCAGCGGTCTGCACGCGCTCCTGCAACACGGTATCGCACGCCATGCTTTCGAGGAGACACTGCGCGCCAGTCAGTTGCGACTGGATATAGGATCGCATCAGAGCCGCCATGCCTGTGTGCCATTCTTGGTGAAATGGCAATTGCTGACCAGTCCTTCAAAGTGGTCGAGGGTGCGTACCACATCCATCCGGCGATCCGGGGGCACGAAGAACATCATGAATCCGCCCCCGCCTGCACCCGATATCTTACCAGCGAGTGCCCCGGCCTCGATTACCGAATGATATATCTCATCAATGTGCGGGTTGGATACCGTGCTCGCCGAACGCTTTTTATTCTCCCACCCCATGCGCATGGATTCCACGATTCCGTTGAAATCGCCTTTGAGCAGGCATTCTTTCATCACCAGCGCTTCCTGCTTCAAGCCATACATTGCTTCCATGGCGTGGTGGGAACCTCCCTCCATATTCCGGCTCTGGTCCGCGATGATCTTGGCCGATTCACGCGACACCCCGGTATAGAACAACACCAGGGACGCCTCCAATTCACAGATGATGTAATTTTTAATGCGTAGCGGGTTGATGACCGCCCGATCATCGGCAAAAAACTCCATGAAGTTGAAGCCGCCGAAGGTGGCCGAATACTGATCCTGCCGCCCGCCTTGAAGGCCGCAATCCACCCGTTCGATTTGGAAGGCGAGTTGAGCGATGGCGTAATCATCCATGGGCAGATTCAGCAACTCCCCAAAGGCCCGGATCATGGTCACCACGAGCGTGGAAGAGGACCCGAGGCCAGAACCCGCAGGCGCATCGCAGAAAGTGCTCAACTCCAAGGCCATAGGCTGACCATCGTGGTAATGCTGCATCATATAGCTATAGACCGCCCTGTGCAGATTGAGCCGTCCATCCAGCGCAATCGGCTCAGAGAGCGGCAAGCACTCCTCAACCCGCAGATCCGTTGCCAGGAAACGCGCGCAAGGCTCATCCAACACCCGGATCACGGCATAGGCGTACCGATCAATGGTGGCGTTCAGCACATACCCGCCATGCACATCACAAAAAGGTGAAATATCCGTGCCCCCGCCAGCCAGACCAAGACGTAAGGGCGCTCTGGCGCGTACAATCATTCGCGGTTTCTCCCCAAAGTTAGAGCGAGTCGCCCTGCCCCAGTATCGCGCCGTAGAGCTTTTGCCTGTAGGCGTCGGGTCCCCAATTTTCCGACAAAATGGTTCTCGCTTGTTCACAAGACGCGGTCAGTCGATCGATGTAAGACTCCGGATGGGTGATAATATCGCACAACTGCGTTTCGGTCGCCACCATCTCAAGACGAGAAATCTGCTCTGGCAACCCCTCCACCGCCATTGGATTAGTCACAACGGGCACGCCATAGGCCAAAGCCTCCAGCACCTTGGTTTTGATACCACCAGCAAGCTTGGCAGGTACAAGAACAATGCTGGTGTTGGTATAAATACGCTCGAATACAGGTTCATATCCTGAAAATTGCACATTTTCTACCGCAGGGAGGTAGCGGCGCTGACGTCCAAATATGACCAGTTGGGCGTGTGGCCGAAGATCAGTCCAGATCCGAAGCAGGTAATCAATCGCCAAGGAATTTTGCAGTTGAGAATCGCTACCGATAAAAATGAAGCGATAAGGCACTACCGGTGTCTTCGCTGGAGAAACCGCATGAAAAGACTGGGGAATAAAACTCACCGATCCACGACCGGCGTGTATCCTGCTTTCCAGAATCGTCGCCTCGGTAGGGGAGGCCAGAATAATTCGGTCGGCGATGGATACGAGTTCTACCTCGGTCCTCTCCAGCGCCGCCGCCTCACGCTTCACAACCCACCCGGAGATAGGTAGTCCGTTCATTATCCGACTCAGTTTATGCCCGACTTTATTTTCCAGATATCCAAGCTGGAGCCCCTGCCGGGACGCATGGGCAGCATGTTCGCTATAACGCCTGGACATCAGATCATCAAAATCCACGAGTAAACGCACACCGTTGCAGTGCCGCCTTGCAGCGCGCACAAGCGACGCGCACCTGACGGTGTCAAAGTAGATGACGTCTGGATTCACCTCCCGAATGGTCTTTAACAGCCGCCTCTCCTCCCTTTTACTGCTAAAGAGGACTTCTTGTATTGCCCGGCCGCTAAAAACGGCTTGCGTGACCACAGATGCTAACGAAAGTATTTTCCCGACACCAGTTACGTGATGAACACGCCCTTTGACCTGGTGATCCACCGTTTGATATGCCTCACCGACGACCTCCTTCATCTTTCGTATAAAACCGTCCCGTCCACTTGCAGACAGACCGGGGTCGGGACGCGTCCAGACGAACAGCACCCGCAGCTGTTTCGTGGGGTCAACACTCATAAATTAACACCCGCACCCTTGACCCTATTCACCAGCGATAAAATGGAGCGAGCCGTAGATTTTTCCGAATAGTTATTCATCACCCAAGTCCTGCCACGTTTGGACATTTCATAAAGGCTTGCCGGGTCATTAGCAAAACGGGAAATAATATTTGCGTACCCCTCGGCGGAATCACACACGCTGACCCCTGACTCCAAGGGATCTACCAACCCTTCCGCGCCAACCCGGGTGGATACGATCGGTACACCCCATATCGCATGTTCTAAAATTTTTATCCGGACACCGCTACCGGCCTGAACGGTCACTAGCGCCAGATCGGCCTCCGCGTAAGCATCCTCGACATTCTCAACGAACCCCCTGACCATCACATCCTCTACTGCGTAGCGCGCAACCCAATCGGGCATCCCCTTGCCGAAGATGGATAATCTGAACCTTATATGCAGAGAACGCAAGATCGGCAGAACAGCATCCAGGAACCAGTGTAGCCCTTCTTGGTTTGCAGGGGACTCCATTGCCGCGAAATGTAATAACCTGATGACGCTGCCTTCCATAAACGTTTTGTTGACCCTATCAGGACCCGTAATGCTTGGTGATAGCATCTCAACCGGGTGTAATAGGTCAGGACGCATACGGTTAAGTAGGGCGGCATCGGTGTCTGTTATTGCTACTACCTGATCTATCCACCCCAGCGCTATTTTTTCATATTTTTGAAGACGAATCGCCTGATGGGCGTAGATCAGTTTTTTAATTGGATTGCGAAAACCACTAGCCATTCTCCGCAAGATGATGTACTCAACGTTGTGCTCTCGCAGTATTATTGGAATGTCTGGATATGATTTTTTTAGCATACGCCCATATTGGGCCGTATGGAGATGTTCACAAATGACGAAGCCTGGCCGTTCTCCGGCAACGATATCAATCAATTGTTCCCTAAAATCTTCTGACTCGTACTTCCACATATTAAACGGCTGAACGGATTTAATGACAGATAATAACAATCGAACGGCTGTATTGCTGGAGACGAAAGGCCCCAAATATTTTGATGAAAAAATTGAAGCCTGTGGGTATTCCGTTAAGTCTGCGTCACCCCTCTTACGCATGGTTGCCCAGGCAACGCTTATACCACTGTTATGTATAGCCTTCGCAAACTCATACATACCCTTGGCCCCTCCATCCATATCCGGGAGCATGGGTCGGTGGGTAATAATTAAACACTTTATTTTACTCATGGTGCCCTTACTCCAAGCGATAGCCGGCTTTTGTTTTTATACGCACTGCTGGGTTGTGCGTTTTCCCTGGACCAAATAATGGCTAAAAATAATACGAGGAAATCGATGAATGGCTCGATTAGTGTGCCGTTTAACAACAAATAAATTATTCCTACGGAAACAATGACGGTGCTCGACACGCCACTTTTAACACAGGGCCTAACGCAGACATATAGAAATATAGCAAAACTCATCGTGCCAACGATACCATATTGAAATAACAAGCTTGGGACCACCGTGAATGAGGTTGCCGGCGGTAACAGCGTGAGAAGCGGAGAGCGGCTTTCAGCACCGGACCCCGTCCCAAAAAGTATATGTGTGGGAAACAAGTAGGATACACCAATAAAAGGTGACACCCATCGGGCATACGCGCTAGAACCAGTGGACAGTTGATGCTGTATTCTTTCCATATAGACCGGCAAATAGGCAATCGCCATTGGAAAAAGCAGGGCAAGTGACAACAATAAATATTTCAGTGCCTTCCTATTAGGTAAAAGAAAGTCTTTAAAGGCAAAGATAGCTGTGAGTAGGATAAGCAGGATTCCCGTTCCAGAAAAGGTAAAAATAACGGCTGCCAGGTATAGAGCGAGCAGACCTGTTCGTTTGAAGTAGCGATACTCAAAAATAAATGCCAGCGCCGACAGTTGCGACGCAAATGACGGCTCCAACATGAAAAATCCGTTACTTTTAAATATATTCATTAACGGTGGATGATATGTGGTGTTAAATCCGCTTAACATCCAGCGGGTGGGGACCAACGAATTGAGGTCTATAAAGCCAAGCCCAACGAGTTGTAACAAAAATTGTAAGACAGACAGGAGCGAAGTGATAGCTACAGACCATTGGAAAATATTCAATGCGTCTGGGAAGATAAGCCGGTACGGTTCCTTTATGGTGACAGTCCATAACAAGTACACACTGGCGAGAGCCGCGAGTGACGTCAATGCAATATACATCGATCCGATGCTAATCACCGAGCAAAGGATTAACACCGACATCATAAAGGTGTAGGCCTCGAGTTTGGCGCGAGCTATATCCACCGCATTGCACAAAAACAAAATAGTCATCACCACAAACGTCAGCGGAAGCACCAGTGGGATTTGTTTGACACCAAAGGTAATCGCAAACCGCTGTAGAAATACAAGGGACATCAACTCAGCGTATATTACCGACCTCACCCAAAATACTTTCATGGCATATCCTTGGCGTCCATACCAAACATTGCTGGGCAATACCTATAGCTGTCTATAATAGGCATCAGCGTAAGCTAAGCGGAGTAACGGCATGCGCAGACAGGACACCGATTCTATAAGCGGGGACTATAGAGCATTAGAAAGAAGCCCGCTCCCGCTGTCTGCGGGAGCCGTTTTGAACGAGCGCCAGAAACACGCCCAGCATGAGCCCTCCCACCAGGGCCAACATCAGAATCAACAAGCGCTTGGGCGCGACGGGGTTGGGATCATATCGCGGTGAAAGCGTCTCCATTGTGGGTATGGTGTTGACGGGCGCCAGTTCATTCTGCATGTTGGCGATGGCGACCAGCAAACCGCTAAGAGTTTCGGTGCGGCGGGATTGCTCCAGCAACAGCAAGGCTGATGCTGAATCCGCTGGTGTCTTGTCCACGCGACCCTTGGCGTTGAGGGTGGGACGCAGGTCCTCGTACTGCGCCTGCAACTGCCCCAACTGCGCCTGCCGGGCCTTGAACAATTGGTCATAGCGCTGTTGCTGACTCGCCAGCAGCCGCTGGATGATCCCCTGCAGATACTGCTGCGCGTCTTGGGGCGAGCGAGCCCGCGCCTCCAGGGTGAGGATGATGCCGTCATCTTTGTCCGGCGTCACGGCATAGAGCTTGGGCAACTGCTTTTGGGCCAAGTCGGTATTGACCGGAGTGTAATGGTTCTTCAAGCGGCTCGCCAATTGCAGGGCGTTGTCCAAAGGTTGTCCGGCCACCTTGCCGATCTGCACCATGGCCCGGCTCTCATAGACCGTGGTCACCAAGGTCACATAAGCCAACGCCAGCCCCACGCAGATCGCCGCAGTGCCGATCACCAGCCATTTGCGCCCAAGGATAATCTCCCACACATCGCGCAAACCGAATTCATCCTGAGGTATTTTTTCTTCCAAAGACATGCTCTACCCTCTTCTGTCTTGCTGCCCTCTGTGGGGGTATCATACCACTGTTTTGCCGTCTTTGGTGCCGTGTAACTTCACGTTACTGAATTGACCTCGCCCGCCCATAGCGGTCATCAAAGCGCACGATGTCGTCCTCGCCCAGGTATTCCCCGCTCTGCACCTCAATCATGACCAGGTCGATCACGCCGGGGTTGAGGAGACGGTGGGGGGTGCCGGCGGGGATGTAGGTGGACTCGTTGGTGTGGACCAGACGATCCTCGCCGCCGTTGACGATCTTGGCGGTTCCCGACACCACGATCCAATGCTCGCTGCGGTGGTGGTGCATCTGCAAGGATAGGGCCGCGCCCGGCTTAACCAGGATGCGCTTGATCTTGAAGCGCGAGCCTTCCTCCAGCACCGTGTAAGTGCCCCAGGGGCGGTGGGCGGTGCGGTGCAGGTTATGGGTCTGGTGGCCGCGCCGCCTGAGTTCGGCCACGATCCGCTTTACGTCCTGATCGCGGTCCTTGCGGGCGATGAGGAGCGCATCGGGGGTATCCACCACGATCAGTTCCTCCACGCCCAGCAAGGCGGTCAGACGGTCCGCGCTATGGACGATGCAGTTCTGCGCATCCTCCAGGACGCTCTCCCCCAGCACCTGGTTGCCGCTGCCGTCCTCGACGAGCAAGGCGCCGAACGACGTCCACGAACCGATGTCGCTCCAGCCGCAATCGCCCGGTACCACCGCCACCCGGTCGGCGTGTTCCATAACGGCATAATCCACGGAGATATCCGTCACCTGCGCGAAGGCCGGCGCCAGTTCCCGAAAATCCGTCTCGCAGCGCCCGTCGGCCCAGGCGGCGCGGATGTCTTTATCGAGTTGCGGCTGATAGCGCGCCAGGGCGGACAAGAATGCCTCCGCGCGCAGACAAAACATACCGCTGTTCCAGGTGTAACCGCCCTGGGCCAGGAAAGCCGCAGCTGTAGCGGCATCGGGCTTTTCGACAAAGCGGCGCACGGCAAAACCCAGCGTTTCGCCATCCTTGGTCAGGGCTTCCCCACCCTCGATGTAGCCATAACCGGTTTCCGGCCAGGCGGGCGTGATGCCGAAAGTCACCAGATACCCTTCTTCGGCTAGGTGCCGTGC
>Ga0307375_10005923_pt1 | contig 11385 bp, 7 predicted proteins | sample TR1MG_FD_202531 | JGI IMG/M metagenome (GOLD analysis project Ga0307375, IMG submission 202531) | Soil microbial communities from Risofladan, Vaasa, Finland - TR-1 | ecosystem: Environmental > Terrestrial > Soil > Coastal area > Acid sulfate soil | place: Finland: Risofladan, Vaasa | collected...
CTTCGTGCCAGAAGCCAGTTTCTTCTTCTGGGATTGAAAAGATGGACTCTGCAGCCAATATGAGATGAACTTAGGATCTTGGTGATGCTTGAAGACCGTTGCGTGCCCTCCAGTCACGATCTGTTCAGAACCGAGCCAAGCGACTGCCTTACCGACGTCGTCTAGGTTCTCGCTCGTGTTCGTAATGATCACATCGCCTGGATCAACCTTGGCGAGTCTGACAGCGGTGTCGGGCGCTACATGTGACTTCGTCTTCGTCGTCCAAGTGCCGTAGTAGGTGTAGATCTGTCCGTAGTGAATCGCTCCAACGCCCGACTCGGTGAAGTCCGCTTTGGGCAGACCATTGCCACGTACGAGTTCACCCAACTCACCAAAGGACTTGAACTCAACGCCTTCAGGGCACAGCCGCTTCAAGAGCTCACCAATCCGACTCACGAAACGCTCTCCATGTCAGCCACGATTACGTCAATCTGGCTTCGCAACTCGCTCTGGCGAGCCACGATTCGGGCGATCTCCGCGTTCAGGGCCGTGATGTCGACCACCTCGCGCGTGTTCGCCTTCTCCACGTAGGACGACACCGAGAGGTTGTAGTGATTCAACTTGACGTCCTCGAAGGTGACGAGCCTCGCAAAATGGTCACTGTCCTCACGGGCGATGACCGCGTCGAGAACCCGTTGCAGGTGCTCGGACATGAGTTTGTTCTTGTTCCCTTGTCGCGTGAACTCGGCCGAGGCGTCGATGAAGAGGATTGCATTGTCCTGCTTGGACTTCTTTAGCACTACGACACACGTTGCGATGGTCGTGCCGAAGAAGAGGTCGGGCGGCAACTGGATGACGGCATCGACGTAGTTGTTGTCGATCAGATACTGACGAATCTTGCGCTCGGCGCCGCCGCGGTAGAGCACGCCGGGAAACTGAACGATGGCCGCGGTGCCGTTCACGGCGAGCCAGCTGAGCATGTGCAGCGTGAAGGCGAGATCCGCCTTGGACTTCGGTGCAAGCACTCCCGCCGGTGCGTAACGAGGGTCGTTGATGTGGAGCGGGTTGGCGTCGCCCTCCCACTTGGTCGAGTACGGCGGGTTGGAGACAATTGCCTCAAAGGGTTCGTCGTCCCAGTGGGCGGGGTCGATCAGGGTGTCGCCGTGGGCGAGATCGAACTTTTCGTAGTTGATGTCGTGGAGGAACATATTGATGCGCGCCAGGTTGTAGGTCGTCAGGTTGATCTCCTGGCCGAAGAAGCCCTGGCGGACGTTCTCCTTGCCAAGGACCTTGGCGAACTTGAGCAGCAGCGAGCCCGAGCCGCAGGCCGGGTCGTAGACCTTGTTGACCGAGGTCTTGCCGATGACCGTGATCCTCGCCAAGAGCTCGGACACCTCCTGGGGGGTGAAGAACTCGCCACCGGACTTGCCGGCGTTCGCAGCGTACATCTGCATCAGGTACTCGTAGGCATCGCCAAACGCGTCGATGGTGTGATCGGCGAAGCTACCGAGCTCCAAATCGCCGATCGCGTCGAGGAGCTTGACCATCTTCTTGTTGCGCGCATCCACCGTGGAACCCAGCTTGCCGCTGTTAACGTCGAGGTCGGCGAAGAGGCCCTTCAAGTCCCCCTCGGACTCGGTTCCCACGGCCGATCCCTCGATGTTCCGGAAAACGCGCTGAAGCGTCTCGTTGAGGTTCACGTCGGATGCCGCGCGACGCCGTACGTTGTCGAAGAGCTCGCTCGGCAGGATGTAGAAGCCCTTCTCTGCAACCGTCTCGCGTCGTCCGTGCTCGGCCATCTCGTCGCTCAGCGTCGCGTAGTCGAACTCCGCTCCCGCCCGACGCTCGGCCTCGTTGATGTAGGCCGTCAGGTTTTCGGAGATGAAGCGGTAGAAGAGGGTCTCGAGCACGTAGCTCTTGAAGTCCCAGCCGTCGACCGAACCTCGTAGGTCATTGGCGATTTTCCAGATCGTTCGGTGAAGCTCATCGCGTTGCACCGAACTGGTCTGGCTCATTCGCAACTCCGTCTCTCAGCACTTCATGCGACGCGAGGGTCCTCGCGACACGTACTTCACAGTCTCGGCACGTCGCCGCCGCTCAGTCAAGGACCGAACTCCGCCCAAGGGCGTCCTTCGGCCATGGTCCACTGACCGTTCGACGTACCGACAATCCTCATCGCCGTACCCCTACGGGGATGGCTCCTCCAATAGCAGTCAAGTCGACACGTGTCATACGAGAGCGTATCTCCTGATGAGAGCCCAAGAGATGCGCCTCCACCCTCTAATTTGGCGGGAATGCAACGCGTTGCGGCGTCCTCACCAGTTGGGCCATGCACGAAACCACCAATACAGCCAGCAGTACTCCTGCCCACGTCGACATTGCCACACGGCTCGGTCGATACCGCCCCAGCAGCCTGAGCAGCCCGCAGATCGAGGATCTGCTGCCCGCCATGCGTGACGTGGTTCTCGCCGCTAAGCCACGCACCTACGCCGAGGCTCGCAACTGGATGTCGGTCCTGGTGATCTTCATCCGCGATGCGGCGTCGCCCGGTTCACGACAACTCGACGAGATCCTGACCGACGCTGCGGTATCGCTCTGGATCAGCCAGAGCATCCAAAGGGGCTCCTCGCGCCACACGCTTAAGACCCAGCGCGGGACCCTCGTGCGCCTGCTGGGAGCTCAGCGTGGCGTTCTGACCAGCGAGAAGCGCACACTCACGAGACAGCGCGTATCGGCCCCAATCTCGCCCGTTCGATTCACGGAGCTGCTCGAAGCCTGTAACGAGGACAGCCTTTCGGCCCGACGTGGCGCACTTGCTCACCTGCTGGCAGCGGTTCCGGTGGGAACGAGTCGGGCTCGATTCGGCCAGGACGGTTCGAGCGTTACGGTCGTCACACGAACTCGGACTTTCTTCGTCCCACCGTCGTGCATTGCTTTGAACGGCGTTAGCGGATGCTTCCTCAATGAGGAGGACTGGAGAGCGCTGAAGGACCAGGCCACCCAACTCGGGATCGCCCTCACGCCGAATACTGCGCTTCGCCTCGCCCAGGTCGCCGCCCTCGGCGACACCTCACTCACCCTGGCTGAGCGTATTTCTCGCTACGCCGTCAGCCAGGAGGGCTGCACGTCGGTTCTACGAGCAATCCACGACATCGACCAAGCCGCATTCGTTACGGGCCAAGAAATTCTCCGCAATGGTGCTCCCGCCAGCGTGTGCACGAACAGCGCCGCACCGGCACCGTCTCGGGTGCCGCGAGTCAGCGGTACGAAGGAGGCCGGTCAACTGGTGACCCGCAAGACTTCCCGAGCGGCCGCTCAGCGGCTCGCCGCGCAGTGCGCAGCCGAGGCTGCGGTTCGCGGCCGAAAGGCTGAACCCGTGGCCGACTATCTCGCCACCTACGTGCCCGACGAGTGCGACGAGATCTGGGACCGGATTGCAGGCGACGTGCGCTCGACAGTTGGCCTGGCCGGCTTCACGACGGTGGAGTCAGCGCGCAAGCACGCGGTGGCGCTCAACGTCTTTCTTCGCTGGCGGGCCCTGCGCGGCCACGACACAACCATCTCACTCGCCCTCACTTTCGCGCATATTGACGAATTCTTCGCGCGCGGGATCACCGACCTCTCCGAGCGCTCGCGTCGCGATTATCGCTCGCGCCTTCGCACCCTCGCTCAACGGGCCAATGCCTCAGTAGGAGCGCCTCCCAAGTTGCGGCTCGGCCACAACCAGGTGAATGCTGGCTACAGCGCCGTCGAGGAGCGTCAGATCCGTCGCGTGGCGTTGGGGCAGGGCAAGACTCAATCGCGCCAGCGCCTGTGCGCGATCGTGGGATTCTGCGCAGGTGCGGGTCTCTCGTCCGAAGAACTTCGCGATCTACGCCGGTGTGACTGCGATGTACTCGACGACGGCACCATCGTGGTCAACGTTCCTGGCAAGAGGGCGCGCCGCACGGTGGTGCGGCGTAACTACGAACGCCACGTTCACATCGCTCTTGATGGTCTCACGAGTAACCAGCTCGTCCTTCCAGCACTTAAGTCCGCGAGTCCCATCACGGCCATCTTGAAAGACGCGGATCTCTACGGGGATATCCCAGCCATCGACACCCGACGTCTGCGTACCACCTGGATCGAGTGGCTGATGGACCAACGAGTGCCCCTGGCTCTCGCCGTCGAAGCCTCTGGGCTGCGTAGCAGTCGCACGTTTTGGGACATTCTCTCGCGGCGCAGTGCTGCCGCCGCAATCGACGAACTACGTGAGGGGAGCTCGAAGTGAACAACCGAGCCTCTCTCGCGCGCATCGAAGCGCTCATCGACGACTCCGGCTTCGTCACCACACTGATGTCAGGCATCGGACGCGAACCCCAAGGACTCAAGACCAACGCCCCGATGATCCGCTTGCTATTCATCGGAACTTTGCTGTCGATCAAGGAGTGCAAGAGCGCCACGATCAGCGGCGCCTACACGGCCCTCACGACTCACCTGGACATCCGCGACCAACTGCGACTTGGCGTCAAGACCGGCCCTCGTCCGAATGACGTCATCCCTCGAGACCGGCTCTACTACGCGGCGGAGCTCGTGACGAGCCGTCTCGCCTACGGTAAGTCCGTCGCTGAAGAGATCGGTGAATCGGAAGTCGCCCGCCGCCGCGACGTCGTCTTGCGTGCGAGCAACGCGCTGCTCAACTACACGAGCGAAGCGACCGACGTCGACGATTCTCGCTTGGCGATCGACGCCACCGCGATATGGGCGTGGGCTCGTGGTCCCTACTACCCGAAGCCGACAGTCGCCGAGATCGAGGCTCAAGAAGACCCGCTGATCCGCGCCGAATTGCAGAAGTTGCGCAATGGAAGCGGCGCCACCGACGACCTCGTCGGGGCGAACCTCTCGAGTGACCCGAAGAGGCTCGTGGGCCTGGATCTCGACGCCGCGTGGAGCGGTGCGACGGCAAAGAACGGCGGGACCAAGCGCTTCTACGGCTACTACGCGCACCTCATCGCCGCCGTCCCCAACGCCCGGCGAAGCGACGACCCCGCGGCGATTGCGCCGATCGTACGCCGGGTCGAACTCCTTCGCGCAACCGAGGACGTCGTCGACGTTTCGCTTCGGATGATTGACTCGCTCCCGGCCCTTCCGGAGGAGTTCCTGGGCGACCGCCACTACAGCTACAAGGAGTACGCCCGCTGGGCTTCTCCGCTCCTTCAACGCGGCATCCGACAGGTCCTGGACCTACGTTCCGACGATCACAACGCGATCTGGCTCCCCGAGGGGATCTTCGTCGACGGTTTCGGCCATTGCCCCGCAATGCCCCAAGAGCATCTCGGCAAGCACCGCCCCGGTGTCTTTGCCAAGCAAGAAGAGCACGAGCAGTTTCAGCGTGAAATGGGCGAACGCGAACGCTACGCCCACGGGGTGATCAACCTGATGGACAGCACGGGGCGTACCAAGCTGCGCTGCCCGGCTCGCCAGTACAAGGTGGCCTGCCCCCTCTTTCCTCCGTCGATGGCAGTCGCCGCCGAACTCGGCCTGCCTATCGTCAACGCCGATCTGCTGGAACTCGAACCCGGTGAAGAACCGCCGCGATGCTGCAGCCAGGACAGCTTTCGCATCACCCTGCCCGAGCCCGTCGCCAAGCTCAATCAGACGTACTACTGGGGCTCAGAAGCGTGGTACCGCGCGTTTCGCGGACGGACCTACGTCGAGGGTGTCTTCGGGAACATCAAGAACCCGAGGACGGAGAACCTCTCGCGCGGCACTATCCAAAAGACGGGCCTCGTATGGTCTCAGCTGATCGTGACGTTAATGTGCGCGACCTACAACGTACGAATCATAAGAGAGCGTCACGCCCGACTTGAACTGCCGTGGACCGGCCACGCACTCTTGTCACCCGATGACGACACCGTCACGCACGTCTCGCTGAACACGCACCAAGAGCAGGAATTGTTCGCTGACTTCGCCAGCGGGATATCCCTGGACGAGCTCGACGTACGCGTGGCGAAGGAGGGCAATGTTTCGACAGAGCCACCGTGCTCGACCCCGCAGCGCCGACGGGCGACTGACTCGCCACTCCCTTTCTGGCTCAACACGAGCACTCGGGGTATCACCACTTCCAGCGTGAGTAAGCAGTGAGCACGCCGATTAACAATCGAGGCGACGAATCCAATCACGCTCGTTCCATCGAAGAGGCATCGGTGCTCGTTCGTCGCCAACGAACAGAGACTCTCCGTTCCGGAAAGTTCCGAACCGCTTCCGTCGGCGCCGACGATCCCGCGACCCGCACCAACGCAATGGGAGAAACTCCGAGTAACCACAACTTCCGTGTGCACCGTGCCACAAGACGGGCACAGTGTCGTCAGACCATGAGCCATTCAAGCCCGACAGACACCCGCCTAGAGTGCATGGACTTCCAGGCCCACCGTCACACCGAAGACGGTTCCCCGTGTTCACGCCCATATCGCCCGCAACACCGAGCCTGCGCGAATGGGGGTGGACCATGTAGGTGTTCTCGGTAGCGGCGGCGTGTGTGACTGTGCACGTCCGCCCGGATATCACGCGCGACGCGCTGCGTACGGAACGAACCTTCTCTCGACGCCATCTAAGAGAGATCTCACTCCCACCCTCAGGAAGGGCTTCTATGCAAACTGACCTTGACCACCAACTAAATCTGGCAAGCGAAAATCACGGTGTTAGTCTCAAATCGGCCAGGGGGACCGATAGTTGGGGACCACGACACACTTGATTGGAGATATCCGATGACCTCGCAAGTCGTATTGGTGAATCAAGCAGGAATTGCGGTGGCTTCAGATACCATGGTGAGTTGGAGAAGAGGTAAGACGCTACCGACCTCCAGCAAGATCTATGAGTTGGGATTGGAACACAAAGTTGTTGTACTCCATTCGGGTTCTACTTCAATTGGTGGAGTTCAGTACGAAACCTTGATTCGTGAGTGGGCGCTGCACTTACCCCCCTACCTTGCGACCTTGAATGACTATGTGAAGAACTTCGATGACTGGCTCGTGACGGGTATGAAGAAATTCGATGTCAGTGAAGATGCCTTGATTCAGGAGGTCGTGAATGGCGAATTCAACGACTTCATGAATGGTGATTGGTTTAACTGGTACCTTGATCCCGACTTTTGGGTGGGGGTTGACGAAGACTCCGATGCGCGCGCACAACTTGCTTCAAGGACACTTGAAGAGAAGCTGGTGGAATATCAGAGCCGATTCATAACACACGAGAACATCGAGGCGTATCCGGATCTAAACGATGTCGTGTGTAGAAAGATGCTCAGAGACGTGGACGTTCTTGGCCTCTTCAAGGAGTCTGCTCGCCGGTACAACAGAACGCCAGACGTTGAATTCAATTTGATTGACCCGTGCGAAGCATTAATGGTTTCGTTCTGTTCGCAGTTGTTGACTCACCGCGTGTATTCACAAGAGAGTTCAGCGCGACTGAACTTCGTCGGCTTTGGTTCGGAGGAGCCAATAGGTGGGCGAATCGAGGTCGAGGTTCGAAGCATTTATGGCGGACACATCAGGGGACGTGGTGCGGGATTACGCGAGCCAAGCTCTGGAAGCTTAAGCGTAGGAATATTCTTGATTGCACAGTCTCAGACGATGGAACTTCTTGTTGACGGTACGAATCACAAAATCTGGCGTGCCCTCCAAGAGGAATTTGACTGTGTCTGGGGTGAAACTGAGCACTCTCCAGATGAATATGATCAGAAGTTCAAAGACATGTATGTCGATCATGTCATGAGCAGCCTTCAACACCAGTCGCGCCACGCGGTTGAGCGAACGATTGAATCGCTGAACCTAAGTGCACTTACCGTATTCGCTGACTCGCTCTTGCGCTTAGAGGTTCTTGGTGCAGTTTCTCGCGATGAAGTCGCCACAGTGGGTGGTCTCGTGGAAGTCTTGTTGATTAGCCGGCGATCAGGTGTTCAATGGCAACGCCGTCTGAGTCCCGACTTAGACCACCGCCAGGCTTCGCCTCACCTCTTGGGGTGAGGGGTGATGAGTAGCGGCTTTCCTCGTGATGACATCTAGTTCAGTTGGTGAAAGCACTAACGTTGACGATTCGGGAAAGTGCCCTTGAAGAGGGAAATCATTCTTTTCCCAAATCCCCCCGCCTAGGGCAACTTAAAAGAAGCTATTTGAAGCCCCATGCGTGTGATTGACTACTGGGTCGCCGCGATCGCGGCTCTCCCAAAGTAAATGAGCCCTTACGTTCAAGAGCTGGTGGCGCGGGCATCCGAAGACTGGAAATTTCTGGACGAGAGTCAGAATTTCCGTCGAGTGAGTTACTTTCTCTGGGCAATAACTTGCGATAATCGAAAGTACCGCTACTGTGGTACACATGGACAACGTTTCGATTGGGAAGCAGGTCCGTCGCTTCCGTGAGAGGGCCCACGTTCAGTCCCAAGAGCTCGCGGAGGCGGTTGGGATCAGCCCAAGCGCCATGTCGCTCGTAGAGTCCGGTGAGCGAGCACTCAAGGCATCCGAGTTGGCGAGAATCACCGACTACTTGGGTATCTCACCCATTGGCATCCTCGACTCGGATTCGATTCTCGCTCGCCTTTCAGTCGCGGCGCGTAGCACGGACGGCGAAGTACCCGTGATGCAACGAATGCTCTACGATCTCGCCACACTTCACGAATTACTGAAGACGGCGGAGATCCCCAATGTCGAGGTTCCAACACCTCCAAAGACGAGCACCGCTCGATGGCTGCAAGATTCCAAGCGCCTGGCCGCGTGGGCACGTGAGCGATTTGATGACGATGGACCTTGGCGATTCGAGACTTTGGCGGACAGGATCACGGGGTCTTTGGGCATCGATGTAGTCGTGAACGAATTCAATCGCACCGAAGAGTGTGGAGCCTCGATCACCGATGCGGAGTTTCCGTTCATCCTTGTTAATGGGAACCAACGTCGTTCGCGCGCTCTGTTTACCCTCGCTCATGAACTCGGTCATGTGTTGGCCCGTGATGCGGACGGACTTTTCGTTGACCGTAGCCTTTCAGGGAGCGACGCAGAGACTTTCGCCAATGCATTCGCAGCGGAGTTACTCATGCCCGAAGACGTGATGCGTCAAGAGGTGGTTCACCTGAGTTTTTCGGCAACGCGCTTCGCGGAGCTCTTGATACAGTTCCAAGTCAGTTTCGAGACGTTCCTCTATCGGCTCCACAACCTGCACTTCATTAACGCTGCCGAGAGGGATGAGCTCAGGGACGTCGGCTTCTCAGGACTTATGGCCTCTCTGGATGACATAGACCTCAAGTCAGATCTGATGGTGACGGTGGAGACCCTTGGATTCCGGCGGTCACCCGAACACTTCATCAGGCGACTAATTATGGGCTTCGAAGCAGGTGTCGTCAGTGTTCGTCCAATTGCGGGCCTCCTCGGTGAACCTGAAGATGGTGTCCTTGCTCGTCTCGTCCAAAGCACTGACAGTAGGGAGCATGACTTCATCCTCCGCCGGGGTGCCCAGAGCCAGGACACCCCGGCGGAGGCGTTCGCCGGCCAACCTTTCTGACCATGCCTCAGGCGATTCTGCATGACGCGGTATCGCTCCGACACTTCGCTGTTGCGGGGCAGATGAATCTTCTCGATCAGATGCATGGGTCCCGGCCACTTCCGCGCTGGGCAGAAGCTGTTCGGGACGAGATCGAGGAAGCCAAACTCAGGGGAATCAGCCACTGCGGCGTTGTCCTTGCCAACGCGTGGTTGGATGAGCCCGAAGAAATTGGCCTCGCTGATGTCGTAGGAGTTGAGCGTATCCGCGCGGCCTTGACTTCCCCCGGGGAGTCCGACAAACGAAACCTCGGCGAGGCCCAATCAATCTTCCTGGCGAAGAGATTTGAAGGTTTCTTCTTCACTGATGACAACGTTGCCTATTCCTGGGCGCGCGACAGCGGCATGCTTCCCGGTCACCGAGTCATCGACTCGGTTGAGGTGCTCCGCAGGGCTGTCGGCGACACGCTCATCACGAGCAACGAGGCGCGAAAGATCTTCGATGACGTGATCAAGGCCGACCGCGACTTTCGCCGAGAACATCCGATTGACCCACCGCGCGACTACTTTGACCGGTAAGACCCAGCGACTCGCACGACTCGAAGCCAAGTCGTAGAGTGCCACCGGCCCGCGCTGGTGATGGAAGTCGATGTTGCTGGTGATCAAGTCAGCTTTCGCTGGTGGAGCCGTCCTCGTGGACCATCTCAGGTAGGTGCAGTGATCAGGTGGTTTGGCCTTTGTCCAAATCCCCCACCACGAGGGATTCGGACAAATGAGCCCGAACCGTTCGGATAAACGTTCGGACAAATGCGGCTCTTTGGATATACGCGGGGTCTAGTGACGAGAACGCTAGGGAGACATGTGCCCAACGGAGTGTGCCCTATTTACTTCGACTGCCGGAGCAGCGTCGGTTGGCACCATGCACCTTCACGTCCTACGCCAGTGACCTGGCCGAAGGCTCAGTGGGCTGAAACCGGCTCAGACGCCGGCTGCCACTCCCGCCTAATTAGCCCGTACACCCACGAGTCCGAAGCCTCGCCATTCACGACGCAGTCTTCTCGTAACGTCCCTTCACGCACGAATCCGAGTTTCTCCAGGACGCGAGCCGATGCCGCGTTGCGTGTATCGGTCTCGGCCTGGACTCGATTCATTTCCAGCGTGTCGAATGCCCACTGCAGCATGGCCCGCGCGGACTCGGTCGCGTAGCCATGGCCCCACGCTGCATCGTCGAAGCAGTAACCCAGAGAGGAGCTGCGGTAATCCGGGTTCCACCGGGTCAGGCCGCACCAGCCGATGAACGTCCCGTCGGAAACACGGTCCACGGCCAATCGCGCCCCAGTGCCTGCCTCGGCGATCTCTCGGCAAGTCGCTAGGAACCCCTCGGCGCGCTGACGCTCGTTCCAGGGCGGCGCGTCCCAGTAGCGCAACACGTAGGCGTTGCTGTGCAGCGCGAAGAGGGCGTCCGCGTCCGAGTCGTTAAAGGGACGGAGTCGCAGACGAGCAGTGTGCAGCGTGGGAGCTGGCAGTGGCATGCGTGCCATGGTACCTAGTCACGGATGCCACTCACCCACAACCCGGCCTCTCGGCGGGTAAACAAAAGGAAGTGGCCGCTCACCGCTTGCGACATGACCACCGCACAATCGCAGAGGAGGTCTGGTGACGAAGTGCCGCCTTCTTGGTGAAGATTCTCGCATGAGCTGGTGAAGGCCGAAATCTGGAAAGCGCTACAAGCCTCCAAACTGCTGGATTTCATTGACCGATCGCTATTTGCCCGAATCCCCCACCACGAGGGATTCGGATAGATAACCCTCAGCCGTTCGGACAAATGCGATGCTCGGGGAGCATTTCGGTCACTTCCTAGATTGGCATTGGTGTTTCGTCAATCCCGCACCGAGCATTC
>Ga0307375_10005926_pt1 | contig 11376 bp, 3 predicted proteins | sample TR1MG_FD_202531 | JGI IMG/M metagenome (GOLD analysis project Ga0307375, IMG submission 202531) | Soil microbial communities from Risofladan, Vaasa, Finland - TR-1 | ecosystem: Environmental > Terrestrial > Soil > Coastal area > Acid sulfate soil | place: Finland: Risofladan, Vaasa | collected...
ATCTTCGAGTCGATCGTAGGCCTCATCATTAACGCTTGTCTTGGCTCTATACTCTTCTTTGGTGGATGGCTCGTGGTGAAGGGCGATATGTCTGCTGGAACGTTGACTTCGTTTGTGCTTTACGTGATTCAAGCGGCTGCTGGCTTCGTCGCCATCTCTGCGCTCTTTGCCGAATTCATGAAGGCCATGGGTGCTTCTGAGCGCGTGTTCGAGCTCCTGGATCGCGTACCGACTGTGAAATTCGAAGGTGGCGCGTTGCCACAGAAGTTCGTCGGCAACGTCTCCTTCAAGCACGTAGACTTCACCTACCCCTCGCGTTTGGATCACCCCGTGTTGAAGGACTTGAATCTGGAATTAATGCCTGGAAAGACACTGGCACTCGTCGGACCAAGCGGAGGCGGAAAATCGACGATCGCGCACCTCCTCCTCGGCCTGTATACTCCTACCTCTGGCACCATAGAAATCGACGGTGTTCCCACCACTGACTTGGAACCTGCGTACTTGCGCCAACATATCGCAGTGGTATCGCAGGAACCGACTCTCTTCGCCTCGTCCATCAAAGACAACATCTGCTACGGCGTGTCCACTTCAGATGCCGATTCTGTCATAGAACTCCAGAGACAAACGTTAGAGCAAGAAGAATCTGGGCGAAAGACGATGAACAAGGGCGGACTCTTCACGTCGCTGCCACAGAACCAACCGAACTTCCTCTTCCTCTCTCCCACTGAACGCCAAGCTCGCGTCGAAGAGGCTGCCAAGATGGCAAATGCGCACGAATTCATTGCATCGTTCCCGGATGGATACGATACTATGGTAGGCGAGAGGGGCATTCGATTGAGTGGCGGACAGAAGCAACGAATTGCCATCGCCAGAGCGCTCCTGAAGAACCCAAGAATCCTGATCTTGGATGAAGCCACTTCTGCACTAGACTCGGAATCTGAACACTTGGTCAAGAAGGCACTGGACGACCTACTACAACAGGCAAAGCAACTCGGAGATGGACACAACGACAGAGCCTTCCTCGTCATCGCACACCGACTATCCACCGTCAAGAACGCTGATATGGTGGCTGTCGTCATGAATGGAACCATAGTCGAGAAGGGAACACATGACGAACTACTCGCTTTGGACGGCGTGTACAAGAAGCTCGTCTCAAGACAACTGGCTCAAGACTAGAGTCCCTCATCTCCTCATCCTGCATGTCATATGCCATCCTTCTTCGGACCAGAATCGTACCTCATCCCTCACCATTCACCATTCACCCTTCATTCTTCTTCTTCCTCTGTTTCATCTTTTACTCTCTCTCTCTCCGAATCGACACCAAGTGTCTTGATCGACACATCATCATCATCATCATCATCATCATCATCATCATCATCATCATCATCATCATCATCATCATCATCATCATCATCATCATCATCATCATCATCATCATCATCATCATCATTATCATCATCATTATCATCATCATCATCATCACATTCACTTGTCCATAGAAACACTCAGCAAACTGTACATCAATGTCCCCCCCTCGATTTCCTCACTCCCCCACTTCCGTCCACGCACGAGACCCTAACACAGTGTAAGCTCAGTTATGCTTCCTCTCAAGGCGACAATCGCTATTCCACATACTCTCAGTAATCACTTTGTTGCGCACTTGACGGAGAAACAGACTCTCTTGTGACTCCTGCTTTTCTAGCCGCAGTAGTGCAGGATTGGGTTGAGAAGTAGGCACATACCGTGGGGGTTCGAACTCTATTCAATTGTTTTGAACCACCAGATGTTGTGAGCAAGTCTGGTGAAGGCGATGGCCCGCAGAGAACTGAAGTTCCACCTGCCCCTCTCTTGAATTTCGGGAGCCCTATATATCGCTCTGAATAGTGTGTGAGAGCTCCTTACGCGGTGAGATGAGGGCCGTCAGGTCCTAGGTAGCGAGAGCGACGCTCTCAAGCAGGGGTTGCAGCGGGGCGCATCTCTGGAAGGATCAGAACTCCTTTTAGCATCCAAGGAGCCTCACCCCCGCCCGTCCCTATATCGCCTTAGTTGGCATAATTCAGGTGCGCTTGCTTTTCGCTGCCTCTGTCGTTGCTCAAGCATCATCCTGGACCGAAAACCTCGGGCCTTCGCTCCTGCGCCACTCGAACTTTCCTGTCCATCTACCCTCCTTTTTCTCGCGTTCTCACTGCAATCCATGGGACGCATCACTACTTCGGTCGAATGTGCTTTGGAAGAAGGTCACTTTGATTGCTTTGCACGGCAGTGACGGTGAGACAAGTCTGGCCAATCGTTGTCCCTCACTTTTTGCTCTGCTAACGCCTGTTTTTGACTGTCTAATTTGCTTCTTGCATTGTTGCATGCGACTAGGAAGCGGGGAGTACGATAAGGATGAGTACCCGATACGCCAGTGGCCGCTATGCGAGCGTCAAATTGGAGAAGGAGTCGGAGCGAACTTGTCCGAGCCTTTCCCCCTTCCATTTCCAGTTCATCCGCCTGAAACTCATCAACGTACGTTCTACGAGCAGGCTAGCACTGCTTTTACCCCATCATGTACCTGTCACCATCGGCACTGCCTCGGAATCCGCCGCTTTGATGGCCGCCCCCGTGTCACCATGTGCCCCCTCCTCTGGAACACCCGTGTTCTCCCCTCTCTTTTCGTTCAATCGATTATACATTCCAATTCACTTCCATTCTGCCGTTATGGGTTTCTTCAAAATGTGACATTGAACCGACTTTGTGAGCATTCATTAACCTGCAAGAGTTGTCTCGTTTCTCTCTGTGTTCCGATGCTAATCTCTCTGTGTGGCTCGTCCGTAGGCCTGTTTCGTGTCTCAATCGAGTTTGGAGCCACTGTTGGTGTTGATCTTGTTGGCGAGTACTGATTTGAAGTGTGGTTTTGTGCCGTTTTATCAGACGACGCTGCAGAGCGCTCAGATTGGTTCTCAGATCATTTGGCAGTTCGTGTCCGCGGCGTTGACCGATCGTACTGAGACTTGGGCACAGTGGTTTTTGACTGGTACTCTGTTGATTCAGACTTGTTGTGATGTTGCGATGTTCTTCTTCTCTTCGAATAAGACTGCTTTGGTGGTGCTCTTTATTTGTCGCTTTGCCTTCGTTCAGCAGATTGGTAATAGTGTTGGAAAGATCTTCAAGATGCGTATTCAATTGGTGATGGACTTGGCGCCGGAGTCGCAGATGAGTGCATTCAACATTCTGAGCATCACTGGAGATTTCATCGGTCGACTTGTCGCCGTCTGTGGCGTGTATGTTGTGGCGCTCGCGCTCCACAAGTGGGGCGATTTGACGTACCACGGCCTTAGGAACATGTTCTTCATCGCACTCATCGGTTGGGATCTCGTAGCACTCATCTGCACCGTCACCATCACTAACCGCTACTATCAGGCTCCAAAGCAACAAATCGACACCACTATAGAATCGAAACTTGAAATCGCTAGAAAATCAAGTTCTATCTCCGAAGCTCTCACCGATGGAGAGATCGTGGTATCGAGAAAGGCGGGAGACGAAAGTTCCGGTTCTTCGCCGATCGTCTCCTCCTCATCTTCCTCTTCCATTGCTTCTGCCACTGCCACTGACGGCCACAGATCGTCAAGAAGGATCTCTACAATCATTCCTTCGAATAAGGACAGGAGAGGATCGCAAATGATCGCAGACGACGAGGCTTTTCCGGAGGTCGCCGAAGTTGAGCCCGATACTCCGCTCCTTTCCGGCATTATTGACGATCCTGGGCCTACTCCAACTTTGAATGCCGAGGACTTCTCTTGGCTTCAGTATATCGTGTTTTGCATCAAGTCTTTCGTCTACAACCGACTTCTGCTTCTTTCAATGATTCACCTCTGGATGGTCACCACTCTTCTCGCTTTCGTCACCATTGTCCTAAGGTTCGACATCACCTCTCAAGGCACTGATTCCACGAGTCCGACCGTAAGCAACTTCTGCGGAAACCTACTGATCAACCTCATCGAAACTCAGCTCGCTGGAGAGGTCTGTCGCCTCGTCGGCGCCGTGCTATACCAAGTATACATGTGCCAGATCTCACCGCTACACTTTTACAAGGTAGTGTACCTCGTCTACGCGGGCATCAACGCAGTTATGATCTTCGCAGTCATTTTCCCTCTCGGTGCCTCCATCGGCTCCATCGTCCTCGGAGTCATCACCGTCTTCATCTACCTCTCCATGATATACTCTGCCAACATTTCGTCGGTCGTCATGGACTCTTCAATGGCTGGATTCGTATTTGGAGTGCAAGGTTCTGGAGTACAACTCCTCGCACTCATCCCGGTCGCCACCGTCGCTCTCACCACTAAATTCAACGTACCGACAACGTTCATCACAGGATACTGCGTCATGCACGCAGTTTGGTCCGGATGCTTCTCTATGTACTTCGCACTCACCTCGAGGAAGGGACTCAGCGCGCTCAATGACGGAAAACCATCCAAAAACAGGTGCAAACGATGCCTACTGGGATATTAAAGAGATCTCGAACGTACTAAGAAGAGTGACGCTTGAAGCAGAGGAGACGCAGCGTACTGATCCCCACGTTTCACTCAATCTCCCTCTTCCTCCCTCCCTCTCACCTCCATATGTAAGTACCACTGAAACTTCAATTCTACTACACATAGAGAACCAATCCTTACATTGAGGAGGGGATCACCGCCGTTACTGAGTGTGCATCATCGAGCCGCCGCTTTACGGAGTCACATGTCAGTATCATCGACTATGGTAAGAGGGCACAAAAACGGTCATGGCACATCATAGATTGAAAATGAGCAGGTTTGACTTCTGAAATGCAACGTACCCGCCTCCAACAAAACCCTTGGGACCATACGACTTCGCGTGGCAGGACTTGCAGTACGCCTCGCCATCGTGCTCGGCCAAAGTGGTAGAATCAAGGCGCTTATTGCACGTCTTGCAGCACAGGCAAGCCTTGTGCCAATCACCACCAGGACCAAGAGCCTTTTCGGCGTGGTAAACGGACTTGCCGCAGCGAGGGCTGACCAATTCAGTTTTCCAGGGATCGATGAGTTGTAATTACAGAGTGAATGGCAAAAAAGATGAAACCACGGTTAGTAGACATGTACAAACTTGTGAATTGAGCGATACTGAGGAGAGGAAGGACAGGAGAGGACGAAACGGCGAGTCCATGGTAGCCATTGGTCTTAAAACGGGTTATGGAACTCTCTGACACGTTGGGATCGCTATATAACATACCACTTAGGAGCTTTTCCAAAAGCAGAGGCCATGATGACTGTGGAGGAGAGGAAAAGGAGGAATCGGCGGGTTAGCGAAGCGAAGCAGTACCAAATCTCGCCTTAGGCCGCTAGTGAATGCGAAATAGAAGCCACAAATGAGTACACATTGGTATTGCGCAATCAAAAATGGGAGAGAGGGGGAAGTGAGACGCACAGAACACACGAAAGGAGTGATGGATGCGAACGAGCAGCAGATAGATCTATGGCGATTGATGATCTGGTGGTGGGCCCACGATTCAGGGGATTGAATGAGTGAAGTTATATTAGCGTTACTGTAAGGTTGGCGTCATTTCGAAGAAGTACAAGAGGTGATGGTGAGAGATTTAGGGAGAGACGGAGAGAGAAGAGAGAAATGGCGCGCCTCACTTTGCGTCTGCGGCCCCACTTGAGAGCATTGGTTCGATGATTGCCTTTGTTGCTGTGTATCCGTCTTCTAATTCTTGATGGAAGTTGAGTTGAGCGGAAGCTATGATCTCCTTGTTCTTGAGCAGAGCCTCTTGGCAAATGTCCAGGAAGTCCTGCAGTGCGATCTTGAGTCTCTCGGTGTGTTGTATTCCGAATGTCTTGATTGATCCCGGAGCGAGGAATACCTTGGAGATCTCTGTGGGTCCCACGTTGACTGCGCTGCGTACGGATCCCTGTAGGACGAGAGGAAGTGTCTTTGCGTTCGGATGCTCGAGTTGTGCTGTGATGGCCTGTACTCTTCCTTCTACACCTTCTATGGCCGTTTCTATGGGCGAAAGCTCGACGGCTTCCTTGTTGACGATGAGAAGTCTGCGTTTCATGTATGGAAAGGTGTTCTCGACGGTGAGGATCGTTTTCCTCTTCCATTGGTCCTGAAGCGAGGGCGATTGTGTCTTTCCACCAGCGCTTTTCGTGAAGGGCGTCTCGAAGATGAAGCGTCCGATGTTGTTGTTGCGTTCGTAGTCAGTTTTGCGCTGCTTGAGCTCCCAATCGTCGAAGTATGGCTGAACGTGCGTCAGCTGCATGTAGCACGCATCCGCCTCCAACTTCTTCTGATCCGATACCTCTCCAGACGTGGTAATGACGCTGATGGCGGTGCCCAGCTTGCGTCCGTAGAGCGCAAGGAGGCGATCTTGAATCTCTCCGAGTCTCGTGATTTTCGGTTCCTTGTACACGAATTCCTTGCCATTCAAGTCTCCAAACTTCTTGCCGTAGAATCCAACACGATAGTAGGAGCCAAAGAGGCGACTTTGATTGTTCATCGTCTCCACGATCTTGCTGAAGATGTTCGAGAGCGAAAGGTGAGAAGTGGCCAGCTTCGCGTAGTCGTGCGCCTTCTCGTGAACCGGTAGCAAGAGTTTGTAGAGCTCGTGAGAAGACTCATAAAGCTGAGCCTTCGTGAGATACGCAATCGAGCGCTCGACGACATCGACCAATCCGCGCTCGGTGAAGATTCTCGTCTCTCCTACACCATCCTCGTCCATCATGTTCTGCGCATCAAGCATACTCTGCTCCTCGACTGCAGAGGCACAAGCGGGCTCAAAGGCAGCAGCACCCTTCATACTACCATCGGTGGGCTCAAGAATCTGAAGATACTCCGCAATCAATGCTGCGATGTGCACCAAACACTGACCTGCCTCCGCCCACGCATCGTTTCTCGCATGAAGCTCAGCAAGAGACTCAAGCCATGTCACTCTCAAGTCGGGGGCAGTCCTATAAGACGAAGCAATCTGATGATACAAGTCCGTCAACATGTCGTTATCTCCTGCATGTTGTTGAATCTTGATGCTTCCTTCCATAATACCTCTCAATTTCGAAGACAAACGAGTCACTTGCTGGACGAGGAAGGCACCTTCAACACCTGACAACGAGGAGGAAACGGACGACGCAGCTTCTGACTTCGCTGCTGAGCCAACACTGACAGCAGAAGCAGCAGATGATGTGCCATCTAAGTTAGAAGTCGATGCGGGGGCATTGTACTGTTCAGCATACGATTGAACACCATTGAGCGCACGATTCAAAAACGAGAGATCTCGGATTCCTGACCTTCCTGCAACGAGTTTCGAGAGCGCAATGATGGACTGTACTTTCACACGCGTGAAGTTCTTGTGCTTGGCAGGGGAGTTCTCCAGATTGAGTTTCATGAGCAGGAAGAAGAAGGCGGTCGCGCTCATGCGAACTCTCTCGTATTCGTAGTTGCACAGCGCCAATACTCGCGGCATCAGTTGAGACATGTAGGAAGTCGCTTGGACGAACAGTTGCTTGGGGAAGGTGTGGGCGAAAGCGGTGAGTACTCGTAGAACGAGGATCTGAAGGTCGATACCTTGTCTTCTCGATAACAGCGACATGAGCACTCCAACTGCAGAATCCATGAGGGGATTTGATTGGTGGGACGAATTAGAGTTCAAATCGCTTTCCTTAGCCACAAGGTACCATTCAAGGCAATCGAGAATGACGAGCGAGACTTCGTTCGAGATTCGCGACTCTCTGTTCGAGTTCGATTCATAGCGTCCTCTCTCGGAATCCAAACCAGGATGTTTCCACTTGTGAAGAGAGTCCTTGTCAACGGCGGAGGAGTTCGATTGGTGAGTGTAGCCCTTGTGGCGATTGCGTCGGGAGATCTTGCCAGAGCCTGCAGCAGAGTTCGAAGGGGACTGATTCTGACCAGGAGTGGGAGTAGAAGAATAATCGTCTCGAATCTGAGAAGCGAGGTTGGCTCCGGCGGCGGCGGAGAGAGAACCAACGGGTGTCGCGTTTGGCGTGTTTGTCGCTCCCGTGCCTGTGCTCGCACCGTTTGATCTGGCGCTGTTCGGAGGATCTTGAGAACTCGATGCGCCAGTGAGGGAGGATGATGAGCCCTGTGAGACGTGGCCGAGCGTACCTGCGTTCGTGCCCTTCATCTTCAAGTTTTCCATCCTCCTCTGTCTCAGATTGCCTACGGTAGCGCTGCCCATGGCAGAGGAAGTGCCTCCTTCAGAGTAGAGCTCTTCAATAAGGGCTTTGGTGGCGACGGCGCGAGTGGTGATCTCGGAGGTGTAGGAGAGCTTCTTCAGCAGATGCGCGTAGGATCCCTGGTATTCGAACACCTGTGCACATAGCGCGAGGCACTGCAAGAAACCAGCGTTGCGCGTGAAGGAATCGCACTTCCACCACTGACGGAGAAGACGAATATCGATGTTCTTGATGAGGTAAATCCAGCACGAGAGGAAGACGCGTTGCTCATCGAAATCTGCCTTGCGCAGGGCCTCAAAATGATCCACGCCACGAAGAATGAGCGGGAAGTAGCCTTGCAAGTACTGAGCCTTCAACACGGAGGTGGTAGGGTCACTAAGAGCCATTTGATGAATGCCAGCTCGGCGACTACGAAGAGAACCAGAACGACGCGACATACTCTTGCGAGAACTGCGCTTGCTATCGTAACCAGAAGATGACGACATACCAGAGGGGGAGGAGATGATGGAGTCCTCAAGATCGACGGGAGGGTAGTTGTACACGGCCGGTGCCTTTCCATCTTGAGACAACTTCACGGACGACATGATCGATGGATTCAAACGGGGATCCAAATCCGCCTTCAAAAACAGCGACTGCACGATGTGAAGACCACGCATGCGGGACGTCTTGTCCGTCATAGGAGCGAAAACCAAATCTCTCAAAAGCGCGCCTTGCACGAAGTGCTTTTGAGCCAAAAACTCCTCCAAATTGCCAACATTCTTACTATCGATGTGCATCGTCAACGGGAGCGAAAGCTGAGGCCAATGCTCGTAGCTGGCGAGAATCTTCCAGAAGTCAGCTCTCATCTCCCAGCAACTCTCGTCCTCTCTCGGTGCAATTTCTTTGAGAGCGCGAAGAGCAAGGTCGATGATGAAGCCACGGTCGCAAATGGAGAGCATGTCGACGAGGAAAGAGGCAATCTTGCGTGACAACTCCTTAGCCAACTGAAGAGACGTGTTCAACCTCTCCTGAACTTCCCAAGACAATAGAAGAACAAGCTTCTTGAGCGCAATCTTGAAATCAGCACTAAAGCGGGCAATGCGATCGCGAGAGTCCTTGGAGGCGTCGAAGTCGGAAGTACCGGAACCGGAGGCAGACGCATCTCCACCACTGCTGCTCTTGTGATCACCTGAAGATTTTGAAGGAGAGGTCGAGGATGTAGACGTGGAGGATGAGGGAGAGCCTTCTGCTGGAGAGGAAGAAGAGGAGGAGGCGAGCGAAGAGAGGGCGAGCAGACTGTGCGTAGCTATGTCGCACATGGTCTCAGTGTTTGGAGATTCCTTGAGCGATGAATTGACAATGTCCAGGGTGAAGGAGGAAGCGGAGAGGTAGATGAGTTTGAAGAAGAACCAACAGAAGCGGTGAAGTCTTTCGTGGTCGTTTTTCGCCGTATCGTTCACTAGTGTGCACCATGCTCTTGTGATTTGAGTGTGAAGTGTGTTTGCAATCGAAGGTGGAGCCTTGGGCTGGAAGGGCGAGTTTCCGTCGTCAGGAGTGCGGAACGTGACGCCCTTCTCCGGGTTCTCCACGAGAGGCGAGATATTCGGCGGCGACATGAACTGATAGTCCAGGTAGTGGTGCAGCACGCTCGTGAGAGACGCTACTTGCATTTCGCTCTCCTTGTGATGGATGTTGTGAAGCACTTGAACGAGAGTGGAGAAGGCCTTGTTGGACATCGAGACGGGTTGCGTGCACATTATGTAGAACAGCTGATGCAAAATCACGGGCAGGAATTGAAGCAATTTGCGAGGCTTCACCTTAATCAGACCAGTGAGTGCATTGGTGAGGGATGTGGTGGAGGAGGAAGAAGAGCCCTTCTCGCTACTGTTACCGCTGCTGCTGCCATCTTGACCTTTCTTTGCATCACCAGATGATGAAGAAGATGTTGATGATGAGGATGATGATGATGCCAATCGAAGTTTGCCGTACTCTTGGAAGAAGGGATGAAGGTATTTGTCGGAAGTGTAAATGGAAGACGCAAGTTTGAGTCTGAAGCTGAAGTTTGCCTTCTTCGGATCCATGATTGTCGCTGGTTGGGAGCCATTGTTTGAATTTCCACCACTACCGGCAGTACCAGACGGAGAGGAGGAGGAAGACTTGGATGAGGTGAGAGAGCCCGTGGAGGAACCATCGCCAACGCTCATGATTGGGAGTGTGATCTCTCCTTCCGGGATCATATCGTTGTTTAGAATCGGGAAGATTGAATAACCAATCATTGTCAGAATGGAAGACATTGAAGACGCAGATGCTGCCGCCGCCGCTGCTGCTGCTGCTGCTGCACTGGCACCAGATGACGATGTCGCTGCCGATGCTGCTGCTGCTGATGATGATGATGATATTGGAGAAGAAGAAGAAGATCCCAGAGTTCCAGTTCCAGTTCCTGCCTTGCCTTGGCACTGTACGTGGTAGAATGTGAATCTGAGTGAGTGACTCTTGGTAATTCTCGTCGGTAGCGCAATCTTGAATTCGTCGTAGAATTGTGGCGACTTGTCGTGGTAGTTGACGATTGTGAATTGGCTGTTTGAGAGCGGGTTGACGTGAGCCCTCGTAAAGACCGAGTGCAGTGCGTTGGTGATGTCGTCGTCCTCGTGATTCAGCAGAGAGACTTGTACAGCGAGGTTGCGAGCGACAGTTTGGCCAATGGACTTGGAGATGGTCAGTTGCGTGGGGTAGACGAACGCAAAGTTGTGCGGTGTATCGTACGGCACCGCAGGCGCAGGGAAGCACGCCACTTGTTGAACATAGCCAGCCATGGGGTAGTAATCGGGGACGTATGGGAACACATGAGTGGCGTGTGCGCCTGCAACGAGGACTTGACCTCCAGTCGCGCCGAGAAGTTTCATCGCCTTCGTCGTCATTTGTACGCTCGATCGCTCCTTTCTCAGCTTCTTCAATGGTTTATCGCTCGATGAAGAAGAGTGGTCCTGAGCGGACTTGCTGGAAGCACCACCAGCGCCACTGGGGACGTCGTCCTCATCCGAACCTGCGTCGTCGTCGGCGCTCTTCTTTCTCCTCTTCTTCTTCTTCTTTCCATCTTCGTCCTTATGAGAATCGCCATCGTCACTGTTTTGATCATCTTGCGATTGAGCAGCGAGAGTAGACGCAGGAATGGAGCACAATCGGCCGGTCCAGTCCAGGAACTGTTTCGCAT
>Ga0307375_10005927_pt1 | contig 11375 bp, 10 predicted proteins | sample TR1MG_FD_202531 | JGI IMG/M metagenome (GOLD analysis project Ga0307375, IMG submission 202531) | Soil microbial communities from Risofladan, Vaasa, Finland - TR-1 | ecosystem: Environmental > Terrestrial > Soil > Coastal area > Acid sulfate soil | place: Finland: Risofladan, Vaasa | collected...
GTGCCGAAGACGTTGAACAGGCCGATCAAGGCCAGCGCCGTCATGCCGACGTTGCCCGATAGCCCCTTGTCCAAGAGGTAGGTCGGCAGATGCACGCCGATGAACACCACCTGGAAGCCGCAGACGAAATAACCCAGAGTCAGGAGCACGAAGCCGCGGTCGGAGGAGGCCTCGGTCAGTGCCTGCCGCGCGTTCTGGCCGCCACCGGGGGCGGCGGCGGGGACAAGCCCCGCGGTCAGGGCTGTGCCCAGGGGCACGATCAGCGCGGCACAGGCGGCGAACATCAGCAGCGTGGCGAACCAGCCCAGGCCGCCGATCAGGCCGGCGGCCACCGGCACCATCAGGAACTGGCCGAAGGAGCCGGCCGCGGCGACCACGCCCATCGCCCAGCTGCGTTTCTCCTGCGGGATCAACTGTCCCATCGCGGAAAACACCACGCTGTAGGTGGTGCCGCTTTGCGCCAGGCCGATCAGCAGGCCGGCGCTGGCGGCCAGGCCGGTGCCGGAGGCCGACCAGGCCATGCCGACCAGGCCGACGAGGTAGAGCAGGCTGCCGAGCCAAAGCACGCGCTTCGCGCCGTAGCGATCGGCGACCAGGCCGGCGAAGGGTTGGGCCGCGCCCCAGACCAGGTTCTGCAGGGCGATGGCGAAGGAGAATAGCTCCCGGCTCCAGCCGTGGTCGGCGCTCATCGGCGCCAGGAACAGGCCGAAGGTGTGGCGTATGCCCATGGCCACGCAGACGATCAGTGCGGCGTAGATCAGGACGGGGGTGAGGGATGAATCGGGCGGGCGGTTGGCGGTCATGGTGCGCGACGGGTCGGTCAAGGTCGCAATGTTCTCATGATTTACGCTCCGGGCAACACCGCCAGCTCTGAACAACGGGGAACAGATCCGACGCGAGGCGTATGTTTTGCTGTGCAGAATAAAATTCTGAAAAATCTTGACGCGATTTCCGCGGCTGTGACAAGATTGCCCGCCATGCTAGAGGAGAAATCAATGGCGCCGTCCAAGTCGGCGAGACCCGTCGTCAAGCCCGCAGCGAAATCCAATGCCAAGGAGGACCGGCACTTTATCACCGCGCTGGCGCGTGGCCTGGAGGTGCTGAGCTGCTTCCGTTCCGGCGACAAGCTGCTGGGCAACCAGGAGATCGCCAAACGCTGTCAGCTGCCTAAATCCACGGTCTCGCGTCTGACCTACACCCTGACCCGGCTGGGCTATCTGCAGCACGTCGAGGAGAGCGGCCGCTACCGTCTGGGCTCGGCCACCCTGGCCCTGGGCAGCGCCATGCTGGCGCGGCTCGACGTGCGCCAGTTGGCGCGGCCCTTGATGCAGGAACTGGCAGATTTCTCGCGCGGTATGGTGTCGCTGGGCACGCGCGACCGGCTCAACATGATCTACGTCGAGAACTGCCGCAGCGCCTCGGCGCTGACCTTGAGCCTCGACGTCGGCTCGCGCATTCCGCTGGCGGCCACGGCGATGGGCCGCGCCTATCTCGCCGCCATTGCCGAGGACGAGCGCTCCGAGCTGCTGGCGCGCGTCCGCGAGCAGGATCCGGCGGCGTGGCCGGCGGTGCGCAAGGGGCTGGAGGCGGCGCTGCGCCAGTACCGGGAGCAAGGCTGCTGCAGCTCGATCGGCGACTGGCAGAGGGACGTCAATGCCATCGCCGTCGCCGTCAGGATGGGCGGCGGCCTGCCGCCGATGGCGATCAACTGCGGGGGTCCCGCCATCCTGCTGCCGCCGGAATTTCTGATGGACGAGGTGCGGCCGCAGCTCATCGACGTGGTGCGGCGGCTGGAGGAATCGCTGGGCGCGCGCTGAGCGGGCGTCGCCAATCGCGCCTTTGGTGCCCAGAGGTCGACATGCCGGTCGGCTGCCGCGTAGCCCCATCAAATTTCCATGAGGTCCCTGCCAACAATTATTTGCCCGCTGTAATGCTTGCGTACACCTTCCATCCACATATCATCAGTAATGGTCGGCTCGTCGCCGGGGACAAAGTGCGTCAACACCAGCTTCCCGACACCGGAAGCCTTTGCGATCTTCCCGACATCTTCCGTCGTTGTATGACTGGCGAGCAAATGCTCACGCAATCTGGGCGTGCTAGGGATGCGCTTCACCATGGCGTCAACGCCCAACAGATACATCACCTCATGTACCAGGACATCTGCGCCTTTAGCAAAAGTAGCGAGCTCAGGGACATAAGTGGTGTCGCCTGAAAATACAATTGAGCGATCTGCGGTATCGAAGCGGTAGGCGTATGCGCCGGTAACCGGTGGATGCTCTACGCGCAAGGCGCTGACTTTGACATCGTCGTTTTGAAAAATGGAGCCGCCGTCGTGATCGATTTCGTGGGTGTTGATCAGCTTGCGCAAGTCCGGCCTGCCTTCATCCGCGATCCGGATGTCGAGATCGAACTTCATCGATTGGATGAAAGCTGCCGTCATATCGGAGAGTGGAGGCGGCCCATACACATCGACCTGCTGATTCAAGCCGGTAACCCAGCCGTTATATAGCATCGGGCCATACTCAATGTTGTGGTCGGAATGCTGATGCGTCAAAAAGACATAGCGGAGCGAGTTCAGGGGCACACCGACATGCAACAGTTGCCTGGAAACGCCGTACCCACAATCGATGACGTAGGGCACACGGTTGATCAGCAGCAGGTTGGCCGGATTGGAGCGGCCATCCGCATTGACGCGGGGGCCGCCCTTGGTCCCCAACAGGATCAAGCGCGTACCATTGGTGGGTTGTTCACAGAGGCGAGCGGGTGAATTTGTCATTTTTTGCACCTGGCAGCGTCAATTGGGCGCATTGAGTGGCCTAGGGCGCATTTCAGCCGGGACGTCGTCCTCCGACCAAAACCCGATCAGGATGCCCTGCTGCAAACTCTTACCCGTGAGCTCGGTCATCTCCTTGTCGTCTATGGCGGTGCGGTTACGCAAGCCGGCCGCCCAGTCGATCATCAGGTCCTTCATGCGCTCGCGGATACTCGCGTACGATGCTACTCGTCCCAGATCGCGCAACTCATCCGGGTCATCTTTGAGGTCGTAGAGCATGGGCGCGAAACCCAGGCAGTGGATGTACTTCCAGCGGCCGTCAAACGCCATGGTCATCCTCGCTTCCAGCGCATCGAGGCCCATTGCCTTCGCCACCGGCAGACGGGCATAGTCGCACTCGCTGAACACGGCTTCTCGCCAGCTCGACGGGACCTTGCCATGCAGCCAGGGCTGAAGTGACAGGCCTTCCAGTCGATGGCGCGGCGGTGTGCCACCTAGTGTTTCGATGAAGGTCGGAATGAGGTCTATGGCACCGACCAGTGCGTCGCAGGCGCTGCCCCGGGCGGCATCTGATGCGCTGCTGGGATCGACGACGATCAGCGGCAGCTTGACCGAGGCGTCATGGAATAGATCCTTCTCGCCCAGCCAATGGTCTCCGAGGTAATCTCCGTGGTCGGCGGTCAGCACGATCAAAGTGTCATCAAACCGGCGCTTCTCGTGCAGGTAAGCCATCAGGCGCCCGATCTCGTCATCGATCTGGCGCACCAGCCCCATGTAGGTGGGGATGGCGCGGGCGCGTACTTCATCGCGCGTAAAGGTCTGCGAAACCCGATGATTCATGAAGCCTCGCAGCAAGGGATGCGGAGCAGTCCGTTCGATCTCGCTGCGTAGCGCGGGCGGTACATCCTCAGGTCCGTAGAGTCTATGGTATGGCGCAGGTGCTATCAGCGGCCAATGTGGCTTGATATAGGACAGGTGCAGGCACCAGGGCGTGTCCCCGGCAGCATCGATGAACTCCATCGCACGCCCGGTCATGTAGGCGGTCTCGCTGTGCTCGGCAGGCACGCGCGCTGGGCGATGCGCATTCTCAATGTAAAATCCGGAGACGATGCGACATTGTTCGTCCTCGCCGGCATTGGCCCATTCCAGCCAAGGGTTGCGACCAGTGAAACCGTGCGAGCGAAGATAGTCGTTGTAGCGCGGCGGCCGCGCAGAGTAATAGCCCAGTGGTCCCTCCGGGTGCAGTCCGTCGTCGCGTTCGCCGAGCACAAAGCCGCACTCGGCGAGCGAAAATCCCAAGCCTTCGCCCGGGTCCAGCCCAAGTCGCACCAGTCCGTTGCTATCCGGCCGCATATGGGTCTTACCCATCAGGACGGTTTGCAAGCCGCGCTCGTGCATGTATTCGCCGAGTGTCCATTGGTCGACTCCGAACGGTATGTCGTTCCATGTGGCTCCGTGCGAACGCACATGCCTTCCGGTGTAGAAACTGGCGCGAGAGTTGCCGCAACTCGTGCCCTGCGCATAGGCGCGCGTGAAACGAACGCCGCGCGCTGCCAGCGCATCGACGTGGGGAGTTTGCAGCGATTTTGCACCGTAGCAAGACAGGTAGTCCCAGCGCAGCTGATCGATCATTATGAACAGGATGTTGCGAACGCCGGTGGTCATGTCATGTCTCATCGCATCAAGTTGGGCAGCACTGTCACGATGTCCGGGAATACCACAATCAGCGCCGTGGTGACGAGCATCGCCAGTGCGAAGGGGACAATGCCGACGAAGATGTCCGCCAAGCGGAGGTCGGGTCTGGCGGCCTTGACGGTAAACACGTTTACCCCAACCGGCGGCGTGATCAGACCGAGCTCGATCACGATGATCACGATGATGCCGAACCAGATCAGGTTCACGCCCTGCGCCTGCAGTGTTGGCAGGAACATCGGCACGATCAGCACCAGAATGCCCATGGTCTCGAACACCATACCCAGCAGTATGCACAGGCCGGCGATAGCCAACACCAAGCCGGTACCGCTGAGACCCCAAGCTTCGACCGCAGCCTGCATGGCGTAAGGCATGCCGGTGACGTTGATGAATTGTGAAAATACCATTGCGCACGAGGCGATGGCGAAGATGGTCGAACTGATTCCCACCGCACCGCCCAACACTTCGCGGTACTCCCTAGCGGTGCGCATGGAGCCCCGCGTCAGGGCGAAGCACCAGGCGCCGGTGGCACCAACGCTGGCCGCTTCTGTCGGCGTGAACACGCCAAAGTACATGCCACCTAGCACCACCGTGAATAGCGCCATGAAAGCCCAAGTCTTTTTCAGCGCTACGATCCGCTGGTCCTTGGCCATGGCCGTGCCAGCGGAAGCGAGGTCCGGGCGAAGGCGTACCCAGATACCGATTGTCACTATGAATGTCAGCATCATCAACATGCCCGGCAACACCCCCGCAATGAACATGCGGCCGATGTCCTCGCTCGCGAAGATGCAGTAGATCACCATCGGGATGCTGGGCGGAATCAGGATGCCTAGCGTGCCGCCTGCCGCTATCGCTCCGGCCGACAGTCTGTCGTGGTAGCCGTAGCGGCGCATCGGTGGCATCGCGACCTTGGTCATCGTGGCCGCGGTGGCCACCGAGCTGCCGCATACCGCGGCGAATGCCCCGCAAGCGAGTACCGTGGACATCGCCAGCCCACCGCGCAGCCAACCAACCAGTGCGTTGCCGAAGTCATACAGTTCGTCGGCAATGCCGCCACGCCGAATGAATTCGCCCATCAGCACGAAGATCGGTATCACGATGAGGTTAGGATTGACGATCATCTCGGCGATCTGCTGGCCGGACATGGCCATCGCCGCCTCCCATCCCCGCATCAGAGCGAAGCCGCCAAAGCCGACCAGCAACGTCGCGAACGCGAGCGGGAAGCCCGTTAAACTCAGGGCGATGAGGATGGCGAATCCGATCAACGAAATGGTCATTGGTGTTCGTCCTCGGCTGCGAACGGGGGCCGCCAGCCGCTGGCAAGGACAGCCAACGCACCGATTACCTGCACGGCTATCGCCGCGTAGACCCATCCGATCGGAAACTCGAGCACGGCGGTCAGCTCACCGTTGACGATCGAGTTCCAGGCGTGGCGCGTTAGCAGGGCAGCCAACGCAAACGTGCCGAGCAGCTCACTCATCCGGATCCAACGCGGATAAGCCGACGGGAAGCGTCTGCGCATTGGAGCATCGAACAGGTCCACGCTGATGTGAATGCGCATCCCGGCGGCGACGATCAGACCGGCACCTACCAGCACCCCCAGGAGTGAGTTGGTGATCTCGTCGGAACCGAAGATCGCCTTGTTGAAGAAATAGCGCAGAACAACGTCACTGATGGTCAACAACACGACAGCCGCAGCCGACAGCGCGCCGACCGTCTGGCCGGTGCGGTAGATATACCGCGCCCAGGTCTGGTCACTCATGATCCGATCCTTTATTGTGAGGCAATATCGACCGTGGCGAGCTGGTGACGCCGACCCGCCACGATCGAACGGGTGGCGCTCAGGGTTTGGCTAGTGCCGCGTATTGCTTCTTGAAGTAGTCGATCACCGCCTTACCGTCCACACCATGCTTGGCGGCGATAGCCTCATACTGCTTGAACGAAGGGACAGCCGCCTTCTGCATCGCGGTGTAGAACGCCGGGGTAGCGTAGACTACCTTGATGCCGTCGGCCTTCATCTTTGCCAGCGCTTCCGTCGCTGATTTGTTGGATGCCCTACCGACAAGTGCGGCCATTTTCTCGCCCGACACCGACATGATCGCGGCCCGATCTTGCTCGCTCAGCGATGCCCACTTGGCCTTGTTGATGAATAGCGAGAAGCTGGTCGAGGTTGCAGCCAGGGGGAACAGCGTGACCACCTTGGTGTAAGGCGTCGCCTTGAAACTGGCGGCCCCATCCAGCGACAGGCCGTAGTAGCCATCGACGACGCCGCGCGAGACGGATTCGGTGATCTGCACCGCAGGACTGGTGATCGGGTTCATGCCGATGCTCTTCAACAGGTCGGCCGCCTCCCCTGGCAACGCCCACATCTTGCGACTTTTCAGTTCGTTCATCGAGTCTATCGGGGTGTCGCTCAGGCTATACAACTCCCCGCCCGTGGACTGGAACAGCGACAGCAAGTGCACGTCAGCGAACTGCTTCTTGCCGGCCAGCTTCTTCTCGTAGGTGCGCCACATTGCGACCGATGCCGCCTCGGCATCTTGAATCAGCCACGGCAATGAGGAGAATTCGATCAACGGGGCCTTGTTCTTGATGAATGGATTGGCGGCCACGGAAATATCGAAGATCCCCGACTGCACGCCGCTCAATTGTTGTGGCGGCGGCGCCAGTGAACCGGCGGCGAACTCGATCTGCACGCGGCCTGCGGTGGCCTTCTCCACCTCGGCGGCCCATTGGTGCATTACCGGCGTCATGAAAAAGCTCGGCGGCCAAAACATGTTGAAGAGCAGCTTGGTTTGGGCTTGGGCAGGTGAGGCAAAAGCCGCCAGAATGATCAAAGCCGTGCTGAGCAAGCGAAGCTTCATGGTATGTCTCCTTTATCGTAATGAGGTCACTTTTTTCTAGGCTAACTTGTTTTAGCAGATATTAATAGATGAAATGTTTAGATGTGAGATTCCGTTTTGTTATCATCAAAACAATGACCATCCAGCGGTGTTGAAGAGTGATGAAACTGTCGTCGGTAAAGGCCTTTGTCGCTGTCATCGAGTCTGGCAGCATTCACGCTGCCGCGCGCAGTCTGGGCATCTCTCAGCCGGCGCTCTCGAAGAGTCTGCGTGTACTCGAGGAGGAACTCGCCGCACCGTTGCTGACGCGAAGCGCGCATGGCGTAGTCGCCACCGCGTACGGCAAGGCCTTCTTTCTACGGGCACGAGTGGTGGTGAGCCAACTGTCCAAGGCGGAGGAGGACGTCGCGCAGTTGCGCGGGGAACTCGAGGGAAAACTGACCGTCTGCATAGCGCCGGCAAGCACATTGAGATTGGCGCCTGAGGCGATACGTGCGTTTCGGACGGAATGCCCCGGGGTCGAGCTGCATATTCTTGAGGGTGTGCTCCCCGTGGTCGCCGAACAGATCCGCGATGGCCACATTGATATCGCTATCAGTCCGCTCTGGCATGAACCACCGAAGGCGGAATTTACGGTCGAACAATTGCTCGATCTCGAGATGGTTGTCGTGGCGCGCCAAGGACACCCGCTTGCCACCGCAAGCTCACTGGAAGAGCTTCGTGACGCGGATTGGCTGCATATGGGTGCCGGCGGCGCGGTCAGCCTCATCATTGGCCGCACCTTCAGCGCCCATGGTATCGCTGCGCCCCGCCTGAGCGTTGAGTGCCGCTCGCTAACCACCTCGGTAATGCTGCTACAAAGTTCTGACCTGATCGGTATGTTGCCGCGATCGATCGTCGAATGTCCGACGATCCGTGAATATCTTGCGGCCATCAACGTGCGCGAATCAATTGCGCCGAATTCACTTGGGATGATCTATCGATCGGATAGCCCATTGACCCGTGTTGCGCAGATCTTTGCGACTCACATTCGGCGCATGGCTGCCCATTTGCATAGCGAGCGTGGCAATCTACCTGTTGCCTCGTTCCGAAACGGCGGTATGGCAATAGCCGCTCTCGCCCAGCTTGGCGTAAGTGCTCAAGCCTTAGGCGTTGATGTTAGCAGCATGAGCCCTCGCGATTAAGCCAGCTTGCGGCCGGACGCTTCAGTCGGGAACCGGGGCTAGCCGAAGTCTCCCAGCGTATCTTGCGCTGTTGAACTCGCTGACATGCCGGCGCTGCCGGAGCAAGACTGTGCTGCCGAGCGCCGGTGCTCGTGACGCAGTGGATTGGCCGCCGCGCTTATAATCGCGCCTTTCCTTAGCAGAAGCCGACATGCCGCTGGCCATTATCGAATCGCTCGACCATGAGGGTCGCGGCGTCGCCCACGTCGAGGGCAAGACGATCTTCATCGAGGGAGCGCTGCCCGGCGAAGAGGTCGAGTATTCGAGCTACCGCAGGAAGCCCAGCTACGAGCAGGCCAGCGCGGTCGCCATCCTGCGCCCGAGCGCCCAGCGGACCGAGCCGCGCTGCCGCCACTTCGGCGTCTGCGGCGGCTGCAGCATGCAGCACCTGGAGCCCGAGGCGCAGGCGGCGGCCAAGCAGCGGGTACTCGAGGACGCGCTCTGGCACATCGGCCGGCTGCATCCCGAGCTGCTCTACCCGGCGATCTACGGACCGGCCTGGGCCTATCGCAGCCGGGCGCGGCTGTCGGCGCGGCTGGTGCCGAAGAAGGGAGGCATGCTGGTCGGCTTCCACGAAAAGCGCAGCAGCTACGTCGCCGACATGGACAGCTGCGAGGTGCTGCCGGCCAGGATCTCCGCCCTGCTGCCCGAGTTGCGCCGGCTGATAATCGGCCTGTCGATCCCCGACCGCCTGCCACAGATCGAAGTCGCCATCGATCTGCACCAGGTGGCGCTGGTGCTGCGCGTGCTGCAGCCATTGTCGGCGGCGGATGAGACCTTGCTGCGCGAATTTTCCGACCGCCACGAACTGGTGCTCTATCTACAAAGCGGCGGGCCGGGCTCGCTCTCGCTCTTCCATCCCCAGGACGCGCCGCCGCTCGCCTACACCCTGCCCGAGTTCGGCGTCGAACTGCGCTTCTCGCCGCTCGACTTCACCCAGGTCAATCATGGCATCAACCGCATGCTGGTGCGGCGCGCGCTGGCACTGCTGGCGCCGCAAAGCCATGAGCGCATCGCCGACATGTTCTGCGGCCTGGGCAACTTCACGCTGCCGATCGCACGCAGCAGCGCGCGGGTGGTCGGCGTCGAAGGCGCCTCGGCGCTGGTCGAACGGGCGCGCGCCAACGCGGAACTGAACGGTCTCGCCGCCAACGCCGAATTCCGGGTCGCCAACCTGTTCGAGGCGACCCCGGAGAGTCTGGCGGGACTGGGCCGCTTCGACAAGATGCTGATCGATCCGCCGCGCGAGGGGGCGATCGCGCTGGTCAAGGCGCTCGGCATCGAGGCGCCCCGGCGTATCGTCTATGTCTCCTGCAGCCCGGCGACGCTGGCGCGGGACGCCGCGGTGCTGGTGCATGAACAGGGCTACCGGCTGCGTGGTGCGGGCATCGCCAACATGTTCCCGCAGACCTCCCACGTCGAGTCGATCGCCCTGTTCGAGCGGTAGAAAAAAAAGGGCGGCCGCAGCCGCCCTTTTGATCGGATGACGCGAATCAGTCGCGGCGACCGCTGAACATCATCAGCAGGCTGAGCAGGTTCACGAAGACGTTGTAGACGTCGAGATAGACCGCCAGCGTCGCCGTGATGTAGTTGGTTTCGCCGCCCTGCACGATGCGGTTGATGTCATAGAGGATGTAGGCGGAGAAGATCACCACCGCGATCGCCGAGATCGCCAGCGCCATCGCCGGAATGTGCAGGAAGATGTTGGCCAGCATCGCGACCAGGAGCAGGATCACCCCGGCGAAGAGGAACTTGCCGATGCCGGAAAAGTCGCGCTTGGCGTTCGAGCCGATGCCCGCCAGAGTGAAGAAGATCGCCCCGGTGCCGCCCGCCGCCATCGAGATCAGCATGCCGCCGTTGGAAAAGCCCAGTGCCACCCGCAGGATGTTCGACAGCATCAGTCCCATGAAGAAGGTGAAGCCGAGCAGGAGCACCACGCCCATGCCGCTATCCTTGGTCTTCTGGATGCCGAACATGAAGACCATGGCGATGCCCATGAACAGCAGGAAACCCATCATCGGGTTGGTGGCCATGAAGGAGAAATTGAACTGCACGCCGAGCAGCGCGCCGAGCACCGTCGGCACCATCGATGCCGCCAGCAGCATGTAGGTGTTGCGCAGCACGCGGTTTTGAATCTGGGCGACGCCTTGGCTGGTGCTAACGGTCTGGAAATTCGGTTGCATAGTGGGTTGATCCTCCAATGAATGGGCGAACTCTACATGAGACTCGCCGGGCCTGGAAAAGTTTCGCATGCTGTCCCGTCAGCCAGGGACAATTCTAAGCTCTTTCCGCTGTTTACAGAATATGGGCTGCGGGGATGGACATTCAAGTGACCACCGTTCAAAATGCACGCCGTCCGGAGGCTTGGGTGAGCGGTTTAAACCAGCAGTCTTGAAAACTGCCGATGTCGCAAGGCATCCGTGAGTTCGAATCTCACAGCCTCCGCCATTCACCCCCCATACAGCCATTTCTCATGAACCTTGGCGAAGACGATCTCGACGAGCTCATCGCGCTGGCCGATCGCGGCGCCGCGGCGTTCGGCGGCAACCCGGGCTGGGCCTGGCCGGCGACGGCGCTGGGCCGGGCGGTGGTGGCGCTGATGGGGCGGGTGCCGACTCGCCACGAGGTGGTCGCGGCGCAGCGCCGCCATGAGGAGTTGAAGGAGCGGATCAGCCCGGAGTCGGACCGAGAATAGCGTCGCCGGCTTCAGCCGTCGGCGTTGATCTTTTCGATCAGTTCGTCCAGCACCTGGCCGGCCTGATCTTTGTCCACCTGGCAGGTGCCGGCGTTCTCGTGACCGCCGCCGCCGTACTTCAGCATCAGCTCGCCGATGTTGGTCTTCGA
>Ga0307375_10005928_pt1 | contig 11373 bp, 9 predicted proteins | sample TR1MG_FD_202531 | JGI IMG/M metagenome (GOLD analysis project Ga0307375, IMG submission 202531) | Soil microbial communities from Risofladan, Vaasa, Finland - TR-1 | ecosystem: Environmental > Terrestrial > Soil > Coastal area > Acid sulfate soil | place: Finland: Risofladan, Vaasa | collected...
GTCAAGTGGATCCGGACAATCGAATTGGTGGAGGACGTCAGGTCGATCAACAAGGGCGAAGGCGGGTACTCGGAGGACAACGAATATTTCGGGGAGATGGCCAGCATCTGAAGGCTCAGACCAGGCTGTTGTCACTTGGTGGACGGACATCCGGCAGGAACGCGCACACCTGATACACGAACGCGATGCCGTAATGATCGACCACCACGCCGAGCACCGCCGCACCGATGCCGCCGAGTCCGAAGCTGAACCCGTAGAACAGACCGGACACCATGCCAATCCGGTGCCGAGGCCGGGAATTCAGAAGTTCCGCAGCGTGTACTCGTTGTGAGCCTCCGATGCCACTTCGTAGCGGGGCGGCGGGAATGGCCCCGTGAGCCCCTGCCGTCCAGTTACGGAGTCTGAGAGGCTGAGCCCCCCATCCCGAACCACTCCCGCATGATGTACTCGGCGTCCTCGGGAGTCTCGGCCTCGACGTCTTCAAGAATCCGCTCGTTCGCCACCGAAAACGTGCCAACACAACCGGACACGGGCTCCGCGAAGTCCAACGACAGAATCAGATCCGGGAATCGGCGCGATAGGGCAAAGAGCCACGCGCGAGGCGGGCTGCCGCGCGTCCGAAATTCGTAACTCAGGGACCACCCGTTGTCGATGCGTTCGACCCGCCCCTCAGGATTTCCCGGGGTGCCCCAGTTGTCCAGTTGCCAGATTCCCCCATCGTTCGCGCCCAGGGTGGCGACCTGATCGGGAACCGGGACCATCACGTCGAAAAGGAGCGGCAAATGCGCTTCCAGTGCACTCACTGGAAGGGGGAGCGACCATTGATCGTCGTCCGTCGCGGGCGGCACGGTCCCTTGGTTCCACATCTCGAATTCTCGGCGGTCGGCGAAAGCGCCTTCCACTTGCAGCCGATTCCAGCACAGCTTGGGCATGGGGATTGGACCGGTGGGGGGACGGGATGAGCGTTCTGGAGCAGGGTTCGCCCACGGACGGCGTGGTCTCCCGGCCGGACGGGGCCTGCGGGGCGTGCATCCCGCGACTTCCTACGAGTGGCGCACTTCGGACACCGCGGGCAAGCCCCCGCCCAACCCGCCGCCCCTGAACATCGACGGGCCAGCCGGGGTTTAGGCGTGCGTGGACGTCTCCCAGCGATACTCCACCTCATCGCCGCGTTTCCGGAACTTGCCCAAGTGGCCGTAGACCTTCCGGATCATGTTCGTGTCCGAGTGCCCGAGTTCCGCTGCCACCATATACACCGAGATTGCCTCACCGCCATCCAGCGTCTGCAGACGCGCGGCCGTGTAGGTGTGCCGAAGCATCCGCGACCGGAGCGGCGGGATCACCGTCGGATCCACCGGCGCCTGCAGTTCCTCGAGCGACTCTATCGGCTTCGGGCCCCGCCGCCTATTGACCCACCGATCGATCTTGTCTTGGCGCGCCTTTTCCAACCGCTCCATTTCGGTTTCGGTCCGGGGACGGCGCAGACGCTCCGGCATGGGCAACCGATCGAACGCTTTGCGTAGGTCGGTGATCATCTGCTCGCCCTCACGCGACCGGCCCGGAAAGACGAGATCACCGGCGGGCGCACGGTCGCTTTCGAGATAGGCCGTGAGAATCTCCAAGAGTTGGGTGAAGACGTGCAGCACCCGCTCGGAGCCCTTGGTCTTGAGGCGCCGCCAGTGGTTCGGCTGGATGGTGATGGTCCGCCGCTCCAGGTTGAGCTCCGACCGACGGAGCCCGTATACCTCGGTTTCGCGGCACCCCGTCAACATCATGGTCGCCAGCACCTCGAAGAAGTGCGGGATCGCGAGATCATCCCGGGAGGGCTCCCATTCGCGGGCCGCCTTGAGGATCGCGGCCGCGTCGTGCACTTCGAGCCAGGGCGTTTTAGCGCGCTCGATCAACGGCATCTCCAGCATCGCGCGCACCGGGTTGGCACCCATCGGGACCAGGCTCTCGCTGATCGCCCGGCGGTACAGGTTCGACAGCGAGTTCAGGTACTGGGTGATCGTGCCGCCACCCAACGAGCCCCCACGCCCGTTCGGTTGCTGGCTGAGGAACTCGACGAAGGCCGACACATCCTGGACCTGGATCATAGCCAGGTCGCGCGCGTCCCCGAAGAAGTCGCGCGCCGTCTCGAGATGCTCCTGCGCCGCACCCAGCCACTGCACCGTCGCCCGCCCCGCCGCGGCCTTCTGCTTCAGGTGATGCGCCGCGAACGCGCCCAGGGTCCGACGTTCGGCCGACCCCGTCGGACGGAGCGCGCGCAGCGCTTCCAGCTGCTGGAGCCGAGCGGTGGCGAGGTCGCGCGCTTCGGCGAGGGTCGACGTCGCCCGTCGGCCACCCTCCGGCACGAGGGCCTCCTGCTTTCCGCCCACTTCGGTGAAATCGCGGAAGTCGGAATAGTACCGCGCATCGCCCCCGCGCTTCCGCGTATACAGGCGCGCATCGATCGAATCACCATCACGGACCTTCGGCATCGCCAGCCACCTCATCGCAGGGGGTACACACCCACCGTGGCCGACCTGCCGAGGTGATGCCAAGGCCTTTTGTTACCACATTGCAACCGTGGTCACACAAAAAAACTGGCCGCATCGTAAGTCACGATGCGGCCAGGATTTGAGAGTGGGCCTGAGAGGAGTTGAACCTCTGACCTCACGCTTATCAGAACGATAATGACCTTCCGGTCATTTGTGGCCTACGCGGGTAAGGCGCGGCCTAGCAAGCGGATATAATGCTGGCGTCTAAGGCGTCGTTCGGTCCAGTTCGGCGCTGTCTGGCCCTGTCACTATGGATGCGGTATGGATGCCAATCGCGACACAAGGGCGCCTTCCGTTCCGGCGCTTTACTTGCTGCGCCGTCGCGCTAGAAATCGGCCTTGATTCGCTCCGCTGACAGAATCCGAGTCTTTAGGAGGCTCCTGTCATCATCGTTGTACTTCCGCTTAATCGTGTCGATCGCGCGATACGTCTCCAGGACCTCGCTCTCCGACTCCACAATTATGTAGTTGATGTCCCAGGGGTCAAACGAAAGCCGTGAGAGGGCCCCCAACGCGCCTTCAAAGCGCCCCCGACGGATCGGATCGTTAAGCTCTTCTCGCGAAATTGGCGGGAACGCTTCGACCTCCGCGGGGACATAGCGCCACTCCCGCTCATCGTAGAACCGCACCTTCTTGCCAACCCGTTCCAGTCTCCCCTCGTACGGCTTCATGTAGTACACGAGAATGCCAGGCTTCAACGCGGAGTGTGTGAGCGACTCTTCCGAACTGCTCTTCGTGAGCTGGCCGATGTGCGTGACGAGGTCAGCAATACCCTGAGGCCCAGGAGCGTTCTCGTGAACGTACGTCACCGGCGCTACTCGCCGCCCTATCCCCCAGGTCTTTTTCAGCCCGATTCCGTAGCGCCCATAGTGTTCCATATGCACGCCAGTCTGGGAAAGCGGAATGTCGCAAAAGCACACCATTGGGATGGCACATTCGAGCATATGGCCGGACGGTGGCAGCCGTTGCGCCACAAGAGCGAAATTCTCGAGAGAGAGCCGCGGCTTGAACTCGTGTTCTAGGATGCCGATGAGGCTCTCACGAGACGGCGTAAAGTGAAACAACGTGTCCGAACTGATCAGTGACATCGGCCTCCCTACTCCGTTCTTGATCGCCATACCGCCCCGACCACTCGCGCTCGCACCTGACCGAAAATGGCTCGCGAGCTAAGCGTCGGTCGGCCTTCAATGCGCACCTTGCCCGTCTCGTCTACCCACCTTCCCGTGGCGGCTTCTTTTTCACCAGCATGAATTGGCCACCCAACCGAACGACGCTCTCGCACTCCTGCTTCGTCATAGCAATACAAGCCACGGGCCAGTCGCCGTCAAATCCGTCTCCGATTGGCTCAGTAACCGCCCCTGCAAAGACAGCCCAGCCCAATTCCGTCAACTGCCTCAGGAGCTGTGTGACTTCCATCGCTAGCTGTGCCTTTTGGCCCGCGGTCATCTCTTCTAATGCATCGACGCCGTCCTCGACGATACCGAGCAATTCGCCGACGAGGTTAACGTCCTCTGTTGTCTCAAACTCGTCATGCACCACAGAGTTCGCGTAGGCGCCATGTAACGCGGCAAGCAACTGGCTCCCACCAGTGATGCGCGGAAGCTCTCGTGACTTCTCCAAGTCTTTTCGGATCTGCTCCATCTGCTCGCGTCCGATTGTGCCGAAGAGCGCCGCCACTACGGCGTCTGGACCGTCAGCCCAATCGGCGGCAACCCTGTCGGCAAGGGGGGGAGAGTACTCCCTAACCTCCTTGGCACTCACGCCATGCCAAACCGGAAGAATGACTCGACCTCCGTCCACCTCCCTTTGAGCCAGGCCATTCAACTCGCGAGTCGGATAGTGCTTTCCGAAAAAAGCGGGAGACAATATCACGATTCCAAATCGACAGTTCGCCAGGCCTTCATCAATTCGCTCCCGGAGGCTGTCGCCCACGCGAAGTTCCGTCCGGTCATACCAGATTTTCAGCCCGAGCCTCTGGAGAGATCGAGCGAGGGGTTCGCCCACGGCGACACGGTCTTCCGAAGCGTACGAAATGAATGCGTCCCAGTCCGGCATAGTACTCTCCTCCGACGTTTCAACCCTGGCATCCGCGGCGCACAAAGCCTTCTCCTAGGGCTCTGAGTCGATCAGTTGCGAAGGGTAGCGTCCACGTAATGAAGGAGGGCGCGACCAGCGTTCACCGCTAGCATGGCCTCAGGCTCCGTCAGAAGCGCTTCGTTGGCGTGTGCGACACTGGCAACGTTTCGCACCGTCCCTAAGGTGTCGAGGATCGCCGCCATTGCTTGGGCTATTCGCGCCGCGTGCTCCCCATGCGCTGAGCTCGAAAACTGCGGGTAAGCAGCACGGACCTTCTTCCAGAGCGCCCCGAGGCTTTCGGTGCCCATGATCTCCACTTCGGCCCCTCGGCAAAGATCCCTCAGGTAGCCGTGAAGCGCGGTGTGTACGCGATCAACCGCGCTGACGGCACCGCTAGTTTGAAGGAGGTGGTCAGCGTCGGCCAGCGCCCTCGTAGTCGCCGCCGCGTCGGTACTCACCTTCGGATTGGGGACCGGTTCCGGAACTCCATCGAGCGCTGGTTCAAACGCCACGAACCGAACAAAGATCCCCAGTTCGCCGAACGCTGATGCGATTGAAGTCGCTGCCTTCCGAGCGTCTTCGTTGTGCTCAAGCTCCGACGCTTCGACATACGCGTCAATTGGTACGCGAGCATACAAGACGCAAAACTCGTCGCCAAAGAAGTTCGTGCCGTCATACAGCTTCCATGGCAACCTGTCTAGGAGACCAACCCCCGGGCGCTTTCGGCCCTGTAGCAGGCGAACCACAAGATGCCGCGTCTTCGCCCACTCCTCGTCTGAGAAGTGAGGCCCCACCAGCTGAATTTCCCAGGACCCCGATCCGGCATGAAGTTGTATCATCTCCGCCCCCGCTCCGTCCGCATGACCCAAGCGTAAAAAGTCTGCGCCTTTCATACCAAATCTATGCGCGCGAGAGATTCGGGTCGACTCGGAGTTAAGTCAGATTGAGCCTCACCCGATTTCGTGGACGCCTTACTCGCTCTAAGTTCGGGGCGGAGGTGGCACATGAAATCCAAGGGAACAGCAGGACGACGTGAGCGACGCGCGTTCAGCGCTGAGTTCAAAGCCGAGGCCGTGCGACTGGTGGCGGATCGTCTTGCGGAATCGCCAACCGCGACTCAGACACCTATGCGGGGTCAGCGTGCCCCACGATCTCCTATCCGAGTGGAGTGGCTCAATCACAGCACAGGGGATTCGATCAAGGCGAGCCTATGGCTCACGGGGCGTGGATGGAGTCGGCACGGCACGCCACGCCGCGCCCGAAGGGGCATAGGCGGAGGGCGGCTACGGTGTTGGGACGGTGACGGCGGGGATGTAGCCCTCGATGCGGAAGGACTGCTGCGGGTCGACAAAATGCGTGACGCAGTTGGTGGTCAGGTAGGTTTGGCACTTCGAGGCGTACGCCGACATCATCAGCGTTCCCGTGCCCCCGCGCACCACCAGGACCGCGTCTCCCTCCGGGGGCTTCTCCCCTGCGGTGAAACTGACTGCCTGCTGATAGTGGAACAGGAGAAGATACGTCTCCGCGCTGTCGGCCCCGTACGCAACCACAGGCTGCTGCGTCACGATCGAGTAGCCAGTGGACGAGTCCACGGTGATGCTCAAGGCCCCGAGCGTGAAGCGTACACGGCGCGTGGACGAGGATTGGCTGCACGCCGCCAGCGCGGCGAAGGCCAGCAGGACGCGCGGGAACGGGGTCTGCATGGGTGGGGCCCCTCCACGGGAAGCCGGGAGATGGTGAGAGGCGCTGAGCGGCGAGGCTTGGGCGCGCGCCAACGATACTGCCGCGGGCGCCCGGGCGAAAGGATCTGTTGTCCGGTGAGCCTATTCGGTGCGTAGCGCGTCGAGCGGATCGACGCGCCCGGCGCGGAGCGCGGGGCCGAGTGACGCGAGCGCGGCGATCACAACGAGCGTGAGGCCCACGATCGTGTACACGCGCGGGTCCTGGGCCGACGTCTCGAAGAGGAGCGGTTGGAGGAAGCCCCCTGCGGCGAGCGCGCCAGCAATGCCCAGCGCGACGCCGGCGATGGCGACGGTGAGTCCACCGCCGAGCACGAGGCGGAGCATGTCGGTGCCGCGCGCGCCGAGGGCGATGCGAACGCCGAATTCGTGGCGGCGCTGGGCGACCAGGTACGACATGACGCTGTAGAGCCCGACGGCGGCGACGATCAACGCCAAGAGGCCGCAGAGGGTGAAGATCGCGGCGCCCAGGTCGAAGGAACGGTATTGGGGGGCGACCAGATCTTCGAGGGTCTGCGTTCTGACGTAGGGCGCCTCGGGAACCGCGGCGGCGAGCAGCCGGCGAACCGGCTCGGCGATCGCGCTCGGCGACCCGACCGGGCGCACGAGGATGTACGTGCCGCCGATTCCGGATTCCTGGCCGAAGGGCACGTAGTACTGCATCGCCGGCGGTTCGCTGATCTGGTACCGGTGGACGTCGGCCACGACGCCCACGATGCGCGAGCAGCGATCTGCCGCGTCGTCGCCCGTGATCAGACAATGGCTAAGCGCACTCTCGCCCGGCCACAGCGTGCGCGCCATGGTTTGGCTCACGATCGCCACCGGTTCGGTTCCCTCCCGGTCGTCGGGCGTGAACGCGCGCCCTTGCAGCACGCGGGTGCCCATGGTCGCGAAGTAGCCGTCGCTCACCGCGCTGATATAGGGGCCGCCGCCGGGAAGTTCCGGAATCGAATCCCGCCCGGGCATCCGCAGATTGACGCCATACGCCGTTTGGAACGGCAACCCGATGTCGAGACTGGCATCGGCAACCCCGGGAAGGGCGCGAAGTTTATCCAGTAGGTGGCGATAGAGCACGTGTTCACGCTTCTTTTCCGCGGCGAACGACGCAAGTGTGGGCCGCGAGTCGGACCCGGGAACCGGGATACCCACCACCAGGACCCGGTCCGGTTGCAGTCCCAGGTCCACGTTGCGCACGCGGTGCACGCTGAGCACGAACAGCCCGGCACCCACGAGCAGCATCGTCGAGAGCGCCGCCTGGGCGATAGTCAGTCCCGTGCGGACCCGCGCATGCCGGCCGCCGCCCTCGCGAGCGCCGGCCTTGAGATCGTCGGTGAGGTTGGCACGACTCGCACGCCACGCGGGAATGAGCCCGACGACCACTCCCGCCAGCGCGCCCGCCGCCAGCGTGGCCGCGAGCACCCGTCCATCGACCGGCGACGACGTCCACTGCACCTGCGGCAGCAGCACGCGGCGAACCAATGCGGCAATGCCGACGGCGACCGCCACACTCACCGCCGCGCCTCCGCACGCCAGCAGCAATCCTTCGGTGAGCAGCAGGCGGAGCAATCGTGCGCGGCCCACGCCCAGTGCCAGTCGAACCGCCACCTCCCGTCGCCGTCGCATGACGCGCGCCAACTGGAGGTTGGTCACGTTCGCGCATGCGATCAACAGCACCACCAGCGCCACGCCGACCAACCACTTGGATACGGCTGCTTCGGTGGTGGTCGTCCCATCGGCGTTCGCTCCCAGCGGGGCGACGAACATCCGCGCGGCGGCGATGGTGGAATCGGTTCCGCGGTACGTGCTCCGGTGCGCGGTCGTCGCGTCAGCGCTCGCCTCCTCACGGGTCACGCCGGGTTTGAGGCGCACGAACACCTGCAGCCACTGCGCGTGCCACGTCGTGGTCCAGTCTGGCGTTGGATGGCGGAGGCTCATCGGTGTCCACGCGTCCACCGGGCTCAACTGCGTACCGGTGAATCCGCGCGGTGCGACGCCGACTACCACATAGGGACTGCCGTCCAGCCGTATCGTCTTGCCGAGGGCGGAATCGCTGCCGGCGAACGTGCGGCGCCACAGGCCGTACCCGAGGACGACCACCCGCCGCGCGTCGTCGGGCTTGTCTTCCGTCGCGGAGAAGAAGCGGCCACGATATGCGGCCACGCCGAGCATCGGGAAGAAGTCGGCCGTCGCAAACGCGGAGCGGATCGGGGTCGCCGTCGCGCCCACACCGAGCATCGAGTCATAAGGCCCGTTGGCGGCCGCGACGTTGGCGAAATCGTGCCCCGCCGTCTTGAGATGCGCGTACGTCACGTAGCCGAAGTAATCGGTGGTGTACGAGCCCACCGGCGCGCGATGCGCGGTCTCGAACACCCGCATCACCCGCGCCGGCTGCCGCACATGATCGGGCCCGCGCAGGAGCAAGCGGTCTACCACCCCAAACATCGCGGCGTTGGCGCCGATTCCCAGCGCCAGGGTGATCACCACAAACGCCGTGAACGCGCGCTCGCGGCCGAGCCCGCGCAGGGCGTAGCGCAGATCCTGCCGCCAGCCGTCAAACCATTCACGAATTCGCATGGCGTCCTCCCGCCGGTGTGCCGTGGTGCGGAGCGCGCGACGAGCTTCTGGCAACGCGCCGAATCGTCGTCGCGCTTCGAGGCGCGCCTGCGCCGGACTCAGTCCCGTGGCCTCCAGCTGTCGTATGCGCAGTTCCAGATGCAGCGCGATCTCGGCTTCGATGTCCTCGTCCACCACGTCGCGCCGGCGCAGCGCCAGGCGAAATTGCCGTTTCACGCCGGGGCGGATCATCGTCAGTTCACGCGTCGCGGGCGGAAACCGTCAGGATGCCGATGACCAACTCGGCGTATCGGACCCAGCGCTTTGTTTCCGCGGTCAGATACGAGCGTCCCGCGCGCGTGACGCGATAGTACCGCGCTCGACGGTTGTGCTCGGTCACCCCCCACTCGGCGGCCACGAGACCCCGCTTCTCCATGCGGTACAGGGCTTGGTAGAGCGCCGAGTCCTCGACGCCGAGCCCGCCGCCGGAGTGCGCCTCCAGCCAACTGGTGATCTCGAAGCCGTGCATCGGCGTCCAGCTCAGGGCCTTGAGCACGAGGACGTCGAGCGTTCCTTTCACGACACGCAGCGAATCCGGCATCGGTGCGGACCTCTCCATACAGAGTCTGTAGCAAGATATGAGATGTCGTGCCGGCGTCAAGAGCGGAAGGCCGTGGGGTTGCGGCGGCGCTCCCGGACGTCCCATGGGAGCGATAACGGAGTCCTTGCGCGCCGGGGCCCCCATCCCCGGAAGTTGGACCAGTTTTCAGGGACGGGGCCAAGGCCACGGGGCAACTCCGCCGGATCAACTTCTAGGACTCACCTCAGAGGAATGCCCAGCAGACATCGGCGGGGAACACGAAGGGACCGGCGATAAGGCCGGTCCCTTCGTCCATCTCTTTTCTTTCGCTGCGCTTATGTCATTGGGACATTCTTCGACCTGCTCGTTTCAATCCAACCCGCAAGTGCACGGAAACTCCGCTTGGACGTCTCCAAGGCCCTGCATTGAGACATCCCCGCATACGCGGGGGACACCACGTCCAACAACTCCGCTGTCAGTGACTCCCCGCGCCTGCGGGGAAGGTGCGTCGGCATCCTGCATCCATCCGTCCCCCGAACCGCGGAAGATATCTCCATCATAGGCGCGCAGAGAAGCCCCACGCAAGCCTGCGGACGACCGCCGCCGAGGTGGAGGCAGGCCGTGCGGGCGGACCCCCAGCCTGCCACCGGCTCAAATGGCGCGAGCGACGCCCAAGCGGGGACCACCAGCTAGCTGCACTCGACGCGCTCGTCCGAACGGACTGTCTCAGTGTGAGACTCAGGGGTCGGCGCAAACCCGCGTTTCCGGCCCCGGGCCTGAGACCCACGGTCACTGTATCCGGCGGGACTCGCGACGCCGGTGGACGGGGGCATCTTCCCCCGAGAGGGGGTAGGAATGCCTCTGGAATCGCGACAATCAGCGACGGCGCCCCGACATCCCACCGTGGCGCACGTCTGCTTCGCCTAATCCGCCGGCATGCGGTACTCGACCTCCTCCCCCCGATACCGAAACTTGCCGAGGTGGCCGTACACCTTTTTGACCATTTTTGTATCCTCGTGGCCCATCTCAACCGCCACCGAGTAGACCGAGATCGGCTTGCCGTTGTCGAGCGTCTGCAGGCGCGCCGCGCAATACGAATGGCGCAGCATCTTCGACCGCAGCGGAGGCACAATCGTCTTCGCCACGGGCTCGAGCAGTTCCTCACGTCGAATCTTGGGTTTGGGGCCACGCTTCTTCCCGTCCCAGCGCGCCAGCAGCGCGAGCCGTTTGGCTTCGGCCTTCTCGATCTCGCGGGGAGTCCGCGCGCGGCGCAGCCGTTCCGGCATCGGCATCTTGTCGTAGGCCCGGCGCAGATCGACGATCATGCGCTCCTCGCCCTCGTCAGTGAATCCCGGGAACATCAAGCGGCCCGTCGGCCGTGTCGGTCCGCTCAGATACGCTCCCCAGATCTCGGCGAGCTGTGAATGGATCGGCACCGGGCGTTCAGAGTTCTCCGTCTTGAGACGCCGCCACGTATTCGGCTTCACCGTGATGATCCGTCGGTCAAGATCCACCTCGTCCACTTCGAGCCCCAGGAGTTCGGCTTCGCGGCAACCGGTCAGCGCCATCCCGGCCAGAATTTCGAACAACGAGTTCAGGGCGAGGTCCTCTCGGGCCGGCGTGTAGTCCCGAGCAAAGGCCAGGATCCGCGCGACCTCCGGAATCTCCAACCATGGCGTCTTCCGCCGCCGGATCTTTGGCTTCGACACCATCGCGGCCACCGGGTTGTGGCCCATCGGCAGGATCTGCTCGCTGATCGCGCGGCGAAAAAGGTTTGAAAGACTATTGAGATAGTGCACGCTGGACGCGCCGGACAGCGTGCTGCCGCGCCCATTGGACCGACCGGTTAGATGCGCGGCGTACTCGTTGACGTCGCTCACCTGGAT
>Ga0307375_10005930_pt1 | contig 11372 bp, 7 predicted proteins | sample TR1MG_FD_202531 | JGI IMG/M metagenome (GOLD analysis project Ga0307375, IMG submission 202531) | Soil microbial communities from Risofladan, Vaasa, Finland - TR-1 | ecosystem: Environmental > Terrestrial > Soil > Coastal area > Acid sulfate soil | place: Finland: Risofladan, Vaasa | collected...
AGCACCTGGCCAAGGTGTTCGAGCCGCTGTTCACCACCAAGGCCCGCGGCATCGGGCTCGGGCTGTCGGTGTCGCGATCGCTGGCCGAAGCCAACGGCGGGACGCTCACCGCGGCCAGCACGCCGGGCGCGGGGGCCGCGTTCACGCTCACCCTGCCGGCGGCCTCATGAGTAAACGCATACTGGTGGTGGACGACGACCGGGCGATGGTCGGCACCCTGTGCGACATTCTGGAGTTGAACGGGTGGGTGGCGTTCGGCGCCTACGACGGCGCCGACGCGGCCAACGAGGCCGAGCGGCACGGCGTGGACGTGGTGCTCATGGACGTGCGCATGCCCCGGGTGGACGGCGTGACGGCGCTGCGCGCCATCAAGCGGCGGCGCCCCGGCATTCGCGTGGTGCTGATGACGGCGTACGCCGCGCACGATCTGCTCGCCCAGGCGGAGCGAGAGGGAGCGCTGCGGATTCTGCGCAAGCCCGTGGACCTGTCCGAACTGATGACTCTGCTCGAGGCGGCGGCCCGCGACGCGCGGACCGTGCTCGTGGTGGACGACGATCCCGCGTATCTCCGGACGCTCGCCGACATTCTGGCCGGGCACGGCATCGAACCCACCACCGCGCAGTCGTTGGAGGAAGCCCTGCAGATGGTCGAGGCACAGCGCCCCGGCGCGGTGATTCTCGATTTGAAGCTGCCGGGCGTGGAGCCGCCGTCGAGTCTCGTGGCCATCCGCGAGGCGAGCCCGTCGGTGCTGCTGGTGCTGTACAGTGGACATCGGTCGGCGCTGACCGATGCGGTGCGTGACGCGCCGGCCGGACTGGTGGACGCCGCGTTCATGAAACCGATCCCCGTGGACGACCTGCTGCGAGTGCTCGATGATCATGCCAAGTCCTGACGGGAACTCGTCGGTCCTGCTGGTGGACGACGACGACGCGCTGCGTTCCACCACGGTGGACATCCTGGCGCTGCACGGATTCTCCACGCACGCGGCGGCCAGCGGCCGCGCGGCGCTGGCCCTGGCCCACGACCTGCGGCCGGCGCCGATCGTGGCCGTGGTGGACCTGCGCCTGCCGGACATGAACGGACTGGACCTCACCCACGAGCTGCGCAAGCGGGATCGTGAACTGCAGGTGGTGATTCTCACCGGCAACGCCAGCGTGGAGTCGGCCATTCGCGCGGTTCGCGACGAGGAGTGCGACTACCTGCTCAAGCCCATCGAGCCCACCCAGCTCGTGCGCACGCTGCGCACCGCCGAGGGCCGGTGGAAGCTCCGGCGCACCCAGGCCGAGCTGCGGCAGACGCAAGAGGTGCTGCGCGCCACCTTCGAGGCGTCGCCGCTGCCCATCGTCACGTTCGACCGCGCGCGGCGCGTGACGCTGTGGAATCCGGCCGCCGAGCGGCTGTTCGGATGGACGGCGGCGGAAGTCATGGGGATCACGCCGCCGATCGTTCCCGCCGATGAGCTGCCGCGGGTGCGCCGGCTGCAGGACGCGTCGCTCAACGGCGAATCGTACGTGGGCATCGAGGGGATGCGGCTGCGCAAGGACGGCACGCCGGTGCATGTGCGACTCAGCCAGGCCCCGCTGCTCGACGCCGCGGGCACGGCCACCGGCTTTCTGGCCGTGTATGAGGACATCACCGAACGGCGGCGCATCGAAGAGCACCTGCGCGAATCGCAGCGCCTGGACGCGATCGGGCGGCTGGCCGGCGGCATGGCGCACGATTTCAACAACCTGCTCGCGGTCATTCTGGGCGAGGTCGATCTGGCGCTCGATGCCGTGAACCCCGGCCAGGACATCCGCGACGCGCTGGAAAGCGTGCGCTACGCCGCCAACAGCGGCGCGGTGCTCACGCGCCAACTGCTCACGGTGGCGCGGCGCCAGAAAGCCGAACCCACGGTGTTCAACCTCAACCAACTGCTCATGGAGTCCGACCGCCTGCTGCGGCGCGCCGTGGGCGACCGCGTGACGTTCGAAACCGACATGGCGCCCGAGCTGGGCAATGTGAACGCCGATCGCCAGCAGATCGAGCAGGTGGTCACCAACCTGGCGGTGAACGCCCGCGACGCGATGCCCGCCGGCGGAACGCTGCGCATCACCACGGCCAATCGCACCATAGACGCCGCCGCGCCGCCGCCGGGCTTTCGCGCCGGCAACTGGGTGGTGCTGGAAGCGGCCGACACGGGCACGGGCATTCCCGACGACGTGCGCGCCCGCCTGTTCGAGCCCTTCTTCACGACCAAGGAACGCGGCAAGGGCACCGGGTTGGGACTCGCCACCAGCTACGGCATCGTCGAGCGGTTTGGCGGATTCATTGCCGTGGACAGCGAGGTGGGCAAGGGCACGACGTTTCGCGTGTTCCTGCCCGCCGTGGCGTCGGAGACGACCAGGCCGAGGCCGGACACGCCGGCCGCCGCCGCCGGACGCATGGAGACGGTGCTGATCGTGGAAGATCAGGACGCGCTGCGCGGGGTGGCCGTGCGCATCCTGACGGCGCGCGGGTACCGCGTGCGCGCCGCGAGTACGGGCGCCGAAGCGTGGGAGGCGGTGGCCGCGATGTCGCCGCCGCCGCATCTGGTGATGCTCGACGTGAACCTCCCCGACGGCGACGGCGTCGATCTGGCGCGCCGGCTGCGCGAACAGTACCCGTCGGTCCGGCTGCTGCTGACGTCGGGCGCCGAAGGGCATCTGGCAACGGCCGACTTCGCGTTCATCGCCAAGCCGTTCGGCATCCGGTCGCTGTCGGCGGCCGTGCGGGAGGCGCTCGACCGGCCGGTGTCGTAGCCCGGCGCCGCAACGCGTTCGGCCAACGGCTCACGCCGGATTGGCGTCCCGCGCAACGCCATCGCCTCTGTCACCCTTCATCAGATACACGAGGCGATCGGCCGACGCCACCAACTCCTCCGAGGTCCGTCCGTCGCGCGGGTGCATGGCCACCCCCACGCTCACGGTGATCCGCGGCTCGGCGGCCATCGACGCCACGGTGCGCGCGATGCGCGCACCGATGCGCCGGGCCGTGGCTTCGTCGGTCTCTGGCAGCACGATCGCGAATTCGTCGCCGCCGTAGCGTGCCGCGGTGTCGGTGCCGCGGCACGCGGACTGGATGGCCCGCGCCACGCGGCTGATCGCGTGGTTGCCGGCCACGTGCCCGAACCGATCGTTCACCAGCTTGAGCCGGTCGAGATCGATGAATACCACGGCGAACGGGCGGCCGGTGCGCCCGGCACGCCGCAGTTCGGCGCCCAGCACCTGCATCAGTTGACGGTAGTTGGCCAGACCGGTGAGGGGGTCGTGCACGGCCAGATCGCGCAGCTGCCGCTCCACGTCGCGCCGCTCGGCGGCCACCGCCGCGAGCACCAGACTCATCACCACGGTCACGCCGATGTACGTGTGGAGCAGCAGCATGGCCACGTCGGGCGAATGGTGCCCGAACGGTCCGCGCCCCTGCAGCGTGCCCCAGATGGCCACCGCCGCGAGGCCGAAAATCGCCGTGGCCGTCTCGCGCGGCCCGAACCGGTACGCCACCCAGAGCGCGAGCGGCGTGCACAGGAATTCCAGCGGATAGTTCACAGCCCGCGCCGGCGCGAAGCCGCCGAACACCACGAGCGAAACGGCAACGAGCCACGCCAGCAACGCCGTCACTTCCACCGCACGCGCCGGCCGCCATTCGAGCCGCGGCCGCTCCACCCACAGCAGGATGCACGGGGCCACCACGAGCGCGCCCACGGAATCGCCCATCCACCAGGTGAGCCACACGTGCATCAGGTTGTGCGGGTCGGCCAGCCCGGCCGCGACCAGCGTGGCCACGCCGATCGTGGCGCTCACCGCGGTGCTGGCCGGCACCGCCAGCACGGTGAACCGCACCACGTCGCCGGCGCGGCGGAACGCGAGGCGTCCGCCGGCAAACCGATTGACGAGATACGCGCCGAATACGGCCTCCAAGGTGTTGCCGCCGGCGATGGCGACCGCGGTGAGCGCCGTGCCCGCGGTGAGCAGATTCACGAAGAACGCGCCCACGAACACGCTGGGCCACACGTCGTAGCCGAGCAGGAGCAGCGCCGCGAGCGCCATGCCGGTGGGCGGCCAGACGGCGGTGATGCTGCGGTTCACGAACGCCAGCGTGAGCCCCAGACGGCCGGCGGCAAAATACGCGGCGGCGAGCGCCAGAAGGATCAGCGCTCGCCGCCACGTGACTGGAGTGCGCGGCGAGTGGTCGTGCATCCAGCCCGTCCTGGCTCCGGTTCCGCGCCCGCCGTACCGACGCCGGTACCGACCAGGCCTTAACTCTCGTTAGACGATCATGCGCGCCACATGTTTCCGTCGCTGTGACGCGCGGCACATCACCATCAGCCGCCGCCCAGCTTCACGCCGGCGCCGGCTTTGGTCACCAGCGACGTGATGGCGGCGTCGGACGCGTGCGCATCCAACTTGGCCTGCACCTGCGTCAGCGCGCTGGTCAACCCCACGCCGTGCTCGTTGAGTCTGGTCACGGCGTCGAACGCCACGGTCAGCGAACGACCGCGCGGGGCGCGCCGCGCCATGGTTCCGATCTGGGCCTTGCTCACGCCGCGCTCCATGGCGTACGCGCCGGCCTGCACTTCGTCGTCGTCGGGGTCGTGGCCGGCCGCGACCATGGCGGCCCTGGCATCTTCCATATTCGTCTCGACCTTGGCGGCCGACGCCACCACGGCGCGCTCCGACGCGTTCTTGGCCTCGCCCTCGGCCACGCGATTCTGGATCGCCGACTCGGGCACGTGGTGTTCCCGGGCCCGCGCGTACGTGGCTTCCAGCCGCACGCGGCTGCTGGCGCTGAAGTCGGCCGGCACCGACGGCGCCGCGGCGTGTGCATGGGCCGCGGCCGCGGCATTCGCGCTGCCCTGCGCGCGGCCCGTGGCCTGCGCCGCCACGATGGCGGGCGTCACCAGCAGTGCCGCGACGATCATGTGGACTCTCATCGGTCCTCCTTTGCTGTGGATGTGTCGGTCGCGCTCGCGTCACGTACGGTGACGTAAGCCGACTTGCCGCCGAAGCCATCGTCGACCGCAACGGCCCCCCCGGGCACGCGCCAGGCGTGCCCGTCAATCCGGAACGCGTATCGGTACTGTCCCGGAGCAATGCGCAGATCCGCGTACCACACGCCGTTGTCGGCGCGCATGGCCGGCACGGGAACCCAATCGTTCCAGTCGCCCGCCACCTCCACCCGCTGCGCGGACGGCGCCCGGATGGCGAGACGCGTGGCGCCCACCGGCACGGCGCTCACGCCGCGCGGCGTGGGCAGCGACGGCAACCCGCCGCCCACGCGAAGCGACAGACCCGCGGTCATGAAGTTGCCGCCGGCCGCGCCGGTCAGACGGTCCGCCGGATACCGTCCGCCGGACACGCTCAGCGTGACGCCGTGCAGCACGTCGAGCATGACGCCGCCGGTGCCGAAGGTGGACCGCTCTCCCGGCGCGGTGCGCTGCCCCGCGGACAGCGCGAGCGTGATGGGGCCGGCCACCAGCGCGGCGTTGGCCGTGCGGTCGGTGACCACGGTGTCGCCCACGTGCATCGGTTCCCAGCGCAACGCGAGCTCCGCACCCACCGAGGGATCGTCGCCGAGCAGGCGCAGTCGCGCCCCGTACACGGGGGCGTAGAGCCAGCGCGTGTGGGAGACGAGCGTGGTGGACGACGCGCCCGGAAACGGACCGGTGGACGTAGTGGCGCTCACGGCGGTATATCCGGCCGCGGCCTGCGTGCCGGCGTACACGGTGACCGGGCGGAATGTCCACTCCAGCGCCGGCGTGAGGTTGGCGGTGGCGAAGGTGGCCCCATACGAGGTGCGCGAGCCGCTGCCGTCGGCCGCCAGCGCCACGTCGAACCCGCCGGCGATCGGTGCGCGCGACGTCGCGGCCGCTCCGCCGCCCAGTGCCCACGCGTTGTTCTGGAAGAACGTGGCCGATCCGCTGATCGCGGCGCTCGCCAGCGTGGCATCGCCGAACGTGACGCTCGGCGCCAGCGTGATCGCATTGGAGCGAATGCCGCGCGCATCAGTCGCCGTGCCGGCGCCCACTTGCAGTTGACCCGTGGTCTGCGCCGCCGCGCCGTGCGCGGCGAACGTCGCCACGAGAACCATCATGACGCAGGTGGTGCAGCGTATCTTGTTCATGAACGCCCCCCGCGGTGTGCGTACGGAGCGTCATACCGGGAACCGCGGCGCCGGGTTCCACATTTTCTCATGCGGATGTATCGCACCGCATGCGCGCGAACCGCGTCGCTTTGCGCGCGTGACGGAGGTCACCGGTTGCGCGGTTGCGCCGCCGCGCGTTCCGGATCTCGCGCCAACTCTACCGTCCGTGCTTTGCCAACTCGTGCAGATCTTCGACGCTGAGCGGCGGTGGAAACACCACGCCGCCCGCATACGTCCGCCGCACGAGCTTCTCGAACAGCCACTCGCTGGCCGCGATGTGCAGGCCCGGGTCCTGATTGCTCCAGATGCCCTCCCACCACTTGGGGAGCTTGGCCAGCAGATCGCCAAGAATGGTCTCGAGCAGGCCGTGGTGGTCCAACGGCTGGATGCCGATGCGCGCGCTGGCCGCGTCGCCGGTGAGCAGGTGGATGTACTTCTCCGCGGCCTTGATGCCGGCGGTCTCCAACCGCGACCCGATGAATCCCGTGGAGTCCACCTCCATGGACTTCCGCCCCGGCACGCCCTCCTCCTGACCGGCCACGAACCGCCCCAGCATGCGCGTGTGCGCCTCGGCCAGTTGCACGCCGTCGATGTTGGCGGCCACGGCGCGCTCGTGCCAGCCGACGGAGTAGTCGGTGGGTCCCACATAGTGGCGCTTGTATGCCTGGTAGAACGCCCGCGCCTCGTCGAGCGTCTGCGGCATCCCGTCGGCGTCGTCGGGCAGGGTGGGGTCGCGCACGCCCATCAAGTGTGCGTACACGCGCCACACATAGTAGTAGTCCTCGGCCACCTCCTGCTCCAGCGGCAGGCCGAGCATGGCCAGCCCGTCCACCACGAGCACCGAGAAGCCGATGATGGTGCCGGCCATGTCTTCCTGATTGATGGGCACCCCATACTGCTCCACGAATGCCGCGTACCCGTCGGCACCCATCACCTCGGGCGCCACGTTGGTGCGGGCACCGGCATGCAGCATGCGCATCTCCTGGCCGGAGATGGCGCCCATGCCCATGCGCTCGAACGAATACGGCGCGCTCACGTTCACCAGCAGTTGCAGCGTGCCCATGAGCCGATGGAAGGGAACGGCCCGCAGGTCGCCCGACATGTTGAGAATCTTTGCCATGGACGGCGCCGCGTATCCCTCGGGCAGGCTCTTGCAGAGCATCACCAGAATGGACGGCAGCGACCGCTCCATGAACAGCCGCTGGCCGCGGATGATCCGGTCGCGATCCACCCACGACGGCAACTCGGGCGAGCCGCACCGGTCGCAGAACTGATAGGTCTCGTCGAAGAAATCGCGCATCGGCTCGGGCGCGTCGGCCGGCAGCCGCAGGTCGTTGGACTTCATGTGCGCGATGGTGCGGCGAATGTCGGCGGGCGTCACGCCCTCGGCCTTGAGGCGCCGCGCGAATTCGTCGCCCAGCGGATCGCCGATCTTGCGAATGGTGTCCAGCCACGCGGGGTCGGACCAGTGCGAGGCGGGGGTGGACGGGCCGGTGGCGGTGGGTGCGGTCATGGGCGTTGGCCGGGATGTGAGAGGGCGGCAGGAGGGAGCAAAAGCATACCAGCCCAAGCGCACAGCGGGAAGTCCGGAGGTTGCGCCGGGTCATCCCGCCCGGTAGTGTTTTCACTCTTCGCGGCTCTTCCCTCCTGCCAGCCGCCTCTTCAAGGGCTTGCCGTGGCCGCACCGTCTCCCGTCGCGCATTTCACGCTGCTGGAACCCCTGGGCGCCGGGGGCATGGGCGAGGTGTACCGCGCCCGCGACGAGCATCTGGGACGCGACGTGGCGGTCAAGCTGCTGTCGCACGACGCCGCCTCCGATCCGCAGGCCATCGAGCGGTTCCGCCGCGAGGCCCGCGCCGCCTCGGCCATGAGCCACCCGAACATCGTCACGGTGTTCGATGTGGGCGAGGCCAACGGCACCTGGTACATCGCCATGGAACTGGTGCACGGCGTCACGCTGGCCAGCGGACGCGGCACGCCCTGGCCGCTGGCCCGCGCCACCGACGTGCTGGCCCAGTGCGCCACGGCGCTGTCGGTGGCCCACGGCGCCGGCATCGTGCACCGCGACATCAAGCCCGAGAACGTGATGGTGCGCGCCGACGGCTACGTGAAGCTGCTCGACTTCGGCCTGGCGCGGCTCATGCCCGCCGAGCGCACCGAGACGTCGCGCCTCACGGAGCCGGGCAAGGTCATGGGCACCATGGAGTACCTGTCGCCGGAGCAGGCGTCGGGCGAACTGGTGGGCGCGCCGAGCGACGTGTTCTCGCTGGGCATCGTGGCGTACGAGCTGCTCTCGGGCAAGCACCCGTTCCACGCCACCACGCAGATCGCCACGCTGGGCGCCATTCTCACCCGCGAGGTGACGCCCATTGCCCAGGTGCGCGCCGAGGTGCCGCCGCTGCTGCAGGAACTCGTGGCGGCGATGCTCGACAAGACGGCCGACGGCCGTCCACGGGCGGCCGAGGTCGCCTCCACGCTGCGCCAGGCGGGCATTGAACTCGGCGGCCCTCGCGTGAGCCCCACGGCGCCCGACGTGTCCAGCGAACCGTTCGCGTCGCCGTCCGGCGGGCCGCAGATGCCGGCGGCGATGAGTTCTCGTATAGCGCGCCGGTCGGGCGTGGTGGTGGGCCGCGCCGGCGACGTGGCGGCGCTGCAGGCCGCGTACGCCGAGGTGGTGAACGGGCAGGGCATGCTCATGTGCGTGGCCGGCGAGGCGGGCATCGGCAAGACCACGCTCATCGAGTCGGCGCTGGCCGAACTGCGCCAGGGCGACGTGCCGCCCACGGTGGCCGTGGGCCGCTGCTCGGAACGGCTGGCGGGCACCGAGGCGTACCTGCCGGTGCTCGACTCGCTGGAGAGTTCCATAGAGCGCGACACCACCGGCCGTGTTGCGGCGCTGGTGGCCGAGGTGGCGCCCACGTGGGCCGGCCTGCTGGGGCGCGGCGGCGACTCCACCGAAGACCGCACGGCGCTCGCGTCGCAGGAACGCCTCAAGCGCGAGATGGCGGCGCTGCTCGAACGGACCACCAAGCGGGTGCCGATGGTGCTGTTCTTCGACGATCTGCACTGGGCCGACGCGTCGACGGTGGATCTCATCGCGTATCTGGGCGTGCGGCTGGACCGCATGCGGCTGCTGCTGCTGGTCACCTATCGCGACGCCGAGCTGCGGGCGTCCAGACATCCTTTCTTGCAGGTGCAGCAGTTGCTCGCGAGCCGCGGCCAGTCGCGCGAACTGGGCGTGGCGCTGTTGACGGAGGCGGAGGTGGCCGACTACGTGGACCGCACGTATCCGGGGCACGCCTTTTCGCCGGAATTCGTGCGCGCCGTTCACAGGCGCAGCGAGGGGAGTCCGCTGTTCGTGGCCGAGGTGCTGCGCTGGCTGGGCACGCAGGGCGTGATTGCCGAGCACGAGGGGAGCTGGGCGCTGGTGCGGCCGCTGAGTGAGGTGGACCACGAGCTGCCGGGGTCGGTGCGGAGCATGATCGAGCGCAAGATCGCGCTGGTGGACGACGCCGACCGCCGGCTGCTGGGCGCGGCGGCGGTGCAGGGCGCCGAGTTCGACAGCGCCACCGTGGCGGCGGTGCTCAAGACCGACGCCGCCGACATCGAGGAGCAGCTCATCGTGCTGGAGAAAGTCTATGCGTTCGTGCGGCGCATAGAAGACGCGACCTTTCCCGACCGTTCGCAGGCGGTGCGCTATCGGTTCGTGCACGCGCTGTATCAGAACGTGCTGGCGGCGTCGCTGGCGCCCAGCCGGCGGGCGAGTTGGAGCAGGGCGGCGGCCGATTTCCTCGAAGCTCGGCATGGCGCACGGGCGCCGGAGATCGCGGGCCCGCTGGCCGCCCTGCGCGAGGCTGCCCGTCAGCCCGAGCTGGCCGCCGCGTGGTACGGCATGGCGGCGCAGCGCGCCATGGCGGTATTCGCGTATGCTGAAGCCGAGATGCTGGCCACGCGCGGACTGGCGCAGGGCGAGCTGGTGGAAGACCCGGCGGCGCACGTGGCCATCGAGCTGCCCCTGCGCCTGGCGCTGGGCGCCATGAGCCTGGTGCGCCGCGGCTTCGCGGCCCCCGAGACGGCCAACAACATGGCCCACGCCCGGGCCCTGTGCGATGCGATTGGCGAGACGCCGTCGCTGATGCCGGCGCTGTGGGTGCTGGTGCTGTACAACATCGCGCACGGCCAGATGGACGACGCCACCACGCTGTGCACGCAGATGCTGCAGATCGGCCGGGCCAGCGGCGATCCCGTGCTCGAGGTGTGCGGACACCTGGTGCACGTAGGGCTCAACACGCACCGCGGCGCGCTGGCCGACGCGCTGGCCCACCATGCGAGCGCCACGGCGAAGACCGATCCGGGCGTGGTGGCGGCGCTGCGGGCGCGGTTCCAGCCCGACCCCACCATCACCACGCAGGGCGAGTACGTGCGCGTGCTCTGGCTCACGGGCCGGTTCGACGAAGCGCGCACGGCGCTGGCCGTGGCCGAGCGGCACGTGGCCGGCACCGGCGATCCGCAGGGACGCGCGTTCATCGCGCTGTTCGCGTCGGAGCTGGCGCTGATGACGGGCGAGTTCGAGCGCGCCGAGCAGATTGCCGCCGACGGCATCGCGCTGTGCGAGGAGCACGGCATCGCGTCGGAGCGGCTCTGGCTCACCGCGTATCTGGGCATGGCCAGGGCGGCGCGCGGCGACGCGGCGGGCGGCATTCCGTTGATGCGGGCCAGTCTCGACGTGTTCCACGCCATCGAGTGCTTCGTGAGCGTGCCGTTTTTCCAGGCGCATCTGGCGGCCGCCGAACTGGCGGCGGGCAACGCCCCCGCGGCGCAGCAGGCGGTGGATGTGGGCTTCCGGCTGGTGGAGCGCACCGGCGAGCATGCCTGGGACGCCGAACTGTGGCGCGTGCAGGCGGCGATCCTCGCCAAGGCGCCGGCGTCGCGGCCCGATGGGCTCACCGCCGCCGCGGCGCGAAGCCGCGCCCGTCAGGCGGCCGAGGCGTCGGGTGCGGTGGCGCTGTCGGAGCGCGTGGCGGCCGACGAGTCGAACACGGCGGGGTAGCGGCCGCGGAGCGCGCGTGTGGTGAGCGGGGCGATCACGCGGTGCCACCAGTGTTCGCGATGCATCCATTGCAGCAGCCGCATGGGGCCCACCGCGCGCAGGGCGCCGCGCACCACGGCGTAGCCGTTGGGGCTGCTGCGCTCCCAGAGCCAGCGATTGG
>Ga0307375_10005931_pt1 | contig 11371 bp, 8 predicted proteins | sample TR1MG_FD_202531 | JGI IMG/M metagenome (GOLD analysis project Ga0307375, IMG submission 202531) | Soil microbial communities from Risofladan, Vaasa, Finland - TR-1 | ecosystem: Environmental > Terrestrial > Soil > Coastal area > Acid sulfate soil | place: Finland: Risofladan, Vaasa | collected...
ACACCTAAACACAGAAAGGGTTTTATTAATTTTTTTAATCTATTTACTTGGTTTTTAATAAAGGCTTCTTTGGGTGTATTTAGAAGATTCTGAGAGTAATTAAACCTGTTGGGCGTTTAATAGGATTTGGGACGCCAAAGTTCGAGGTCGTTCGGCTAAAAGAATATTAGGGACCCCCGTATAGGTGGTAGCGAATGGTCCGGTATGTTGGATGATGCGTTCAGCGGGGTATGCAATAATGAATGAGATGAGATTAGCACTATAGAAATGAGATACTATGGTTCAAATTGTAAATTAGATGAGTTTATAAATCATTAATATCATTTTTGCTTTCGATAATGGAATATTCCTATTTTTTCCTCTTTTTATTTTCTCCTTTTTTGTTAGTATATCATTATAGTATTATCAAATTATGATAGAATCAATTTTATGACTATTATTAGTTACTTTATCTATTGCTTGCTTGCTTGCTTGGACAATAGCATTTTTTTATAAAAAATCTTATATTTTTGAATTATTTAAATTATAATTGGTTTTATATTAGAGAATGAAAATGTCATTTCTGATAGAAATAGTGGTTTTAATTTTAACCAATTCCCGTGTATTAATGCAGTATTTTTCTCTGAATTCACTAACAACTCTAATCATTTAGAACTAGTGGGGGCGCACTTTGGAGATGGATAAATATTAATTCCAGCAAAAAATGGGACTAGTGCCTCGTTAGCAGAATCGCCAGGATGGTGGTATTTTGAAGCAGAAGGCACTAATTACCTAAAAAAAAAATCCTAAAGAGCAACACTAACAAGCATAAAGACTAAAAAAAGAAAATGATAATTTATAAAACAATATTTAAAAAATAAATAATAAAATAAAAAATAAATTATCTATATTTTTCAGATGCTATTCTTAAAATGAAGGAATCAATTTCAATAGTAATCCCAACTTATAATGGAAAAGAGAATATAATAACATTGCTTACGAATATACAAAATGTTATAGAAAAAATAACTCTAAATTATGAGATTATTATCGTAGATGATAATAGTCCCGATGGAAAGGGGAAGATTATCAATATAATCTCAGAAAAAAATAAAAAAATTAAAGTAATTTTGCGATCGGTAAAAACCGGGCTTGGAGATGCATATAAAACAGGGTTTCAGCACGTAAGAGGAGAAATAATTCTTGAAATAGATGCTTATCTATCTTATTATCAGCATCTAAGATTTTTGACAAATTTAAAAAATAATAATGTTATTATTGGCTCTCGCTATATAAGGGTAGTGGGAAATTATAATTGGAGTAAATTACGAATAATAATAAGCAGTATTGCCAATTTCCTTGAACCAATCTTTTTTAAACTTCATCTTAATAATTTACCCTCTGGTTATCGCCTTTATAAACGAAAAATAATAAGAAAGCCTTATTTTCGTAATCTTCGAATGAACTTTACAGAGGGTCTTTTTCGGAAAGGGAAAAGCGCTATTTTTACAATTGTTCGAGATGAGAAAGAGCGGTTATCTCTTTGGCTAAAATATTATTTACGATTTTTCAACAAAAACGATATTTATATATTAAATCACAATAGTACTGATGATGGCACAAAGAATATTGGTTGTAAGTTATTTAAAATCACCTGTAAACCATTCTCTGCCTTCTGGCAGGCAAGTATAGCATCAACCTTCTTAAAACAGCTTCTAAAGTTTTATGAAATAGTTTTATATACAGATGTCGATGAAATTATCGCCCCAGATCCAGAAAAATATCAAGATTTAAGTGATTATATTCGGCGATTTGAAAATGATTATGTTAGATGTACGGGATATGAGATTGTACATTTAAAAGCCCTAGAACCTCCTATTGATTTCGATAAACCTATTATAGCCCAAAGAAAATTTTGGTATCCACGCAAACTTTTCAATAAACCATTAATTACCAAAAAATTCATTAACTGGGAGCCCGGTTTTCACTCAGCTGATAAATATATCAAAATTGATTCTGAACTTTTTCTCATTCACTTACATAAGCTTGACTATGAATTATGTAAAAATATAACTGCGCAAAGAAGTAAAAGGCGAAGAGATAAGTTAGATTTAACATTGAATTTTGGATATCACAATAGATTAATTGGTAATGACTTCGACAAATGGTTTTCATCTATGAATGATGCTAACGGATCATTGGAAATTATACCAAAAAAATTTCAAAGTATTTTATAGTCTAATTTAAAATTAAACTAGAAAATAAAAGTAGAGCGTAAAAATAAAAGTAGAGATGAAATTTTTCGAGGTAAAGAGATTTAAGTCGGTTTAATCTTAAAAAAACCATTAAATAAACCTCTAAAATTACTCTTAAATACAATTATAATATCCTATAAAGAATGCAATAAATATGTCAAATGGATTCCGAGACATAGAAATGGTAAGCCACTATGAGATCTTAAGAACTTTTCTAACACAGATAAAGAAAGAATATAAAGAGGTAGTAAAGTCCACATTTAAAAGAGGGCAACCAATTATCAAACCATTAATGAGATACCGGGAGATCGACGTTATAATAGAGATTCTGAAAAGTTTGAGGCCAGTGAAATGTTTGGAGTGGGGTGTAGGCTATAGCACACTCGTTTTCCCAAAATATATTCCACGAGAAGCTGACTGGTTTACAATAGAACATAATCGACGATGGGCAGAAGAATTTATACAAATAAACCAAAATCCAAATGTTAAAATATTTCATATCGCACCTAATCAATATCCTTGGACTGATGCGTATGGTGATGGCGCATACTCGGATTTAACTGATTATATAGAGTTTCCGAGCAAGTTAGGCAAGTTTAATTTTATTTTAATTGATGGAAGGGCTAGAAGCAGTGCATTGATTAAAGCCCATGAATTACTTGAAAAAAATGGAATCGTCATTTTGCATGACGCTGTACGAAAATATAACATGAGCCTTATAACTTGTATAAATTTCAGATTTTATTTGAAGATTATCGAAAAAATGAAGGCGGTTTGTGGATTGGGTGTAGGGAATTAAATTTTCAAAAATTATTTTCTATAGAAAAGTTTAGAGCGGTTTGGAGAATATATAAACTCCTTGGAAAATTTTTATTTGTATAGAATTGAGATAATTATTATTAATTATATAATATATATAAAATTAGGCAATCTTATCTGACTTTTTTTGAATTTTCAGAATCTCTTTGTTAATCTTCCTTTCGATAAAACGGCGAATGGTGCATAAGCGATCGCAGCGGTTTAAATAGAAGGCGTAAGGGCCAAGGAACTAATTTTTCATAGAGATTTAAATCTGCATCGTTGAGCCCATTAAAGATTAGCATGAATATCAGAAAAAAGCCGAATAGAGCAGCGACCCGCACAAATATACCAATTGCCATATCTATTGGCAAGGAACTCTTGGGGAAAATAAACCATTCGAGGAAGCCATAACAAAGCAGAGCCAGGAGAATACTTACAACCCCCTTTCCAAGAATCGATAAATAGACCCGTTTTGGATTATGACTATACTGTGTCAGATAATAAAAGGCAAATGGAAAAATAGCCGCCGAAGATATTAAAAGGCATAATGGTCCCGCATATAAAGTGGCATCCATACTGATATTTTGAAACAAAATCATTAATAGAGGCACGAAAATTATTTGACTTACTGTGAGCGATAATATAAGAAGCGCTGATTTTTTTCCCTCTCCTAATCCGATCAATAAGCTACAAATTAAAAATTCAATACCGAGGATAATCAAACCAGAGGACATTATAATAAAAGGAATCTGAGCAATAGTATATTGTACGCCATGAAAAAGAAAGAGTAATTGATAGGATATACCAATATAGATGGTCAGTAAGAAAATTGACATATTAAATCCGTTATGAAAGGTATTTTTCATATAGGCATCAATTAATTTATAATCATTCATCGCTTTTGCCTCGGACACTGCAGGGATTTGCGGCCACCCTATTTGACAGATAGCAAGGGCAACAGAGGAATAACCGATAATGATACCATTTGCACTCACAATCAATGATTCAAAACTGAAAAATCCGGAATACCACAAGGTTTGAATATAGAGAATTGCTCCTGACAAAATTAATACGGGAACTATGCAATATAATCCATATTTTACAAGTTGAAATACTTCTTCTCGACGGGCACCCTTGAATATAGCTGAAATAGGATAATGTCCTACTTTTCTCAAATAATAAATCAAAAATACAATTTGAGTAATTGCTGTAGCTATCATTGATAGAGGCAGCAGAACCGCTCTTATATCCCCTGGCACCAAAAAAAGGATTCCAAATCCAAGTGTCATACCTACAATTGTGCCAAATAAATTTTTTTTCCCTATATAATCAAATCGATGGAGTGCTGCAAGATTTCCCTCAATATTGCTCTGGAAGAATCCTATCACATATACAACTGCCATAATCGCGAAAGTTAAACCATAATAAAAGTTTATTGGAAAAAACCAAACCGCAACTGCTAGAAAAATGCCGAATAAAATGAGTCCAATGATATTGAAAACTAAAAATCCTGCCTTCGCATACGCGATTGCCTTTTCCTTTGATTCTACAAGTGCCTCTGAAATATATTTACTTAGAGCTTGGTTAAAGCCGCCTGAAATACTTGCCCCAATAACACCCAACGCAGAAGCTGTGACCAAAAACCCATATAAACTCCCCACTCCAATGTCTGAGCGACTCGCAATTGCTGCAAAAATCCAAGAAACAATGCCCGCCAGTACTCCAAACCCTACAATATAAGTACCTCCGGCAACCAAACGCCCCACCGAGGGTTTTTCAAAAATATCTGCCATTGTAACACCTAAAATATGGAAAGAGTTTTATTAATTTTTTTGATTGTATTTATTCGGATTTTAATAAAGGCTTCTTTAGGTGTATTTAAAAATGGATGCCTCTAAAAAGGTTAAATCGAATAGCCGGGAATTTGTAAAGCACCCTAATAAGGGTGAGAAAGAAGTTAATCAACAGGAATCTAAAGGAAAATCTGCGAAATCACTACCAATACCAATTGATATCCCTGAAAGCCTTATGAAAGTTATAATACGGACTATTACGCACCTTACAGATTATGCACAAGTCCTCCTCTTGAAGATTCTAAGAGTAATTAAACCTGTTGGGCGTTTAATAGGATTTGGGACGCCAACATTCGAGGTCGTTCGGCTAAAAGAATATCTCATGCACTTGAAAGATGGGGCAAAATTAGCCACCGATATCTATCTTCCAAAGAATATTTTTGAAGAAAGAGGAAAAGGACCAACAATTTTAATTAGACTCCCTTATTGGAAGGATATGGTGAGTATAATTGGATATTTGTTTGCTTCATTTGGATACATAACAATTCTCCAAGATATTCGAGGATGTGCCCACTCGCGGGATTATGGTACAAACAGTTTTATGTTATCTGAAGGAATTGATGGATTGGAAACCTTGAGATGGATATCAAAGAGATTCTGGTATAATGGGCGTATTGGGATGTGGGGTGGCTCCTACTTCGGATTAACTCAATTGGCTGTATCTGAAAAAACTGATGGTTTATTAACTTGCATAAATCCATTTGAATGTTCAAATGCAAACTTCCTTTTTCATCATGGTGGTTTGCATCTTCATGGATTCAAAATAGCGTTTTATCCTATTTATAATGCGGTAACTCAATATGACGCAAGTTTCAATTTTGAGAAGGCAGGAGACGAGCGCGTTCTCAAGAAGTTACTCGATCCCGCAGCTAATTTATATAATGAATCATTAAAATCTACGAAGTATCTCATATCGTGGGCTGAAGTGGCTAAATTGAAGACACTCGAAGCGCAAATTAGTCTCATTAATAAGAGAACTGGATTAAATTGGAACCCATGTAAAAAAGATACAGGTGAATTTGACAAGCTTTTAAAGGAATTATTTTACTATGGACATTTTAAAAATGATTCTGAATTTTTCCCACAGTCATTAGATTATCAATATCGCCCTTCAACACCGATGCTTGTAGTTGCAGGGCTATTTGATCCATTTTGCGATGCGACAATACAAGATCTTAAAAAACTTCAAGAAATCTCTCCGGATTATTGTAAAAACCAATATAAATTAATTATCGGTCCTTGGATTCATGGTGGAATTGGAGATCCATCACCGGCGGGAATTAAAAATTTAATTTCTTTCGGTCAATCCTTGTTTTCGATGTGGTGGTTTGATCACTGGCTGAGAAAGTCCGAAAAAGAGGTCCCAAATGTACCAATGGTGCGAATTTTTATTTTAAATACGAATACTTGGAGAAATTTCAATTCATGGCCACCAAAAGTAAAAGAAATGAAGCTCTATTTACATTCCAAAGGAAATGCAAATTCAAGGTTTGGCGATGGGTTCCTTTCCATATCTCCTTCGGGTGAAGAACAATCTGATTCCTATGACTTTAATCCCCTTAATCCGTGCCCTACGACGGGCGGACGAAATCTCCTAATTGATAATGGTAGCAAGGATCAATCAAAGCTTGAAGAGCGCCCCGATATCTTAGTATATACTTCAGAGAAACTGCAAGAAGGTCTAGAACTTATCGGCGAAGTGAAATTAATATTTTATGGTGCTTCATCTGCCAAAGATACGGATTTCACAGTTAAACTCGTGGATGTATTCCCAAATGGTAAAAAAGCGTTGAATATTCTTGATGACGCGATTCGAGCTCGCTTTCGGGAAGGCAATCTAGAAAATCCTTCACTCTTAGAACCTCACAAAATCTATCGGTATGAAATAAACCTCGGAACAGCTGCCATTTATTTCCCAAAAGGACATCGCATTCGTTTAGAAATCAGTTCGAGTAATTTTCCCCGATTTGACATAAATAGTAATTTAGCTGGAGAAACCAATGAAGATGGCTATTTAATTGCCCAACAAACGATCTACCATGATTCTAAACATCTATCCTGTATGATTCTCCCAATTTTTTCTCCTAAAAAATAATAAGCGCACTCCTTCCTTCTATGAAAAAATAAAAGGGATATTATACTTCCTTTTTAAAAAATTATGAAATATCACGCCGTTTGTAAATTAAAGTACTCACAATTAATGGTATTACAATATATATTATCAGGGTGACCAAAATTCCAACGAGAATATCTGGGACTACAGTATACATGGTTCCGAATGGTCCAGTAGTTTCGATAATGTGTTCAGCGGGGTATGCAATAATCTGCGCGATAAGACCCGCATTGTACGAAATCAGGTACCAGGGTTCGAATTGAAAATTACCCTGCCCCACTGCCATTTGAAAAATTTGTCCCACGATTTGGAAAATCATCAGATAGAGAAAGAAAGTAACGATACTGGTCACCATGGCTTTATTGAAAATAGCACTAAACATGAAGGTTGTGGCAATTAAACCTGCACAGATTAGGAGGCAAATCCCATAGGATGCCAGAAAGGGAAGGATATAATTGCCCGCGGTACTCGGGTAGTAATATAATGTAAATACCCAGGTGATGATATAATATACTGTTAAAATAATTGTCGTCATCAGCATACTTGCGATATATTTTCCAATGACGATCGTTTCGCGTTTCAAGGGATTGGGGAAGAGTAAGAGCCCCGTCTTGTTCTCAAATTCCGTCGACATAGAATCAGAAGCAAAAAATATGGATATGATTACGATAACAAACCAGATACTGCTTAATGGACCAAACATTCCTCCCCCTGCCCCGAGAAAATCGGCAGGCGAATCGCCAGGAAATGTAAAGCCTGCTATACCTGCCATTACAGAAGGTAAGATAATACCCAAGAGAAGCAAGACTGCAATAGATAGGAATAAAGTAATATAGAGCCTCCTTTTTCGGAAATGTTTCAGCCATTCATACTTAGTTGTAAGTAAAAGTTTCCTAACGCCAGAAGCAGGGGAAATATTTTCGTTACTATACAATTTATTTCCCTCCCTTTTGATTATCATCCCTTTCAATAAGTTCAATATAGAAGGTTTCAAGGCCTTTTTCCAGAGGATGAAAGATTGTAACTTTTAAATTTAAATCTTTAACCAAAAAATCTAAAATAATTGCTGCAGATTTTTCGGAACCATCATATGATAGCATTAAAGCATTATTATCTCTAATTATGCTCTGAATTTCATTCAAATTTTCGATTTTTTTAAATGTGAGTTCATCAATTGTCTCTAGAAACTTTACTTTTATTTGTGTAGCCTTCAGCATTTGCTGAATTTTATTCATATCATCGAATGCTAAAATTTGCCCTTTATTAATTAAGATGACCGTGTCAACAATTTGTTCGACTTCATAGAGGAGATGTGAGGATAAAAATACAGTCCTATCTTTTTTTAATGTCTTCATTAAATCTCGTATATGCGCCATTCCCTTGGGATCTAAACCGTTTGTTGGCTCATCCAAAATGAGCAATGGAGGTTCGTGGAGCATCGCCTGAGCAATTGCGGTTCTTTGTTTCATCCCTGTTGAAAACTTCCCAATTTTCTCATCAATCCATTCGCTCATTTCAACTTCTTCCATAACTTCTTTAATTCTGTGATTCAGATATTGCTGATCCATACCTCGAATTTTACCAAGGTAAATCATCGTTTCCCGCGGTGATAAATATGGATAAAATTCGGGAACCTCGAGGATTGTCCCACATAATTGTAATGCTTTCATTGGTTCTTTCTGAATATCATTTCCATAAATACGAGTTGCTCCTTCTGTTGGTTTCAAAATATTAGTAAGAATTTTAATTGTTGTCGTTTTGCCTGCACCATTCGGTCCTAAGTATCCTACTGCTGTTTTTGCTTTAATTTTAAAGGAGACATTATTTAAGGCCCGAATATTTCTTTTGCCTGAAAAAACTTTCGTTATATTTTCGAGTTCTATTGCATTATTCAATTTCTATTTCCCCATCTTTTTTTCATCAAACCACACATTTTTATAGATCTTATAATATAACCCAACTGAATATACTCGAAATGCATATATACTCAGTCTGACTATATCAACAAAATGAATATATATATATAAATATTATGGTAATAATCTAAATAAGGGATCTTTAACTATGAACCTTACACCTCCCGTTCCCATTCACAGACTCTTCATAGAATATATAATTTTAAATGAAATTAGTAATTTTCCTGAAGGTATTTCAGGGTACAGACTGAAAAAGACCATGAATGATTTATTAATAAGGGAAATGAATCAAAAAAATAATATTCCTCAATTTAATATTTCTCAAAGCTTCGTTTATCGCGAATTTAAAGATCTTAAAAAGAAAGGACTCTTAGATAAGACGAATATTGTAGAAAATAATCGAAATAAGAATTTGTACAAAATTAATGAGAACGGAAAAAAACGTTTACAACATCTTAGCAAAATAATGGTAAATTTAGCACCTATTCAAGCAGATCCCATCCATTTTGCTGAAGATTTTCTTTCAGGTAAAATATCCCCTCTTAATATGCTCGAAAAACTCTCAAAAAATATTCCTAAAGAGCAATTATTAAACCAATTAAAATTATTCCGCCAACATCTAACAAAAGCTTTACAGGATATTACTGCTAAAATTGACGAATTAGAAAAAGATCTCTAGGAAAAATAGGGATAATCTAAATAAAAAGAATATTAATTGAGAGAAATTTTAGACTTTTCTCATAATCTTTTTTAATAATTTAAACCGACTTAAGTCTTTTTATCCGGGTATTTTTTAAAGGCTGCTTTAGTTTTCTGAACAAAGCGTGCTTGTTAAAGCGTTAAAAGGGACTGCAGGGTCCTCCGACGAATATCCTTTCATGCGGTCTACCGCAAATTCGGGGCTATATTTCCGAAAGGCGGTAGGGCGGGTAATTAAATCGGGGCGATGAAGTTTTACGGCTGTTAGAGCCGTTAATAATTCTATACATTTCAGTTTTCCCACATTCATCTGGGCATTTTCCATCCCGCGATTGTTCATTCGTTCCACGTGATAGACCACCCTTGCGGGTGAAAAAGCCCGTTCAATTTTGGTCCTCAGGGCTAATAAAGGTTTCAAGGCAGGAATCATCTCGGGCGGAACGTGGGAGATATTAATGTATTTGCGCGTATCGATTTTGATGACATGCCGTTTAATGTTTTTTCTCGCGTAAATGAGCGGGACAATTCCGGCACTTTTGACGAGGCGTAAAGAGGCATTTGAATAGGGACCGGCATCTGCAATCAGGATCCTCGTGGCGCATGAGTTATGCATGGTACTTTCTGAGAAAGTTTGCCGAAAAGTAATGTTATCATTTCGATTCCCTGGAAAGATCTGATAATAAAGGGGCAAATTATACTTCGCGCAGATAATTGTGGAATCAACGTACCCAACTCCCCGAAATTTACCAATGTGCTTGTACTTTCCGGCATCCCGGTCTGAAAATGCCCGTAATTGTTTATTTTTATTTTTGGCACAATAACTTTCTAAAAACCGCCCGTCCCAAATGATTACTTTCCCATCGATTAACCTGTAGGTCATGCACTCTTGCACCAACTCGTGGAAGTATTGTTTGATGGTAGCACTCCCTAAGTGTGAAACCAACTTACCGTACTCACTCGGAGTAGGTATATTTCCAGGATCGAGATGGACCGCATGGAGTAACCCGGGCGTATGCCTCAAGGTGTCGATCCAGTTTCCGTAGGTCATTACTCCGCGTTTGTAGCGGGCAATTTCTAATTTAAAAATTTCAGCCATCGATATCTTGCGGTAGAGAAGGCTCTGCTTAGGCGTTAGGGGGTGAGTTTCCCAAAAGGTAAATGAATTAAATTGAAACAGATGTTTGAGATAGCCCCGGTTGGTGGAATAGGTCTGGACGGCGATACATTCTGCGGAATCGCGGAACCCCGCGGGGATGGGGGGGATAATCGTCTTTTGGCGGTAGGGCATTTTAAACGGTTTTGGTTTTGGTGATGGAAGCCCTGTCCTGAACTGGTCTAAAGTAGTTTGATTACAAGGGACTGAGCGCGGCTTCCGCTTTAGCTTCCACCTTTTAATCCCCATCCCGCCTAACAGTCTTTCACAATAATATCGATGACTTTGAAGGGTCATATCAAAAAAGATTCCAATAATTTTTCCAAAATAATCATCAATCTGGTATTGGATAACAAACTTCTTCTTCCAGAATAGCAAATACATGCTAAATACTTAGCAACTATACCTATATCAATGTTACGCTCACAGTACCTGCGGAACAGTAAGGAACCCTTCCAACCTATCTCCAGAGCAAACCTGTATTTCTATTAGAAAATAGAAATACGGAGAGAACGACAAAACCAAATTTAGATGAGAAAGACAATTAAGTCGGGTTGATTCCATAAAAAATAAGATTAAAGAAATTAATAATTTCACTCAAT
>Ga0307375_10005933_pt1 | contig 11368 bp, 10 predicted proteins | sample TR1MG_FD_202531 | JGI IMG/M metagenome (GOLD analysis project Ga0307375, IMG submission 202531) | Soil microbial communities from Risofladan, Vaasa, Finland - TR-1 | ecosystem: Environmental > Terrestrial > Soil > Coastal area > Acid sulfate soil | place: Finland: Risofladan, Vaasa | collected...
AGGCGCCGCGCAGGTTCTTTTCGTTGATCTTCTGAATGAAACCGGGGATGTTGATGCTCACCGGGCAGCCCGCCACGCAGGGCTGGTCCGGGCACATCAGGCAGCGCTCGGATTCGCGCAGCGCTTCGTCCAGGTTGTAGCCGCAGGCCACTTCCTCGAAATTCTTTGCGCGCGCCTGCGCATCCTGCTCGCGCATCGGCGTGCGTTCCTGCGGTATGGTACGTATCGTCTTTTTCTTCGCCATCTCTCTATCCTTTAGCCACTATGCGAATCGCGGCGGGCCAGCGTCGCTGCCGTGCCGCGACATTAACCGTTAAATCGATCAACCTCCGGGCGCGTCCTCGAACGGATCGGGCAGCTCGAGCAATTCGGCCTGCTGCGCGTGCCCGCGCGCCAGCGCATCGAGCGCGTGCGCGCCGACCTGCTTGGTCATGCGGCAGCTCTCCGACCAGCGCTCGTGCGCTTCCTTTTCCACCTTGGTATAGCGCGAAAGGCGCACCATCAGGTCGTCGAAATCGACCAGATGGCCGTCGAAGTCCGGACCGTCGACGCAGGCGAACTTCACCTTGTCGCCGACCTTCACGCGGCAGCCGCCGCACATACCGGTGCCGTCGACCATGATCGGGTTGACGCTCACCATGGTCTTGATCTTGGCCGCGCGCGTCGCATCGGCGGCCGCCTTCATCATCACCGGCGGGCCGATCGCGACGACTTCCTCAATGTCGGCGTGTCCCGCCAGCGCGACCTTGATGCCGTCGGTGACAAAACCCTTCATGCCCGCCGAGCCGTCGTTGGTGCACAGGATAAGTTCGTCGCAGACCGAGCGGAACTTGTCTTCCCAGAAGACCAGATCCTTGTTGCGGAAACCGAGGACCCCGATTACGTACGCACCGGCTTCTTTGTAGCCGCGCGCCTGCGGAAACACCGGCGCAACGCCGAGGCCGCCGCCGACGCACAACACTTTCTTCGCCTTGCTGATGTGGGTGGGAATGCCCATCGGGCCGACCATGCCGTAGAGCGATGTGCCGACCTTGCATTCCTGCTGCATCTGCCGGGTGGTCTTGCCCACTGCCTGGATCACCAGCGTGATGGTCCCCTTCTTACGGTCGAAGTCCGCGATGGTGAGCGGAATGCGCTCGCCGTGCTCGTTCAGCATGACGATCACGAACTGCCCCGGCTTCGCGGCCTTGGCCATCAGCGGATGGCTCACCTCGAGCAGATAAGTAACATCGGAGAAATCCTCTCGTGCCACGATTTTGAAATTGGACATTGAATTCGCCTTCATATCGGCCCGCCTTTGCCGGCTTGTCATCGGATGTGGGGTTTTGGTGGGATCCGCCGTTCCGTCAGCGCTGCTGACGGTGCTCATTCGACCTGCTTTCGGCTCGACCAGTTCAATCCGGGGCAGTTCCTCGGGCCCGCGCCGTACGCGAGCAAATACGCTGATTCCCTGGACCGATGATTCACACTGATACCATTCAACGCATCTTCCACCAACAGGACTAGGCAAGTATCTTCCCGCGAGTGCAGAGGTGTTTTGACCTAGATCAAACAGCGGGACAACCGGGGAAAAATGCCGTCAACTCAGCGACGAAAAGACGCACTCCGGCCGGGAGGCGACCGCGTCACTCATACGGGCTCGCCGCCGCCGCTCCGGCTTTGCTCGCCTCTCCGACTGCCCGTGTCGGGATGTAATGCGGCGGAACAGCGCCGCCGGCTGCGACCCGCCGGCGCGCCTGCTCCGGCGTTTCGATCAGCGCTGCCGCGGCCAGCGCGGCCTTGCGATCGACCTCGACCGCACCGGCTTGATCCGGCGGCGGCATCATATTTGCATGGTAATAGGCAATGGGATGGTTTGCTGCGTCGATTTTCTTGTGCGGGTCGATGTCGCGCCGATTGGTGCCTTTCGGCTTTACCGCCCTGCCACCGACCCACTCGTGGTCGAACCACCATTTCTTGACCGGATTGCGCATGCCGCTGCCGAGACGGTCGTCCAGCCAGGCCACGACCGGTACCAGCAACGGCTTGAGCCACTGCGCGTTGATGCCGAGCCAGCTCGCGCTGCGCGTCAACCATCCGCCGTCCGCGTCCACGACCTTGTTGATGGGGCAGGTCTTCATGCAACGGCCGCAGGCCGAACCCTTCGGATTGGTCACGCGGTAACGCGCGCAGCGCTCCACGTCCGGCTTCCATATCTCGTAGCCGTTGAACATCACCTTGTCGCCAAACGGAATCGCGCTGCAGGGACACTCTCTGGCGCATTTCCGGCAGTTGTCGCAGAAATACTGCAGGCCGAAGTCGATCGGCTGGTCCACCTCCAGTGGTAGGTCCGTAGTCAGCACCACCGACTTGAACCTGGGCCCGACGAAGGGATTGAGCACCAGTTCGCCGATGCGACTCAACTCTCCGAGTCCGGACCAAAGGACCAGCGGTAGCTGGAGCACATCGCTGTCAGCATTGGTCTGCGCGCGCGCGGGGAAGCCCTTGCCGCGCAGAAATTCCGCCATGACGCCGGCGATCTCCGCCCCGCGCAGATAGCCGCGCATGGACTGCGCGCCGGAAATCCAGTCGTCGCCGCTGGCCCCTTCCATCGTATCGTAGCCTTGGTCGATCAGCATCACGATGGCATAGCGGTGATAGGGCTCGATCTCGGTTCCGTCCTCCTGGTGCGAGTACCACGCATAGCGGGGAATTTCACAGATCCCCGTCAGATCGGACCCGAGGAAATACGACAGAGACTTGAGCGCGCGTGCATTAGCCGAGGGATCGCCGAGGCCACTGCCCTCGCTAGCGCTCAGTTCGCCATCCTGGAACGGAACCAGGGCGCGGATGGATTGCAGCAGGCTGTAGGAAAACGGCGTTTTGAAAGCGAACCGCTTCCGCTCCCGCTTCGTCTTTTCGCCCAGGTCACCGTGCAGCGCCCGCTGGAAGAACGCGGCGCGCTTGGGCACGCGCGGCACCTCCTCGTCCAGGATCAGCGTCGTCGGGCGATCCACGCGTTTGACGGTCTCCATCGGATAGCGGCTCAGGTGAGAAGCGCGCTTCGACTGGCGCCCGCGTTCCCGTCCCGACTGCGCCCCGTTGATTCCCCACCAGTAGCGCAGCCCCTTGGCAGCGAGTGCGGCGGCATGCAGCGGCCGGTCGGCGACCAATTCGTAGTCGGAGGAAACGGCCGCCAGCGAGAACCGCCGCCCCAGATACGGGTTCTCGATTACCCGCCCGGTACGCACTGCGAGGCCGGAGAGCACCGCCAGTTTTTCCAGGTCGAGCGTAGCGTATCCCGCGAAATGCCCGCGCGCGGCAAATCCCATGCAGCGGATATGCCCCCCAAGCACGGCGACGATTTCGGCCGCGCGCATGTCGGCGACCGCGCCGGGCGCGTCCCTGGTCCAGCCATGGGCGAGGTTGTCCCGCTCCGGCAGGCGCGCGTGTTCGACCAGAATGACGACGGCGAAATTATGCCCTGGCTGCCGCGAGCCGGAGAGCCAGGCCGAGTCCGGGATGCGACAAATGCCCACCTGGCTCGCGTCCAGGAAATAGGCGCAGCCTTTGATGTCCACCACGCGCGGCTCGAGCGCCTCGAGTAGCGGCGCGCGCGCAGGCGCCACTCCGCCCTCGATGAAGCGCGCGAAGATTTCACGATAGCGGCCCGCCGCGCGCGCGAGCAGATCTGCGGAAGCTTCCCGCGGAGGAATCGATTGCGCCGGCGACAGACGCTCCCGTTCCAGCACGGCATCGTCGCGCGGCAAGACCTCGAGCGGAAAGGGTCCGTAATGGAAAGGTCGATCCTGCGATCGCGGGCCGATCAGCATTTTTCCTCCGTCGCGGGCAATCGCCTCGGATTGGAGGCGTCCAAATTCCGGGGCCGATCTCAGCCAGCCCGCGTTCCCGTATCAGCAAGGCCCAGGCTTGCGGCCAGCGTCGAAGGCTAGCACAAAGCCGCAGAAGGGTTCCGCCAGGACGGCTTCAACGCCATGGCAACAAAGCGGTAAAGCGGAATGCTTGGGAGGCTGGAAACGCGCCACAGCCGCCACAATGACAAAGGGCTAGCCGAAGCTAACCCTTTGTGTTTGTGGTAGGGCGTGTAGGGGTCGAACCTACGACCAACTGATTAAGAGTCAGCTGCTCTACCAACTGAGCTAACGCCCCATATAACAACGAACAGGCTTTTACAGCACAATCCGCTTGAATTCTTGGTAGGCCGTGCCAGATTCGAACTGGCGACCAACGGATTAAAAGTCCGCTGCTCTACCGGCTGAGCTAACGACCCGAAAAGAGGCGCGATTTTAATTTGCCGAGGGTGCTTGTGTCAATGAAATCCGGGCTTGACGGCACCGGATTGGCCGCAGCGGTGGCGGAAAATTGCTGCGCAGGAAGCAATAAATCTCATACTTCCCGCAGCATGCGCGCGTATTGCCATTTCATGGTCAGGGCCGCGCCAGTGACGATGGAAACGAAGGTCAGCATGGAGCCCAGCGCGAGCGTGGAAAAACCGCTGATGCCCTGACCGATCGTACACCCCATAGCGGTGACGCCGCCAAAGCCCATCAGCACGCCGCCTATCATGTGGTTGGCGGTATCCCGGGGGTCGCGGAAGCTTTCCCAGTGAAATCTTCCGGCCGCCAATGCATACGCAGCCGAGCCGGCGACGACGCCGAGAACCGAAGCTATGCCGAAGGTGACGATTCTGCTGGTGTCGGTCCAGAACATGAGCAATTCCAACACATAGGCCTGCGGCGCGACGAAGGAAAGCGATTCCAGACGGCCGCTGTTGGTGGCGATAAAGGCTTCCTGCAGCGTGTTGGGGTCCTCGGCCAGATATCCGAGCTTGCCGCTCACATACCAGCCGCCGATCACCACCAGTCCCACGGTCACGCCGCCGAGGATGCCGTCGAAGTTATGGCGGAAGTCGCGGTCCTTGAATACGAAAAGGAGCAGCAGACCTGCCACGATTGCGCTCGAGAGCATGACCATGGTCTTCCTGTCTGCGCCGAACGCCTTGGCCAGCAGCGAAGGCAGGTCCTGGCCGGTCGACAGGTGAATCGTCACCGGGTCGAGCTCCGCCACGCGGAAAGCCCCGAACAGACCCTTGAGCGTGACGTAGGCGGCGATGCCGAGAAACACGAACACCACCAGCGACTTGAGGCTCCCGCCGCCGATGCGGATCAGGGTCTTGCTGGCGCAGCCCGAGCCCAGGGTCATGCCCACGCCGAAGGTGAGACCGCCGACGAGGTAGGACAGCCAGATGAAATTCGGGCCGGGATAGATCGACTTGGAGAGATCGACGACGCCGGCGAGGTCCAGCGCATTCGAGCCGATGATGGCGACGGCGATCGCTAGCAGCCACATGCGCATGCGCCCCCAGTCGCCTATATTGACCATGTCGGACACCGCACCCATGGTGCAGAAGTTGGTTTTATTCGCTACCGCACCGAAAATGAAAGCGAGGGCGAAACCGCCCCAAGCCACGGTGGTCGCAATGGTCGCCGGATTGACGTCGTTCATGGGCCTCCTACCCTTTTCTTTTATGGAACCCGCGGATTCTAGTCTGGGCTGTCATCCGCGCAAGCAAAATCTTTTAGCGGCAAAATAATCCCGCCCTATGCACCCCGCGTCGCCACGCAGGGCCGGGACGCCGCTCACTCCGGCGTCGGGTAATAGCGCGTCGGATCGGCCACGCCGGCGGTCTCGAAGCCCGAGCGGCGCAGACGGCAGGAATCGCACACGCCGCAGGCGCGCCCTTGCGCATCGGCCTGATAGCAGGATACGGTGAGCCCATAGTCCACGCCCAGCTTCACGCCCTGTTCGATGATCTCCGCCTTGCTCATGGCGATGATGGGTGTGTGAAGATTGAGCTTATGGCCCTCCACCGCGGCCTTGGTGGCGAGATTGGCCATGCGCTCGAAGGCACGCATGTACTCGGGCCGGCAGTCTGGGTAGCCCGAATAATCGACCGCGTTGGCGCCGAAGAACAGGTCCCGCGCCCCGAGCACCTCCGCCCAGGCGAGTCCGAGGGAGAGCATGATCGTATTGCGCGCCGGAACGTAGGTGACGGGAATGGCGTCTTTCTGCACGCCCCGGGTCGGCACAGCAATATTGCCGTCCGTCAGCGCCGAGCCGCCGAAAGCGGTTAGATCGATCCGTATGGTTTTCTGCTCCACCGCGCCCAGTGCGCGCGCTACGCGCAGGGCGGCATCGAGTTCGACCCGGTGGCGCTGGCCGTAATCGACCGACAGCGCGTAGCAGGCGTAACCCTGGCCTGCGGCCAGCGCGAGCACGGTGGCCGAATCGAGCCCACCCGAAAGAAGTACGACGGCTTTGCGCATGGTTCGATACCGAGGGCCCGTTTCAGGTACATCGAAACGGGCCTGTAGGATTCCCGGCTAACGCTTGCCCGCGAGGCGCTGCTTGGCCTGTTCCGCCGCCGGTGTGCCGGGATATTTCTTCACCAGCGTGTGCAGGGTTTCGCGCGCTGTCCGCGTTGCGCCCATCTCGGCCTGGCAGCTGGCAATATTGAGCAGCGCATCCGGGGCCTTCGTGCTGTTGGGCCAGGAGGCGAGAACTTTTTGCTGCGCGGCAATCGCCATCTTGTAATCGCGCAGCGCATAGTACGCATTGCCGATCCAGTACTGCGCGCTCGATACCTGCTGGCTGTCGGGATAGTTGGTGAGAAAACTCTGAAACCCGGCCACGGACGCCTGATAGTTGCCGAGCTTGAACTGGTTCAGCGCCGCCTCGTAGGCCTTGCCTTCAAGAACCGGATCGGGCGGGTTTGCTGCCGGCGTCTCCTGCGCCTTGGCACTCGCCTCCAGCTTGCGCAGGCGCGCGTCCAGGTCCGTGTACAGGTCTTTCTGCCGCTGGTCCAGCGTATCGATTTGGTGGCCCTGCACCTCGATCTGACCGCGCATGCGCGCCAGTTCTTGCTTGAACTCATCGAGCTGCTTGGCGAAATCAAACGTGCGGTTCTGTGCCAACGCTTCGAGCTTGGTCAGCCGCGCTTCCGCCGCCTTCTGGTTCGCTTCGACCTGATCCCGCAGATTGGCGACCGCCTGCCGCGCCTGCTCGTCGTCGAAGATGCCGGCGCGCGCGACGCCGGCAACCAGACAAAGAACCAGCAGCAGCAGGGCGCGCAGCTTCATTTATCAATACTCTCCGTTGTAAAGCATGTCGCTGCGCCGGTTCTGGGCGTAGCAGGCCTCGGTCTGCTCGGTGCAGCGCGGTTTTTCCTCGCCCAGGCTTACCGCCTCGATCTGGTTGTCCGGAGCGCCCATCAGTTCGAGCATTTTCTTTACGCCGTCGGCGCGCCTCTGTCCCAGCGCGATGTTGTATTCGCGGCTGCCGCGCTCGTCGGTGTTGCCCTGGATCAGCATTTTCGCGTTGGGATGCTTCGCCAGATAATCGGCGTGCGCCTGCAGCAGCGGTTTGTACTGGTCCTTGATGTTGTACTTGTCAAAGTCGTAGTAAATGCTGCGCTTGGACAGGATGTTGTTCGGATCTTTGAGCGGATTCGCCTGTTGCTCGGCGCTAGGCGCGACCGGCGTGACTGCGGAACCGCCCTGCTGGGAATTTGCGCTCGGCGTACGATCCTCGACCCCGGCCTGTGACCCCGCCGGGGGTGTGCTGGCGCAACCTGCAAGCATGGCCACCGCTACGATAACAAGTAATCTTTTCATGCCCTTCTCCTTCTGGTTATTTATCCGTCATTCCAAGATCAGGGATACATCCCCTGACACATCCCTAAACCGGACTAGCCGGAACCAAGCAAAGTGAAAGTGCCTTCGGCGGGGGAAAAGCCCTTATCCCACGAACAAGAGGGGATGCATCCCCCCCTTGTCCCCCAAGGGGACTTCCTTCGGGGCGTTGATCCCCCTGCGCACGCGTCCTCGCCATTAATCAAAATCTTTGCCATATCCGTCAACTCTTGACTGATAAGAGACTAACTTAGAGGCCGTTTCGATATTATCAAACCGCCGATTAATTTTTGTTAACAAACGGGCCCCACGCGGGCTCACGCACGTCGGCCGCCTGAATCGTCAGGCTCTCCTTCACCCTGCCGTCGATCGAAACGGCCGCCAGCGAGCCGCGGCCGTTGCTCTGCGTGGCATACAGGATCATTTGGCCGTTGGGCGCAAAACTGGGCGATTCGTCGTGTTCTCCCCCGGTAAGCCCCTGTGCCTGCCCGCTCGCCAGATCGAGCACTTTCAACTGAAAACGCCCGTTTTCGCGCGCAATATAGGCCATAGTCTTGCCGTCGGGAGAGATGCGCGGCGACACGTTGTAGTTGCCGTCGAAGGTCACGCGCGTAACATCCCCCCCGTTCACGCTCATATGGTAGATCTGCGGACTACCGCCGCGGTCCGACGTGAAATAGATGGTTTGACCATCTGGCGTGAAAAAAGGTTCCGTGTTGATGGAGTCGGATTGGGTGATGCGGCGCAGGTTACTGCCGTCTGCATCGATGAGATAAATCTGGGATCCGCCGTCCTTGGACAACACCACCGCCAGTTGCTTGCCGTCGGGTGCCCAGGCGGGTGCGCTGTTGGAGCCTTTGAAATTCGCCACCACGTGGCGCTGACCGGAAACCAGCGAATGCACGTACACGACGGGCTTCTTGTTCTCGAATGACACGTAGGCCAGGCGGGTGCCGTCAGGCGACCAGGCCGGGGAGATGATCGGCTCGTACGAGGCGAGCGCGGTCTGCGCGTCATAGCCGTCGGCATCGGCGATCTGCAGCTCGTAGCGACGCCCCTTTTTCACCACATAAGCGATACGCGTGGAAAACACGCCGCGCTCGCCAGTCAGTTTTTCATAGATGATGTCGGCGATGCGGTGTGCGGTCGCGCGCACCTGCTGCGCGGTCAGGGTAAAAGCGACTCCGGCGATCTGGCTTTGCCCGGGCACGTCGAGCAGGCGGAAACTCGCCTCGAAGCGCCCGTCGGCCAAGCGCACCACGCTGCCGATGACCAGGGCGTCGGCGCCGCGGCTTTTCCAGTCGTCGAAATTGACCTGTGCCGCCTCGGTCGGCAGCGGGTTCACGTTGCCGACGAAAAGCGCGCGGAAGCGTCCGCTCCTTTGCAGATCGGCTTGCACGATATCGCTGATGTTTTGCGACAACACCTGCTCGCCGGCGAAGGGCAGCACCCCGATCGGGATCTGATTGGCGCCTCCGCCGATGATTTGGATGGACAACTGCGCCTGCGCGCTGGAACAAACAAACGCGAGCAGCAGCAAAAAGGAACGGTACACAATTCGCATGCGGGACCCTGGGAAAAGGTTCGGGAGATTATACCTGTAGTGTCGGCAGCCGGATTCAGTCCTGCGGCTTAAAATGGATTTCCAGGTTCCGTCGGAACTGATCCGGCCGGTCCGGTTTGGGCAGGGGGGAGGACTTGAATATCGCCCGCCGCACCGCCGCATCGTACGCCAGGAAGCCGCTGGACTTGCGCAGCGTGACCGAGATGACTTCGCCGTCAGGCAATTGCACCACATCGAAAATCGCCTCCGCGTCGCCCGGAACATCCGGCGGCAGCACGACGTTACTCTTGATCTTGCCTTTGAGCTTGGCGATGTATGCCGCGTCCGCACTTGCGGCCGCGGCTGCAGCGTCGCGCCGGAACTGGTCCAGAATTTTGTCCTTTTCCAGTTGCTGATTGAGCGCCGCCGACTCGGTCTTCGCCTGCGCCTGAATTTCCTTTGTGAAATCGAGGTTGGGCCTTGGCTCCGGCTTCGGTTTGGGTTTAGGTTTAGGTTTCGGCTTGGGCTCCGGCTGGGGCTTCGGTTCCTCTTTTTTCGGTATCTCCTTCTTGATTTCCTTCTTCTTCTCCAGCGCGATGTCCGGCTTCTTCGGCTCGACTACCTTGGGTTCCGGCTTGGGTTCCGGCTTGTCTTCGACTTTGGGCTCGGGTTTCGGTATCGGCTGGGGCTTCGGCACAGGCTGGGGCTTCGGCTGGGGCTTAGGTATAGGCACGGGCTTGACCTCTGCCTTGGGCGCAGGCAGCGTATTCCACAATTCGACCGCGACCGCCTCCGGCTCATGGCTTTGCCAGTGCACGCCGAAGAACAGGAACACCCCAAGCAGCAAGTGCACCAGCACCGCGAGAATTATCGAGGGTACCTTGCCGGGTTCCTCGTAGGCAAAAGCGCCGGCCGCCGCGCTCATCGTGCCGCAGGCTTCACCAGCAGGCCGACTTTGCTCACATGCTGCTTTTGCAACTCGTCCATTACCTTGAGAACCTCTTCATAGCGCACGCTCTTGTCCGCGGCGATCACCACCGCCTGATCCGGATGGGTTTTTTGCTTTTCCTGTAACGCGGAGACCAGTTCGGCAGTTGACACCGCGTGTTCGCTCGAGCCGGTCTTGCTGCGCTCGCGCAACAGCAGCGATGCGTCGGCCTTGATCACCACCTCCAGCGGAAACTCGGGCGGATGCGCGGATTTGCCCAGAGTAGGCAGGTCGACCACTCCCGGGTTGACCAGCGGCGCGGTGATCATGAATATCACCAACAGCACCAGCATCACGTCGATATAGGGCACGACGTTGATCTCGCTCATGGCACGGCGCTGGCGTGGCATCGCTCGCGTCCCTATTTGCCCGCGCCGGACTGGCGCTGCAGGATGTTGGAAAATTCCTCGATGAAACTCTCGAAGCGGATGGCGAGGCGGTCGATGTCGTGCGTGTATCGGTTATAGGCAATCACCGCGGGAATCGCCGCGAACAGGCCGATGGCGGTGGAAACCAGCGCCTCGGCGATTCCGGGCGCAACGTGCGCGAGCGTCGCCTGGCTGACATTGGCAAGAGCACGAAACGAATTCATGATGCCCCACACCGTGCCGAACAGACCGACGTAGGGGCTGACCGAACCGACCGAGGCGAGAAAGGACAGGTGGCGCTCCAGGTTGTCCATCTCGCGCTGATAGGTGGCGCGCATGGCGCGGCGCGCGCCCTCCACCGGGATACTCGGGTCGGCGCCGCGCTGCGCGCGCAGTTTGGCGAATTCGCGGAAGCCCGCCTCGAATATGCGCTCGAGCGCGCCGGCGTGGTGACGGTCGTTCACCGCGCTCTGGTACAGGCCGTTGAGGTCGCCGCCGCTCCAGAAGTCGCGTTCGAACTTCTCCGTCTGAATCCTCGCCTGCCGGATCGCGAACAGCTTGCGGAAAATGAACAGCCAGCTCATGAACGAGACCAGCAGCAACAGCGCCATCACCAGCTGCACCGGCACGCTGGCGTTGGTGACCAGAGAAATTATCGACATATCCTCGCTTATGTTCATTTTGTCATCGGCTCGCGCAGTAACTGAAAAAAGGGGGTTGCCCCCCTTTTTCTAAGCCCCCGGAATGGGGATATCCCTCAAAAATTGAGGCATGGCGG
>Ga0307375_10005934_pt1 | contig 11366 bp, 11 predicted proteins | sample TR1MG_FD_202531 | JGI IMG/M metagenome (GOLD analysis project Ga0307375, IMG submission 202531) | Soil microbial communities from Risofladan, Vaasa, Finland - TR-1 | ecosystem: Environmental > Terrestrial > Soil > Coastal area > Acid sulfate soil | place: Finland: Risofladan, Vaasa | collected...
AAGACTCGCGCAATAAGCGACCTACTGCTTAGGAGACAGTCGGTCGTCTTCGACCAATCAGGCCCCGGCGTGAACCCGTGACGTAGGCGCTGGCGAGCTGAGCGAGCTTGCGCCTACGTTCCGGGTTCGCGCATGTCCGAGCCGAGAGATGACGCGGCACGGACGCCGCGTTTCGTAAGCCAAGCCGCCCACCCAGAAGGGTGGGCGGGCGAGGATTGAGGGGCGAATTTTGGCGGGGTCTGACCCTACGAGTGCGTCATTTCCCCAGGCCTGTCAAGACCAAAAGAGTACTTTGACTTGTCCGACCTTCCGATTCCCTTGGCCAATGAGTTCATCTGAAAGATCCTCGCCACCATACTCTCTCGACAGCAAGTGTATATGGTCATTCCCATTCAGGGACATCCGCTTAATCCTATCTAGTAGAAAATCAAATCCCTTCTGATTCCCATGGATCTCCACGCCCTCTCCATCAGCGGTTATCTCGACTGAAAGGAGCATCCTTCCCTCATTGTCTGTCATAGCTCTAGCCTCACTTTAGGAAGACCAGGAGTCTCTACATCAACATGTGGAGGTTCAACGATAAGGCCTTGGCCCGGAACCCGATATGAACCACCCTTATCAATATAATATTTAGTACCAGTTGCTGGATCGATATAAGATCCTTTCCCATTCATTGGATCAGTGCCTTTGAGGACATAGCCTTGGTCTTTGAAATATTTATCCAAATCTCCTGAACTCATGCCTTTAAAAGGATTTGCAGGAGAAGCCGCGACATTGCCTGGAACCTTAGGCGGCCCCATCGCATCGTTGCCACCAGTGGCTGTCGCCGGCGGTTGTCCTTGGCTCGCTCCAGCATCGCTGAAAGTTCCCTGTGAAGATTGTGTCCCATTGGATGAACCACTGCTCGCGGTGGGAACGTGAACCGTATCTCCTGTGATAAGCAGCGACACTACAGCTTCAGCTCCCAACCCAACTGCGGCCAATGTCGAAACTGTTGCCTCCCCTACCGCCGTAGCCGCAGCGGCCAATGGAGCCAAAAATCCTAATTGGTTACTTTTGTCACTCTCCGAGCATAACCCGAAAGGATCTGTGAAATTCATAGGATCATTATTCACATACGCATACCAATTCAGCCCCGCCTGTATCGGATCGCTTGTGGTAAACCTCCCCAGCTTCGGCGCGTAGTCCCGGAACCCGTAGTCAATGAGCCCCGTCGTCGGGTCGGTCCGCTTCCCGTTGTAGCCCAGGTCATTGATCCGTCTGAAGGAGCCCTCGAAGGCCTGCCCATAGGCGTCGTACTCGTAACGATCCCGAACATCGCCACCGGGGCCTGTCGTCATCATCACCGACCCGAGGGCATCGAGCTCGTAGTATTGGGCCCCCGCCTTGACCGCGGAGCTATAATGCGCCGTGTCGAAGTCGACCCTTTCGAGGATCTCGTGAGCTCGGCCAGGGTTTCGATGGTCCATTCCCGGGTCGTGCTGTGTCTCCGTTCCAGGGCTGGTAGGGCACGGCAAGGTCGTCGGGCCGGAAGTTCCCGTCCACCGCCTCAGCGAGCACGTTCATCGACAGTCCGTCGTACAGATAATCCGTCGCCGTCGTGGCATTCCACTCCCTCTGGCGCTTCTGGCCCCGCGTGATCGTATCGTATTCGGTCCGCGTCACCCGTCGCCCTAGGGCATCGTACTCGTAGCGTACCCCAGCCTGCAAGGTCCAGAAGGGGGAGCACATCATCAGCATTCCGCAGGACTCCCCCGCGTCTTTGCGATCACGGCGAAGGGTTTCTCGGAACCCGCTCGGGCAGGGCCTGTCGCGGGCAATGCGAGCACACCCCCTCGCGATAGCTCGGGAGCGCGCTCGCGCTGCCCGCGACACCCGCCGGCCTACCACGCTCCGCGCGACGCTTCGCCCTGTCGAACCAACCACGCCGCTGCCCTGCGAGTTGCGCGATGCCGCGCTCCTGGCAAGGGGGGAGTCCTGCCTGCTTTGCGGTTCTGCCGCTCTCCCGCCGCGGCTCCCCCCCGCTCCAGCCTCCTCGGGCGCTTCGCGCCCTGCGGTGGCTTCCGCTCCCCCCTCTCCGTTTTCGGATGGAGCTTCGAAAAAACGGTTGTGGGCCTCGGAGGAATAGTTCAAGCATCGCAGGAACGGTTGCGAATCTCATAGGATTGGTTGCAGACTTCGTAGGGAAGGCTGCAGGCCTCGTAGGAGCCTCGACCCCGCTCTCTCGATGAGCTATCGCACCTCATGCCTACTTCCTCTCGTCGGTCCTATCATAGCTATCTCAAGCTCGGTGTCCGGCTTGGCTGCGTGCCCCTAAGCTCGGAGTCCTCGAGGGAAAGCACCGTCCCCCAAAAAGAACATCTTTGGTGCCTCCCTCGTTGATGGAGCTGGACTCCTTACCGACTCTCGCTAACACAAATGATAACCTTCCGGAACCATCACTGTTACAGTCCAACTTTACTAAGCGATTCTCTATTGATATCTAAATATCGCAGAATGAATTCTTCAACGTAATCAGGCCATTTTTCCTCATAACTATAACCTTCAAGTATCTCTATTTTCCCGTCTTTGATAAACAAAACAAAACCAGCACCATTGGCCAACCCCGAGATCTCAGCCTCAACATCTCCTACGTGAACCCTTCCTGACTTCATTGATGCAGGTTTGGCGTCATTCGGCAACCTGAACCTGAGAAGGAAACCTGTTCCGGTAAGCCGGCGAAATTCAATTGTCGCCGAATGGAACTGATCTCGGAGAATTGCCAGGTTTTGGCTCTCGCCTTCGAGCAGTTTTTCCATCACATCAACCTCAAGATGACTGAAAGTTATCATAATTCCAACACCTCACGGAATGAAAGCCGTACCTATCTTGAGTGTACCATCCACAACAACACCCCTTACCGTCACCTGAAAACTACCAATACCTACCACAGTTTCGAAAGTACCCGATAAGCCTTGTTCCTTTGCTACTGCTTCTGTTGCTGTCTGCAATGCATTATAGGCATTGGTCTCAGATCCATAACTCTGTACAAGTTCGCTTAAGTTATGTTCAGCATTGCCAAAAATGTGGAATACCTTGTTCGCGTCAGCAGCAACCTGAGATGCACTACCAGCGCCCCCCGCTCCTGGTGTTATATTCGGGAAGACACCTGTAACGATGCTACTATCAGTCACCGTACCATTACTATCAACGCTATACATTGGCAACCTAAGAGAAAGCAGGCCATTCGATGGCCCAAAGACGACTGTAGATCCCCCTATTTCTTGTTGAAGAAGCTGATTGCTCGCGTCACTTCTCACCCCATTGGCAAGACTAGCATCAGCGACAGCAAATCCATACGTCGTATTACCATTAATCGTGAGGGGTGCTCCTCCTGCGAAAGGGGACGGCACCGACTGTGGATTCAAAACCAAGCCATTGGGAGACTGTCCGCTGTCACTCGGCATTAGTCCTAAATCATCAACATAATTCATAGGATCATTATTGACATACGCATACCAATTCAGCCCCGCCTGAATCGGATCACTTGTGGTGAACCTTCCCAGCTTCGGCGCGTAGTCCCGGAACCCGTAGTCAATGAGCCCCGTCGTCGGGTCGGTCCGCTTCCCGTTGTAGCCTAGGTCGTTTATCCGCCTAAAGGAGCCCTCGAAGGCCTGCCCGTAGGCGTCGTACTCGTAACGATCCCGCACGTCACCGCCGGGGCCCGTCGTCATCATCACCGACCCGAGGGCATCGAGCTCGTAATATTGTGCCCCCGCCTTGACCGCCGATCCGTAATGCACGGTGTCGAAGTCGACCCTTTCGAGGATTTCGTTGTTCCCGTACACGTATTCGCTCATCGGATGGAACCTGTCGCTCCACGCGAAATAGTTCGATCGTGAGCTCGGCCAGGGTTTCGATGGTCCGTTCCCGGGTCGATAGGCATCGCCGTTCCAGGGCTGGTAGGGCACGGCAAGATCGTCAGGACGGAAGTTCCCGTCTACCGCCTCAGCGAGCACGTTCATCGACAGTCCGTCGTATAGATAATCCGTCGCCGTCGTGGCATTCCATTCCCTCTGGCGCTTCTGGCCCCGCGTGATCGTATCGTATTCGGTCCGCGTCACCCGTCGCCCTAAGGCATCGTACTCGTAGCGTACCCCCGCCTGCAAGGTCCAGGCCGAGCCCCTTCCCTTGCCCACGAAGCCTGCCATCTGGCTGTACACGTCAACCGCGCGGTTCTCGAAGTCGTACTCGTACTCGGCCTTGATAGTTCCGAGCGCCTCTTCGACAAGGTTCCCATTTGCGTCGTTCGAGTAGCTCCGCTTCCCCGCTCCCGTCAGGCGGTTGTCCGCGTCGTAGCTGTAGTCGATCCGGCCCCAGCCGTTGGCCTTCGCCGTCCGGTTGTTCCGGCTGTCGTAGCTGTAGGTCTCGTCCCAGAGATAGGGATTGATATCGATGCTCGTGTTCCGTCCGTTGGCCCTGATGGCCGCCGCCTGGATCATCGCGGGCTCGGTGCCCGTCGGCGCTAGCTGCTTCGTGAAAGGCGTCGCCCCGTCTCCGGGCGTAACCTTCCAGTCGCCGCCGGGCTGCTGCGTCATCCCGAGGTAAGCCTTCGCTATTGTGTCCTCTCCGTCGAGGGACCCCTGGAGATCGGCCTCGAGGCCGGACTCGTCGAAACCGGGCACCTGGGGCATCGTGAAGCCCAAGGAGAGCTTGGGGTTTCCCGTCTGGGTCGGCACGCCGCTCTCGAATTGGGGGAAGAGGCCCAGCGACAGTCGTTCGTCGAAGTCCGATGCCACCTTTCCGCTCTTGAAGGGGTACAGGACCTCGGCGAGTCTGCCCGAGTCGTCGTACTTGTAGGCAGTGATCCTTCCCTTCTCGTCCACCGTGTAGGTTCTCTTTCCCGAGGCGTCGTAGGGGGAGCACAGCATCAGCATTCCGCAGGACTCCCCCGCGTCTTTGCGATCACGGCGAAGGGTTTCTCGGAACCCGCTCGGGCATGGCCTGTCGCGGGCAATGCGAGCACACCCGCTCCGCTTCGCTTCGCGAGCGCGCTCGCGCTGCCCGCGACACCCGCCGCCCTACCACTCTCCGCGAGGCGCTTCGCCACATCGGCCCAACCACGCCGCCGCCCTGCGAGTTGCGCGACGCCGCGCCCCAGGCCAGGGGGGAGTCCTGCCTGCCTCGCGGTTCTACAGCTCTCCCGCCGCGGCTCCCCCCCGCTCCAGCCTCCTCGGGCGCTTCGCGCCCTGCGGTGGCTTCCGCTCCCCCCTCTTCTGACATATCTGGCGAAGCCCTTCCCTGTTCTTTGAAAGATCCTGCAGAAATCAGTGGCGGCTACTAAATCCTTGACCGGTCTTCGTTTCCCTCGATACTCATCGCCAAAAACGTCATGTCATCCTGTTGCGGTGTGCCATCCCGCCAAGCGTCGAAGGCCCGGGGCAAGCGTGTCGACAGGCGCTCCTTGGCCTTCGACACTCGGGCGACAAGCGAGGCGAAACGCCTTTCGCCGAATTCGAGGCCTTCCGGGTTTTCCTGCTCGGTGATGCCGTCGCTGTAGGTGACGAGAAGGTCTCCCGCTTCGAGCCTCCAGGCGCTGATGAGAGGCTTGATCTCGTGCTCGATGCCCACGGGAAGGTTCGACTGTCTGCCCCGGAGCGGGTAGGCCTTGCCCGCGCGCAGCAAGAAGGCATGCGAATGCCCCATGTCGGCGACGAGTAGTCTTCTCTCCCCGGGTTCGTAGATCATGAAGATCCCGGTGAGGTACTTCTCGAGGTGGAAGGTCGCGATGACGGACTCGTTGATCCGAATGAGGAGCTCCTCGAGGCCTGAGGCGAAGTCGTACATCTGCAACATTCCCCAGACCATGGCCACGATAAGGGAGGCCGCGACCCCCTTTCCAGACACGTCGCATAACGCGAGGAAGGCCCTACCGTCGGGGAGGAGGCGCGAAAAGTAGAAGTCGCCTCCCACGCCTTTGGCCGACCGCGACCAGGCTTCCATGAACCAACCTTGGCCGCCCGTGAGATCCTTCCCCGCCATCAGCCTATCCTGGAGTTGGCCTGCCAAGCGGATGTCCTCGCTCGTCATGCGAGAGAGATAATTCGCGAGGTCCTGGCTCCCGAGGGTACCGAGAAAGACGCCATCGGCGTCCACGAGGGGGAAATACTGGGTCCCCGGTTCGGCCGTTCCATGGAGCACGGATTCGGCGATCCCGAAGAGTTCGGCCTGGGCGTCGATAGTCGACGCGCTTTCCGCCACCTCCGCGACGGGAGCCCGCTTGAGCAGGTCGCGGCCGAAGGGTTTGCCCACGAGGTCGAAGAGGTGATCGCGCCGCACTATGCCCGTGACGCGATCGGCCTCGTCGATCACCGCGACGACGAGGGTTTCCGGTTCATCCTGGAAGGCGGCGATGAGGGACAGCACGGGCGCGGTTCCGCGAACGGCTCGGAAATGCCTGGCGGCCCGGAGGATCGAAGTCGAGTAGATCCTTTTTTCCGGCGCGGTGATCAGGCAGGCAGATAGTGTGTGGCTCGCTGTCATGAGTCGATAGTGCGCGTCGAATGTGAGTTCCCGGTGAGGAGGGCGTCATTATTCATTTTCTCTCGCTGCCCTGACGCGAAACGAATCGAAGCCCCCTACACTCCCCCCCGGGAGGAAACCACAGGATGGAAATTCAAGTGGGAAACGTCGACGCGGCAGGCTTCGAGACCCTGCGCGTGCTCGGGGAATGCGACTTGTACAACGCCCAGCACCTGACCAAGGCGGCGTTGGAGCGTCTCGCCAAGGGAGTCGTCCGCCTCCGCATCGACATGTCGGGGCTCAGCTATCTCGACAGCACGGGAGTGGGCGCCATAATCCGCCTCGTCCAATCCGCGAAGAAGATGGGCCGGGATTTGCGTTTCAGCGGCATCTCGGGCACGCCGAGAAAGGTTCTCACCATGTCCAATATCATCAGCATCATGAAGGAAGACCTCGCACCGGGGTCGGTAAAATGAAACCGCTCATAATTCGAAAGCTCATCGTCGACGAGCGCAACGAGCTCTTCGACGCCCAGGGCATGAAGTATGTCGAATTTCCCAGCGAATTCGAGGGCATCAGGAGTTTCACCGCCAAGGTCCTCGAAGACTGTCCCGAAGCCTTCCTCGAGGGCAACCTCCTCGAGCAGCAGCTTTCGGAGATCATCAAGAACGGCATCAAGCACGGCAACGACTGCGATCCGCGCAAACGGCTCCGCGTCTGGTACGATCTCCGCAAGCGGGTGCGATTCATTGTCGAAGACGAAGGCCGGGGTTTCGTCGAACTCGATAACTGGAACGATTTCTTCAAGCGCAGGCAAACCGCCCTCTTCGATGAGAATTTCGACGCCTTTCTCGCCCTCGCGAGCTGGCGCGGCCCCAAGAGCGACGACTCGGACGGCGGCAACAGTCTCGTGGCCGCCCTCGAATACTGGAACGGCGGCATGATCTACAACGGGAAACGCAACAAGGTGGGCGTCGTGCGCTGGTTCAGTCGCGGCTCGGAGTGAGCAGATCGATCCTCGCGAAGACTTCGTCCAAGGCGGCCCTCCGCAGCACATGCCTCGCGTAGGGAGTCTCGGATATCTCGGAGCGATCCAGCGACTCCAAGTTCACGTAATCGCGTGGTCCTTTGGTCCCCGTCCACTGTACGAGCGAAATGGAGCCGGCCTCGATCTCGATGGCGGTGATGCCGTGCCTCCCGGTCGCGCAACCTGAATTGAACAGGCTGGGTACTATTATGTCTCCCTCGTCGTAGAGGCTCGTGGAAAGCCTGAGGGCTTTTTCGTGCTTTCGCAGCCTCCCGAGTTCCGTCCTATACACGGCGATGGTCTTTTCGATACCCGTTTTGCCGAGATCGTCCGCTCCGGGCCAGGCCCGCAATAGCTCCTCGATCGACCAGCGAAGGCTGTCATACTTGGAGAGCGATTCGAAAAGCGGTCGGTGCGTGTGCCCCGCGATGGACGCGATGCCGAGGCGACGAGAGGCGCGATATATCCGCCTTTCCGTCCTGAATCGCCGACGCGAGTCTCCCGAGATGCTCGTGTTCTTGATCGAGAGGGGTTTCGCCAGATAGCGGACGATGAACTCCGAGAGATAATCGAACTCCATGAAAAAGCGCGAGGCCTGGTGGCCATGGAAGGCGAAGAGGGTGCGGCCCTTCCAGTCGAGGGCGAGACCGTGGGACAGCTCGTAAGGATAGTCGTCACGCGCGAGGAGGGCGAGATCGTGGTTGCCGAGGATGCGCCTCAACCTGCCAGAATCCGAAAATTCGTCGAGGAGCCCATAGAGTCCCTTCCAGGCTTCGCGGATCTCGCGGTAGCGGAACTTGGAAAGATCTTCGATATCGCCGTTCAATACGAGAGTATGGCCCTTCGGAAGATACCATTCCGCGAGCGCCGAGAGGACTATTCCCCTATTCGGCGCGAGGTCGTCCTTCCTGCCGCCGTCGCCGAGATGGAGATCGCTCATGAAGACATAGCTCGACTCTGGGCCGATGGTTTCCCTCGGCGAAGCTTCGAGCAAATGGTGAAAAGAGTCGAGGAACTCTCGGAATTCCATGTCGAGGCCTCCGCTGTCGGTCCATGAGTCGAGCTGCGAGGAGCTTGCCTGGGCCCCGTAAAATGTCGATTCGTACATCGTGAGGATTCGATGAAAAAGGTGCGGGAGGAATCCGCGGCGTACCCCTCGCTCCCCGACCCTCTTCCGTCGGCATTGTCGTCAAGGCGAGATTCCTCGGAGGAAGGCTGGCAATTAGCCGGCCGTCATGAGACCATTGTCAGGGCCCTGTCTGGAAAGCCTTGGCTCCGACCGGTCCGGAGGATCGCATGATCGACATAGAAGCTCTTCAAAAGTACTCGCTTTTCGGGGGCCTCCTTCCCGAGCAGATCGCGGTCATCAGATCACTTCTCTCCTTCGAGTGTTATGAAACGGGCGCCGACATCGTGAGCGAGGGGAAGGACAACGACCGGATCTACTTTATCGTCGAGGGCCGCGTCGTCGCGCTCAAGGATGGAAGCACCATAGTGGAGCTGGGCGAGGGCGAAACCTTCGGAGAGATGGAGATACTCGAGGTCATGCCCGCAACCGCGACGATACGCGCCCTTTGCCCCGTCGAGGTCGCGGTCCTTTCCAACCGGGCCCTCTATCGGCTCTCCCACGAGGACATCAGGACCTTCGCCATCACCGTCATGAACCTCGCCCGCGACCTTTCCCGCCACCTCAGGAGGATGGACGAGCTCGCGGTGCGCGACGCCAAGGCCTCGAAGGGCTGAGCCCTATTCTTCGAGGGCGGCCACCAGCGCATAGACCGCGACCGGCTTCCTCTTTCCCTTGACGACTTCCTCGCCGAGGAGCTCGAAGTCGAAGCGACTCCCCGGCTCCCTCGCGATGGCCTCGACCGTCTCGCCGGACACGAGGACGTCGCGTCCGTATTTCTTGGTCAGGCCTTCGAGACGGCTGGCCGTATTCACGGTGTCGCTGATCACGGTCGAGTCCATTCGCTGGTTCTCCCCGATCGTGCCGAGCATCAGGGGCCCCCAGTGGAGGCCGACGCCTATGCGCAGGGGAACGTAGCCGAACTTGGCGCGATCCGCGTTATAGAGGGTCAGGGCCCCCCGGATCTCGAGGGCAGCCCCGATGGCATCGGTCGTGGATCCAGGAAAGAGGGCCATGATGCCGTCGCCCAGGTACTTGTCGACGAAGCCCCCGTGGCGTCGTATCACCGGCCCCATCCTCTCGAGGTAGGAGTTGATGAAGCGGAAATTCTCGTCCGGCGTCAGGGTCTCCGAAAGCGTGGTGAAATCGCGGATATCCGCGAAGAGCACCGTCATCCGCCTCTCGATATGATCGCCCAACTCGACATCCATGATGGAACCCTTGCCCAGGAAGGAGAGGACCTCGCGGGGGATGAAGCGCTCGAGGGCCGTGTTCATCCTCTTCATGTAGCGGCCGTGTTCCTCGGAGACGGCGAGGGCCGCGGTGAACTTCCGCTGCAGCGAGAGGGATTGGAAGACTATGAAGGCGAGGAGGCCCGCGGGGGCGAGGTAGGGCGTCGGGAGGAAGAGGTTCGTCTTGAGAATGTCGTGGATCATCGAGGCGAAGAGGGGGAGGAAGCCGGCGAGGAAGAGGCCGGAGCCCACGGCCTTGGCCCTGAGGGAGCGCACGAGTATCCAGATCGCGACGAAGCCGAGGAAGGCGGCGTAGGCCTCCCAAATGAAGAGCAGACGGCTGTAGACCGGGGCGCGGAGGAGAAGTATCGCGATCGAATAGCCGCCTCCGCCCAGGATGGCCGCGGGGCGGAACCATGGCGGTGCCGATTCGCGGAAGAGGTCGAGGATGAAGAGGGCGAAGAAGAGGACGGATGCCGAAAAGGTTATATAACTGACCTTCATTTCGAGTTCCCAGCCCAGCCATGGGTAGGTCGAGAAAATGAAGGAATCGTCGAGGCCGATCTGGCGGAGGGCCAGGAGGAAGCAGAGGAGGGAGAACCAGAGCGAAACCCTATCGCTCGGCCTGAAGGCGAAGAGGCCGAGATTGTAGAGGCCCATCACGAAGAGGCTTCCGAAAAGGAAGAAGTCCCTCATCCGCGAATTCGCCCGACGGTCCAGGAGGGCCCTGAGGCTGCCGACGACGGGAGCGACCGTAAGGCCGCCGACCATGTCCCCGTAGTTGGCCACGGAAATCTCGAGGGTATTGGTGCCGGCCCGGGGGCTTATGGGAAGGACAGCGGCCATCCGGTGGGGCCGGGCCGTCGACGGATCGGGCGAGACGAGGCCCGCCTTCCAAATGAGTCTGCCGTTCCAGAGCACGAGACAGGAGCTGTCGATCGGCGGCAGGTAAATGCCGAGACCGCCTTCGAGCTTGTCATCGATTCCCGCGGGCAGTTCGATATCCAAACGATAGACGCCCCAGCCGAAATCGCTCCCCGTCGCGGAGGAAAGCCGCGAGGGTACCCTTATGCTCCGCGCCTTCCCGGGCGGGTCCCCGCCCCACTCCAGGCTCCACTTCCCTTCGAGGGGAAGGACGCTCCCTCCCGTCCAACTCGCGAGGTCGATGTGGCCGGGAAGGGCCGGCGTGGCGGAGGGAATCGGGAGCGGAGCCATTGGCGACGAGCCGGCCGGCCCTGCCATAGCGGTGGAGGGGCCCCCGGCCCAGGCGGCCGCGGAAAAGAGCATGATGGAGAGAAACAGGAGATTCGAGCGCGCGGAGAGGCTGGACGATGGCATGTAGCTATTTTCTTCCGACCCGAAATAAAAGCAAGGGGCGGGGCCTCGCTTCCGCCGCGACAAGGCTCAATTGCGGCTCGGCTCGTCCGCCAGGCGGCGGAAAATGCGGTCGAATCGATCCGAGACGCTCTTGAAGGCCTCG
>Ga0307375_10005936_pt1 | contig 11365 bp, 17 predicted proteins | sample TR1MG_FD_202531 | JGI IMG/M metagenome (GOLD analysis project Ga0307375, IMG submission 202531) | Soil microbial communities from Risofladan, Vaasa, Finland - TR-1 | ecosystem: Environmental > Terrestrial > Soil > Coastal area > Acid sulfate soil | place: Finland: Risofladan, Vaasa | collected...
CAGGTCCACGATCAGCTTGGCCACCTCCTCATCCCCAAGCACCTTTCGATCCCCCTGTCACCCTTACTCCCCGAAGGAGGCTTGACCACTTTCCCTATGCCTCCTGCTCGGCGTTATCCGACCTCTATACCCTTGCCCTCCACGACGCGCCCGACGGCCCAGTAGGATTGCCCTTCCCCGTCAAAAAGCGCGGTGAGCTCCCCCAAATTCTTCTCCGGCACGGCGATGAGCAGACCACCCGAGGTCTCCGGCGTGTAGAGCAGCATCTGCAACCACTCGGGGATAGAGGGAACGAAGCGAACGTGCGGGGCATAACACTCCTGGTTCCGACGAGCCCCCGCCGGAAATGCCTGCTCTTGGGCATATTCCTTCGCCCCTTTCAGAAAAGGCAGGCTTTCCAGATCAAGACATATCCCCACCCCGCTTTTTTCGGCCATCTCCTGGGCGTGACCCAGCAGAGCGAAGCCGGTGATGTCAGTGACAGCATCTATGCCCACTTGCTGCATGAATCGGGCGGCTTTTCCGTTCAGTGCCTTCATCACCTCCACCGCCGCCCTCACGTGATCCGGTTTAGCCATCTCCCTCTTGAGTGCGCTGGCGATGATGCCCACACCCAGAGGCTTGGTCAGGACCAGCACATCGCCGGCCTTTGCTGCGGCCTTGGTGGCGACGTGGTCGGGATGGACAAAGCCCACCACCGCCAGGCCATACTTGGGCTCCTCGTCTATCACCGTATGGCCCCCGGCTAGGGCACCCCCTGCTTCGGCGACCTTCTCAGCCCCTCCGCGGAGGATCTCACTCACCATCTTGGAAGGGAGATCAATGGGGAAGCCGCAAATATTGAGGGCCAAGACCACCTCGCCACCCATGGCATACACGTCGCTCATGGCATTGGCAGCGGCGATGGCTCCGTAGTCGTAGGGATCGTCAACGACGGGCGCAAAGAAGTCGAGGGTCAGGATAATGGCCAGTTCATCGCTGATGCGATAGACGGCAGCGTCATCGCTCACCTCCAGGCCGACGAGCAGGTTGGGATATTCCTTAGCGAGAAACATCTCACTCAGGGGGCGCAGCACCTGCGCCAGGGCCTCAGGGCCCATCTTGGACGCTCAGCCCGTGCCGCTGGCCAGCGCCGTTAAGCGGATTTTCTCCATCTCAATACCACCAGTCTGTAAGCCATCGCTACGTTAACCTTCCTGAATTAGGGTCTTCCGTTCCCAACGTCTCTGGTACTGTGGCCAACAGAGGGACTCTAAAGAAGAGGTCGAAAACTATGGGAATGATAAAGACGTACATAGGGCCAAGCTCCCTCCATATAAGCCCCCCAATGATGGGGGCAGGAATTGTGACCAACCCCGTAAACAGGCCGAGCAGTCCTCCCCACTTTCCTTGCTGCTCAAGCGGAACAAGTTCCAGGGTCATGGCGCTTGTAGCGCCAGACGAGATAGAATAAAAAGCCAAAAGAACCGCCGATAGCACCAGCGCGACCGGGCTGGGAGAGAAAGCAAGAAAAAGGTTAGAAGCATACCACAGCGGTGTGAGCCAATAGATGATGCGCTTTCGCCCAATTTTATCCGCCAGTCGGCCCACAGGAATGCCGAAAACGAGTTGCGCTACAACTGTAGCGGTCGCCATTACGCCCAAAAGGTATTGATCCGCTCCCTTGATCTCGTGGGCGTAAAGCTGAACAAATGGTCAAAACAGGGCCATGGGCAATGAAGTAAGAGCGGAAATGGCAATCCATCTCCGAAGGTTCTCCCTTCCCTCGAAAAGGTGACGGAAACCAGCGATAAAGCCGAACCTGGTTTCCGCGTCAGCGAGTTGTCCCCGTTGAGGTTCGCGCAGTTGGACGACCACGAGAAGAAAAATAAGGCCATATCCCGCGAACTGGAGATAATACAAGGGCCGAATGCCTTCAACCGTCATGCCTCCGAAAACTGTCACCAGGTAGGCGCTGACAAGGGGCGAGATCATGCGGGCTATCGAAGCCAGGGTGCTACAAACGTTCTGCGCAGTCACTCGATCTTTGCTCTGTACCGAATCAGCACAGATCACCCTGCACCCCGTGTTACTCAGGCTTGTGGCGACGGAAATAAGGATAGCCGCCGCAATGAGGAATCGCCAATCACGTGCTAGCGCATAGAGCAAGCTCCCTCCTGCTGTCAAGACGACCGCCAGCAGGAAAAATCGTTTGATGCCGTGGCGATCCATCAGCCATCCTACGGGTGTAGAAATGAGCGCACTGATCGCGCCGCCCACGCTGCTGAGAGACCCCAGTTGCACAGAGTCGGCTCCCAACCCCACAGTATATATCGCACCGTATTGACTGGTGAGGCCGGCTAGAAAACTGTTCGCGGAGAGGCGCGCCGCGCCCACCCGATAATTGTGTTTCTGCCTGTAGATGAAATCTCTGATCCTCCCAGTTGCTGTACCGACTATGTTCACTTCATCCTCCTGGCGAGTCCTGCACATTGGCAGCGCTTTTCTCCTCGGTTGCTTTCTTCAATTCCCTCTCCAACTCCTCTTCCAGTTCCTCCAACTGCTGAAACATCGTCGGCGGCACCGAATGGGCAGGCCATCGACGCTTCAGCTCAGCTATCTGGCTCTCCAACTCCTTGATCCGCTGACTGCTCGGTGAACCGTCCATAGCTCGCTCCTTAACCTATCCTGCTTATTTCCCACTGCTTTGACTTCTTCCAATCGCCCTCGCTGCCAGATATCCCTCTGCGATGGCATTGATGATCTTGCGTGGCTGAACGGCATCGCCGACGGCGACAGGCTCAAGATCCTGAATCGCCTGCGCCAGTTCGCTTGATGGCCTTGCCTCTCGTGCCAGCACCACCCGGTCGGCGGGGAGGACGCGCTCCCCGCCGGCATCATCCCGCACCAGCACCCCATCCGCGTGGATCGCCTCCACCTCGACGCGGGTCATGATCTCCACGCCGTGTTCCTCTAACTCGCGCAAGAGGTAGTCGCGGTAGAGTGGCTCGATGCCGCGCCCGATCGTCTCGTACCGCTTGAGCACGGTCACACCGTTCCCCTGCGCTGCCAGGTATTCCGCCGTCTCCAGCCCCAGCATCCCCCCACCGACGATGGCGAACCGTTGTCCCGTAAAGTGCATCTGGCGGGCCAAGAGTTCCTGGGCCAGGAGCACGTTCGGGCCGTCCACGCCGGGGATGTTCAGGACAGCAGGCTCGGAGCCGGTGGCGACGATCACCATGTCTGGATTCAGCGCCCGTACCTTCTCCGCGTCCAGCGCTTCCCCCAGGTGGACTTTCACCCCCAGGCGGGGCAGTTCGTGGGCAAAGTACTCTGTGATCCAGTTGAGTTTCTCCTTCCCCTGTGGTATCGCGGCCACGTTGACCATTCCGCCCAGGCGAGGTTGCCGCTCATAGAGCGTCACCCGATACCCGCGCAGGGCTGCGACCCGCGCCGCTTCCATCCCCGCCGGGCCGCCGCCGATGACCAACACCCGCTTGGGGGTCACTGCTCGTTCGAGTCGGCACGCCTCCGGGCCCCGGCCAACAGTTGCGTTGAGCGAGCAGCGCAGGGGAGCGTCCTCCACGTGGCGAGCGATCACGCACTCGTTGCAGCCGATACACCGCCGGATAGCTCTCACGTCCCCGGCCCGCACCTTGTTGGGCCACTCAGGGTCGGCGTTGAGCGCCCGCCCCAGCGCGATTAAGTCCGCTTTCCCGGCCTCCAGAATCTCCTCAGCCACCCGGGGCTCGCGGATGACGCCCACAGCGATCACCGGGATGGAGACCGCCGCCTTGATTCCCTCGTCCAGGTAGACCCGCCAGGCCTGGGGGTACGGCATCGGCTCCAACCGTTTCTCCTTGCCACCCAGACCAAAGTCGGGGTGGATGGCATCTGCCCCCACCTCCTCCAGGCGATGGGCAAACCAGCGACCATCCTCCAGCGTGAGACCGCCGTCCAGCACATCTTGTGCGACCAGGCGCACCATAACAGGGAAATCGAAACCCACGTGACGCTTGATGCCTTCCACGATCTTGACCAGGAAGCGGATTCGGTTCTCACGGTTGCCGCCGTACTCGTCCCGGCGCCGGTTGGTGAGCGGGGAAAGAAACTGGTTGATGAGCAAGCCGTGGCAGGCCTGCAGTTCCACCGCGTCGAATCCCGCCTCTCTGGCCCGCCGCGCCGCTCCTACGTACTCCCCGATCACCGCCACGACTTCTTCACGGGAGAGCGCCCTGGGGACGAGGCCATCTTTGGATCGGGGCACAGCCGAGGGGGCAACTGGGGTCTCCCCTGCGATGTAGCGCAGGCCGGCGCTCATCCCCGGATGGGTGAGCTCCACAGCGGCCTTCGCGCCGCCCCGGTGGATGGCGTCCGTCAGACGGCCCAGGCCGGGGATGAATGCATCGTCGTCGATGCGCGGCTGAGCCGCGCCGTGGCGGGCCAGCGGATAGGCGATGCACACGTTCTCCACGATGATCAGCCCCACTCCGCCCCTGGCCCGCTCCGCGTAGTGGAAAAGCAACTCTTCGCTCACCGTACCGTCTTTGGCGGCCAGGTTGCTGGAGATCGGCGCCATGATGAGCCGATTCTTTAGCGTCATCGTCCCGATCGAACCTGGTTCAAACAGAGCCTGGAACATCCATTGCCCCTTCGTTCTTATGATCCCGATAGCGGCGAGTATCGGCATCGCCGCGAGCGTAGGCTTCGTGCCACTCTTTGGGAACCGGCATCTCCTCGTATAGTTGCACGCGTCGAGCCTCGAGCAGGCAGCGGGGACGCTCCATGAAATCTGCGGCACATATCACGCGGTGGCCTGTTTCGGACGACAGGCGATCCAGCCAGGAGAGCCCCTCTTCGCAGCGCAGCAGATGGTGATCGAGGATCAACGTATCCACGTGACGGGCCAGCCGCTGTGCGTTTTCCCAGGCCACCTTCCGCTGCTTCGACGAGAGCCACGAAAGATAGAGAGGCGGCCCCCCAACCAGCACGATGTTCGGATACCAGTCCAGTATCAATGACACGGCCTCGCCATTGAGAAGCTGGATATCCGAAGCGTGCACAAAAACGGTATCCTCGCTCTCGATGCGGGTCATCATCACCGTTCCAAGGCGACTACCCGGCTCCCCGTGCGGCACCGGTGGGGAAAAGACCAGTGGCCCATCTCTTTGCCCCTCCGCGTTCGGAAGTGCCCTCTCCAACACCTTGCGCAGGGCTTCTCTCCGACGCACCATGTTGTGGGAGAGCCCTTTGGGTCCCTTGGCCCAGAATCGAGTGGTCTGACACAAAGGAGCCACCCGTTGAGCCCTGAGCTGATAGGGATTGGCGTTCGGCAAAGGGACGTGATCCCCGTGGAAGTGGCTCATCACCACGTCGGTAGCCTCCTTCAGCTCTGCCAATATCTCCCGGCGCACTTGTTCTCCAACCGCTACCTGTGCCGGGTGGGGAAGAAGCCCGTGGCGCCGATAGCCCAGCGCCAGTCCGGGATCAATGACGATCTTGCGGTTCTCGACCTCCACCACACAGGAGAGGCCGCGTACTCCCAGCGACTCCATTCCAAGGATCTCGATATGCATGTCATTCCCAGAAAATCGTGAACTCGCTACGTTTTCGAGTAATTTTCCTCACCAGCACGTACCTTCTCTCTACGCTCTCTCCTCTACCTCCAACTTTTCCGCTCCCAGCAGCCGCACATAGTCCCGCAGGAATGGCCAAGTCGCGAAGCTGCCGAATCTATGGCGCGCCAGCATCCCCTCTAGATCCAGGGATAGAAATTCGCTAGCCAGCTCGCATTCAAAGCGCCGGAAGGCCTGGCGAAAGAGGAACCATTGGCGGTCCAGGTCGAACTCGTTATAGTCCAGGATCCAGAAAACGCCGCCTGGCTTCAGTGCCCGATGGGCGTTGGCGATCAACCTCTCTTTGTCCTCATCCTCGAAGCCATGTAGGGTGAAACAGATGAACGCCTTGTCGAACTCATCGTGGAAAGGGAGCGGTTCTTCGATACGCCGGTTCAGAAAAGTTACCTGGGGGTAGGCCCGGCAGCGCTGCCGGGCTTGCCTGAGCATCTCCTGGCTGATATCCACCCCGACGACCCGTCCGGTGGGGCCCAGAACCTTCAACATCACGCAAATGTTGCGCCCAGTGCCCGATCCCAGGTCCAGGATCGCGTCCCCCCGGCGGATACCCATCCGCTTGATGGCCTGCTCAATGAAGGCCTGATAGCGCCCCACCAGGAGCAGATCCATCATCAGGTCGTAGTGACGTGCTCCCCACCCTCCAACCTCAATATGGCTCCGTTGCGACATGATACTCCTCCCTGATCGTGCGATCATCACCCCGGGCTGGCGGAGAACTTGTTAGCGATCTAATGCCTCATGAGCAACATCGCCTCCGCTCAGTGGTAGCCCTGCCAGACCGGGGCATCGGCCCGCGCAGTTTCATTGTCCCACGCAGATATACCGCTAACCACCGGGTTCCTTGCTTCCACCGGCGTGGCAGTTGTCAATGGCCTGCCGCAGCGTGTTCAGCGTCAGGTTGGCGCAGTGGGCCTTTGCCTTGGGCAGGCCGTCCAGAGCGGCGATCAAGTCCTGTGACGTGATCTTGCCCGCTTCCTCTAGCGACATCCCCCGCAACATCTTGGTAAGCATGCTCCCACAGGCCACTGCCGACTCGCGGCCATCCGTCGCGAAAGTGGCTTCTTCGATTCTATCCCCATTCAACTGCAGATAGATTTCCATCGTGTCGCCGCAACAGCCGTGTATGATCCCGTGCGCATCTGGCTCAGACATCGGCCTCATATTGCTGGGATTGGATGACTCTTCAATGACCTTGGCCGAACAGCGTGCCTCTTTCTGTTCGACTGTGTCTGTGCAATCGCTCATGTGACCTCTTTCGTCTTGGATGTCTTTGATTCCTACTTGGCCTTCGGTCTCACGGTGGATGACCTGGCCTTTCGATTGTCGGTAACGTAGAACCCTTTGCCCTTGAAAATGACCCCCACGGGGTGAACCAGGCGACGCACCTCGCCCCCACACTCCGGGCAGGTCTTCACTGGGTCGTCCGTGATAGACTGTCTGCGTTCAAATCGCACGCCGCAGGCTTTACATTCATACTCGTACAGTGGCATACCTAACCGGCCTCTAAACGGATTGTGATCTCCCTGTGAATGTTCCGGTTGGTAGAGTCTGCAGAAAAAGTGAGGCTACTACCGTCCCCGTCGCCGGCGGCGCGCACGCCGACCGCCACCCCGCCTGCCATAGCTCCTGGAGCCAGGAATGCCTGTGGCAGTATACGGGACACCCTCGATGCGAGATCGTCGGCTCAGGTTCCCTAGAAGCGTCGCCATCCGGGGCGCCACCTTCCGCCCGACAAAGCCCAGCGCGGCCCCCAGCCATGGCCGCACACCGCCACTAGGCTGTGGGGCCGGCGCGACTGGCCGGACCGGGACAGGTGCCGGTGCAGGCACACGTACCGGGGTCGGTTTCCAAGCCTCAGCCGGCTCCCGCAGTGCCAGAATGGCCCCGGTCGGGCAGGCCGGGAGACACGCCTCGCACTCCCGACATAGACTCTGTTCCACCCGCGCCACACCGTTCACCACGCTGATGGCCCCCGTTGGACACACGTCCGTGCACAGGCCGCAGCCTGTACAACGTGTCTCGTCAACGTATACCACTGTCATCACCTTCTTTCTAGCTTGGCGTCAACCCGCCCAGGCGTTTCATCGCTTCGGCCAACTGCTGCTGCAGCATCTCGGCATCCTCCCGCAGCCGGCCTATCTCGTCCTGCTCGTACTCGCCTTCGACCGAGGACTCCTCGTGGCCATGTCCAAGGCTCGTGCTGCACGGTTCGGCGCTCTGCAGCTCCCCGCCCAGATACTGCTCCAGCGCGTGGTGCACAGAGCCTGCGGCCCCGGTCACCGCCTGGATGCCGTACTGCTGGAACAAGGCGATGGCCCGTCTACCCATCCCGCCGGCGAGCATGACGTCCGCGCCCTGATTTTGGATGAACGTGGGTACCGTCCCGGGTGCGTGCTGGCCATAGTTGGGATTCGCCACTGCGTTGACCTGCTTTACTTCCCGGTCGTCGAGATCCACCAGAATATAGTATGGACAGCGCCCAAAGTGCGGGCTCACCACACTGTCCAGTCCGTTGCTATCGTCCACCGAAACCGCTACGCGTATCACGCGCTGCATCGCCTACCCTCCTTTCTCCAGCCGGTCGAGTCGCTCTATCACTTCAGCCAACTGTTGGCGCAAATTGCCGGCCATATCCCTCAGAGCAGCAATCTCCTCTTCGCGGGATCCGGCGAAGGCGGCCGGAGGTGCAGACGGTGTTGGGGGTACAACCGCACCGCGCCCCATGCCCATACCTTGCCCCATGCCCATGCCGCGGCCCATTCCACGCCCCATGCCCATACCTCGCCCCATGCCCATACCGCTGCCCATCCCCATCCCGCCCATCCCGGCATGCGCCTGGGCACTCGCCCCGCTGGTGGCGGACAACTGTCCAGCCTTGTACGCCTCCACCGCCTGGCGCACCGTTCCACCTCCGAAAAGGTAGACGGGCACGTTGGCTGACTGAAGGACGTTGAAGGCGTTGGGGCCCGTGTTGCCGGTGACCACCGCCTGTGCCCCGCCTTCGACGACGAACTGCGCCGCCTGGATACCCGCCCCGCCGGGAGCGCCGATCGCCGGGTTCTCCACGGCCTCAAACGCCATCGTCTCCGTGTCTACGAAGACGTACATAGGACATCGCCCGAAAACTGGGCTGGCCGGCGCGTCAAGGTCTGCGCCGTTGGCTGTGACGACTATTCTCATTTGCATTCCTCCTGATGAAAGGTATAATCTGATTCGTCCGCCGGGTGGGGAACCTGCGAGGCTCCCCACCCGGTTAGGGCTCCGGGGCGGGTGCGGATGGCAGACATCCGGCAAAGTGTAACCGCAACGTCACCCGCCCCGACGCATCCTGTCGCGTAGCGCGACTACTTCTGTTGCTCAAGCTCCGCGATGCGCTGGCTGATGGCGTCCAGTTGTTCCTTCAGCCACTCAGCCTGCGTCTTAAGAGACTCGGCCTCCTGTTCCGGCGTCGGCGGCGCGGCGTAAGGGCCATACGCTGCAGCCGGTGGCGCTCCCCAGGCCGGCGGCGCTCCCCAGGCGGGCGCGTACCCGAAGCGGGCCCAGCCTGGCTGCCCGGTGGCATAGTACCAGTTCCGCCGGCCCCAGCCGCCACCCCGGCCACGCCCCCGGCCCATGCCAAAGCCGCGTCCAGGGATCGCGTTCGCATAGCCGGGCGCACCGTATCCGGCGCAGTAGCCGGCTCCACGCCCTGTCATTGGTCCCATTCCCCTGGGTCCAGTTCCATCTCCTGCTGGCATTTTGTTCACCTCCCTTCTTCTATCATTACTTGCCGAACACGCTACTTACCACTGGCCAAACCGTCGACCTCGTCCTCTGCCTGCGCCACGGCCGCGCCCGCGTCCGAACGCACGCCCTAGCCGCGTCGCCGGACGCAGCCAGCGGGCGAAGCGGGCTCCAAGCGCGGGCCGAGCGGCCGGCGGCCCCAGGCGCACCGGTGTACCCTGCAGCCCTGCGGTTCCGTAGGGCGTATCCCCAGACTCGGGAATCTCTACCGCACAGTACCCCTCGCCGCGGCCGGTCATCGGACCCTGGCCTTGTGGCCCTGTTCCATCAAATCCCGGCATACCACTCACCTCCCTTCTACTCACTATGCCTATCCCTATGGGTCGTTCTTTAAAACATCGGCACGGTCTTTTTCGTTGGTACCCGCTCTGTCACCCTTTCGGCGATCGGTTCGAACAATTCTGCGGTGTACGCCTCGATCTCTCCCGCATCGCAACGGCGGGCCAGCTCGGGATCCAGCGGCAGCCGCCCCAGGAGCGGCACCCCCAGTTGCGCTGTCGTGTGCAGCGCCTGGCTGGGGCCAAAGACCTCGATCTTCTCACCACACTTGGGGCAGGTGATGTAACTCATATTCTCCACTACCCCCAGTATCGGCGCTCCCATGTGCTGCGCCATGCGGGCTGCCTTCCGCACCACCATCCCTGCCAGGTCCTGCGGCGAAGTGACGAGCACGATCCCGTTGAGGGGTATGGATTGCATCACCGTCAGCGAAGCATCGGAGGTGCCTGGGGGAAGGTCCACAATCAGGTAATCCAGGTCGCCCCACACCACCTCTCCCCAGAACTGCTTGATGGCACTGCTGATGAGGGGGCCACGCCAGATGACGGCCTCGTCCTCATTGGGAAGCAGCAAATTGATGGACATCACCTCAATGCCTGTTTCCGTCTCCGCAGGGAGAATACCCGCCCGACCCATCGGCGGCAGTTGATGGAGGCCAAACATCTTGGGGATGCTGGGGCCGGTGATGTCGGCGTCGAGCACACCTACCCGCTCCCCACGGCGATGCAAGGCCACCGCCAGCAGTGCAGCCACCGACGATTTGCCAACGCCGCCCTTCCCGCTCAGCACGGCTACCACGCGGTCGACCCTGTTCACGGACTGTGCTGGCTTGGGGCCACCCTCAGCCGCCGTCATGAACGCAGCACGCTCCTGCTGGCTCATCTCTGCCAGTTTCACCTCGATTTCGAGGTCGGAATCCAGTGCCGCCACTGCCTCCCGCACACTGTGCACCAGGTCGTCCCTGATAGGAATCTCCTTGAAGGGCAACACCAGGGCGAACGTAACACCGCCATCCTTGACGACGATGTCCTTGATCATCCCCAGTTCAACCAGATTGCGCTTCATCTCAGGGTGCATCACCTGGCTCAATGCATCAAGCACCTGTTCACTTGTGATCATCTTGCTCCTTTTATCGCGTTATATGATTGGGTAAACCGCGTGTGCAGTCCTGTCGTCGCACCTGACCATCGCGCGCACTTGACCACTTCCAGTTCACGGCCGTCCCTCCCGCATCAGCGTCAGCGGCCGTCAATGGTATTCACCTTCGCCCTCTTCCATGTGCTGGCTGTAGGCACCCAGGAGATGATCGATCATCCCACGCGCCCTGTGTAACTCCTGTGTGTGCTGACCCAGTACCTCGTCCCCCAGCGCGGTGAGACGATAGACCCGCCGGGGCGGCCCCTGTGTCTGCTCCTCGTCCCAGGTCGAAATGACCCACCCTTTCTCCTCCATGTCTCGCAGCGCCCGGTAGACCACGCTGGGGTTCAGGTCCCCCAGGCCGAACTCCCTCAATTGCTCCAGGAAGGTATAGCCGTGCGCGGGGCCGTAGTGCAGGAGCAGAAGCAACACCGGCTCCAACATCCGCACCACCCGGCGCCCCCGCCCTCGTCCCCCCCGTCCCTGACCGCGTCTTCGCATATCTCTTCCTTCCTCGTGCGACCACCAGAAAGACTATGCCTCAAGCAGTT
>Ga0307375_10005937_pt1 | contig 11365 bp, 6 predicted proteins | sample TR1MG_FD_202531 | JGI IMG/M metagenome (GOLD analysis project Ga0307375, IMG submission 202531) | Soil microbial communities from Risofladan, Vaasa, Finland - TR-1 | ecosystem: Environmental > Terrestrial > Soil > Coastal area > Acid sulfate soil | place: Finland: Risofladan, Vaasa | collected...
GGCCAAAGAGGAAGAGATACTATTGTAGAGTTCATGAGTCTCATTGTTGACGAATAACGTCACTGGCCATGTGGCTTCGAAGTCGATCCAAATTCGAGACGCGTCTTCTGCACTTCTGAGACTCTTCAACTTGTATTCGTCCTCAAGAGTAGGTTCTTTCTTTGGCGTAGATGCATGCTTCTTGGGGATGATGTGTAGCGAGGCACAGTGGAAGGGAGTTAGGAGATGGGTCGGTGCATTGCTCGCTTCCAACGCTTGCTTTAGCCAATGATTCAGTGTCACTTCTCCAATAGAAGCATAATTCCATAGGGATGGGAAGACGAAGAGTGAATAGAGATCTGACATGGGCGCCTCCAGGAAGAAGAGTTTGTGAGCCGCCTCCAAGTGCGTCAGCAGGTTGCATTCAAGTATCAAGAGGTTCAACAGACGACAAGTAACATGTTCATAACGAGATATGATAGGAAGGGCGATACACTCGTGAAAGACGGAAGTGATAGGGATGCCAAAGTTTCCGACAGTTTCCAGCGACAAGTCCGAGAGACCCGCAACATGTGTCTGAGGCAATCTGCTCTGACTATAGTCCACAAAGCTACTTGGCCAACAATCATCGTCCTCACGAGCAGCGGAATATGAACAGGCATCGAAGAACTCGGTTTGCATTCCGATTGTCCTCTCAGGCGAAGCACCTTTGGCGTCCGGAATTACCAAATCCAAAGTCGATGTAGATGTCTGTGATGTCTGAGATTGATCATGTTGAAGTGGTTGAGTAGAAGCGTTCGGCGGCGATATTGCATGCGATGTATCTCCCTTTGTCTCAGTAATAGTATGTTGACCAGTACCGATGCTCTTGATCTCCGTGGATAATACTTGCGATTGATCGTGAGTAAAGGTCATCCAAGTTGAGTTGAAGTGGTTGGTGAAGAGTCTTTTGGTCGTCGCAAAGAGTGGCTCATTCTGTCCTTCATTGTCTCGCTTCCGGTCGATCGTCTCACTTTTATGATGTTTACTGTGATCGATGATGTGTTGTATGAGGAGTGAGGCCTTTCCAGAAGACAGCATGTGGTGGAGAACAGATTTTAGGAAGCTCGGCACTTCTTCGCTCAAGCAGGCGTATGTCGAGTCCCAGAAGATGGGTGAAGTGATGGGATCGTTGGAACAGCGATAGATGCAGAATTCGTCTTGGTCAGAGGGAGAGAGGTAGGAGTAGGACATCCAATGATCGACCTTCTCAAGATACGGTGTCAGCACGGAGAAGAAGATCTTAAGAGCCAGTCTCTGACACCTTTCATCATCCGCATATGGTATCTCATCTCTTTCGGCCAGAGAGATCGATGTCAAGTGAGTTCCAGAGGTAGTAGATGATGAATCAGCAAGTCCATTCGTATCTCGCTTGCTGTGGTGCTGATTTCCAAACGAATGTGAGAATGGTGATGAATAGACGTTATAAGTTTGCATGGCGTCCTCAAGAGTCTGGAAGATGGTCGCCACACGTTCGGCTTTGCTTTTCTGCGGCCTGTCCGGGTACAAGTCGTCCACTGCGGCAGAGTAATCTATATTTGGTAGCGACTTTAGGCTTCTCCTCGTTAATGTGCCTAAGAAGGTGATCTGCGCTCGAAGAGGCTCAATAATCGCATGTAACTCAATCAGCGTCAACTTTCCGCCCTTTGCACTCATATGGTACGCCTCAATCTTGTGCACTTGTTCGTAGAATGCTTGAATGTATTCTGATACCGCTTGAACAAACACGAACGTAGTAAAGCCAAAACCACGACAGCCAACTTCGATGGTCATTTTCAGTCTTGATACAATGCTTGCGAGCTCCAAGAAGTGTTGAATCAATGTAAGCAATGACGAAGAGATGAGAAAACGCAATTCCATCTCCATACGAGGCATCCAAGTCCATAAAAGCTCAAAGTCGCGACTCATCAGACAATTCTCCTCCTTATGGCTTTCGACCGCAGCATCGGAGCCACTCTTGAGCATAAACATGTCGCACTCCAAGCCTTGTAGCATATACAGGACATTAGATACCACGTCACTCTCATCAGACTCGGGAAGACGACCAAAAGATGATGAAGACACTGTTCCATGAGTAGCCAAATCCAATGGATGTGATTTCGCCTGTTCTGCTCGCCACCATTGAGACAAACCTAAGAAGTGGTCGAGACTAAGGGAAGAAGACACTGTCACCGATTAGATGATACAGGTCAGCGTAGCAGAGGGAGGCGCATTTCAAAATGGGGGTGTTTCGTACTTGTATTGACGCCAAGATGGGGAGAAGTCACTGCACAGTTGTAGGAAGCATGTGTATCTATCGATTGAGAGGGGGATATCCGATCATGAGGACTGAACTCAAGCAGTGTAGAGAGTGGACAAGTGCACTCCTCTCCACTCAGTCACTCTCCTCTCAGTTTGGACCGGCAGCGCATGTGAATCCTTCAAAAGGCGACAATGGTGCGCATATTTGCTAGACCTGTCCCACTTTATGGTGGGATGAATGCTTAGAAGCCTACATCGGTGCGTTCTGCTTCGTCCGATTCTACTTTGCCCCGTTTGACCTTGAACGACACTCTAACCGGACATATTCCCCTGATAAATTTAGCGATAATGCATGCCACCGTGTTAAGAGCTCCAAGACGATGCAATCGGGACACTGCAGCTGGTGGCCCGAAATTGGCGCTGGACGAATTGTGATTACCTGCTCTTGGCCCTATTTGTGACTCCTCGCAGCACCTCTGCTTCTGGGCTGATACTATTCGTTCGTGGTTGAGTATTCGTGACCTATACAGTCTCCTCTGCACTGGCGTTTGGACCAGATCTGGGTGAGTCGTGTGATGCTAGAGTTACCATTCTGTCATCTTTCCTTTACGTGTCATTTTGAACATCCTTTTTTGCAGAGCAAATATTCAATAGAACGGTTTCGCTTGCGGGTACTAGCGGCTGTAGCGGACGATTTCCGAACTCAGAGGAGTTTGTCGATTTTACAGCACCAATGTGCCCCTCCTGATGGCACCTCTCGCATGCTTCGTGGCAGTAAATCAAGACTCCAGTAAGTTTGGCCTCCTTTTCAGCCGGTGTCAATGCAGCCGTGCGAGAACTTCGTTCGCCTTTGAGACCCAGTGGCTCGTGAAGATTCGAACCTGTGGCGACTTGTCGCTACCATTGACGCCTACTCTTACCTGGTATACCAACCGATTTGTAACTCAATGTAGTGCGTGGGCCTGGCTCAGAATCCTGTCTCAAATCTCAACTCTCTAACGACGTACTCTATGGTTGCAGCGCATCGTGCTGCCCTGGTGTATGTATCTCTGGTTTGCCACGGAGCAGCCGCAAACGATCACGGGGACGACTGGCAATGCATGGTGCCTGAACAGCAGAAGGAGGAAGCCAAGGTCCGGCCATCCGGTTTCAGTGGTCCTAATGGATGGCGGTCCCATTTCCAGGCTCAGACAGCCCGCGGTGGTCTGAAAAAGACATCCTGGACTTCTTTGTTTTGCCATCTAGAGAAGACATCGATATGTGCCTTGGCAAAGATGCCGGAGAAGTGTGAAAAGGCGCTCGGAGCCAGAAGGCCGTGGAGAGAAACGAGTGTTCGATGTGCGCCACACGGAGAGATTTGTGCCCCGAAGTTCGGCTTCCCTTTCGCCGCCTCTTTCAGCCTCCAGCATTCCATTCTGCAGTTCAAAAGGGCACACACGCAACTGCTCTCGCTTGTTTCTACTCTCTACGTGGCCTCGGTGATTGATCACGCTATCCAGTGCTGAGGAAGACGCGAAACGGCTTGGGCTGACTATCGGCGATGGCGTACGTCCTTCAATCGTCTCCTTTCTCTCGATTCCGACTGTATTTCCTCTGTAAGCATCAACAGCTACACATTCATTCCTTACTCTGAATGTACCTGAGTCACACGAAGGTCACCTCATTTGGCAAGTGTCGCGAAGGTCACCTCGCCCGCCTTCTTGGACTTCCTTCCCCTCTCACTACCAAATCTTCCCCTATAATGAGTTCCTTGTCTCTTTTTCGATCGCAATGTAACTAACCCATCTGCTATTCGTGATGATTGAACAGAGAAACACCGCTCTTCAACGACAAGGGAACTTTGCAGCAGTTCACTGCCCAAGGATGGACGCAACTGGGCTCGGGAACATCGACAATATGGCTCCTTCAGAATGCAGAAACTGGTTCAAGTAGAATTGTGGTGCTCGACAATGTTGCAGGATCGGTACGGACAGGACGACCCTTTTCGGGTAACACACCCGGTCCATCCATTCTCTCCACTCTCTCTGCCATTGGACTCGCTCCCTCCCGCTCTGACCATCCATCGCCCCTTGTGTCCTCTCTTCTACTGATGTTGTTGTTGCTGCTTGGATTCCCCTCATTCATCCTCTCTCATCGTTGCAGTACTCTGTGAATCAAGCTGTGACTGGAGAATTGGCGTTCCAGAAGGCCACGGAGACGTTCGTTCAGTGGAAGGGCGGCGATGGTTCCGTCTACGGTATGACGTTCGACTTGCAGACTCCCGCTTCTCAGTTTGCCGATGCTCTTGGTAAGGCGATTGCTCGTATTACTGGTGTGAATCCTTCCGCAGCACTGCCACCTCCGATATTGAAGCCCTCCACGTCCTCCGGTTCTCTTTCCGTCGCCGCCTCTTCCACTAGTGGTGAGGTTACGTCCCGTCCTACGAGTGGTAAGGATCATGGTAATGTGAAGGATCGTCCTGTGAGTGGCAAGGATCATAAGGAGAAGGATAAGAAGGACAAGGAGAAGGAGAAGAAGGACAAGGACAAGAAGTCAGACAAGCGCAAGTCCGAGCGCAGCAGTATGGCCATTCCCGCGCCACTCTCAAGTTCCGTGCCTGCGCCTATTCAAGAGAGTCCAGAGGAGACCGCACGTCGTCAGAGGAGAGATGCAGCGAGAGAAATCTTGGTGAGCGAGGAGGCCTACGTGAAGAGTTTGATGGAGATTGTGAGTGTTTGGAAGGTTCCCATGAAGTCCAAGTCCATCGTTACCGATGCTGAATTCTCAGTACTATTCTCAAACGTGGAGGCGCTGATGCAGGTGAACACTGTGCTCCTGCACGAGTTGAAGATTCGAGTCGAGAACTGGAACGACATGACTAAGATTGGCGACGTGTTTGTGAAGAATGCCATCTACCTCAAGGCCTACAAGCAATACTACGAGACGTACAACGATGCGCAGACGATACTCGGCGCACTGGCAAAGAAGAAGAGCTTCACTCAGTTCGCAAAGAGCGCGGAGAGCTCAGGTTCGACTGGCAAGCCTCTCTCAGAACTTCTTCGACTTCCCTTCCAGAGGGTACCTAGATACTTGCTCCTTCTCAGAGAAGTTATCAATAAGACTGCTCAGGACCACCCGGATCACGCTGAACTGCAGGACGCGTTGATTCAAATCGCTGCCGTCGCGTCCGAGTTGGAGAAGGGCATCGCAGACGCTAACTTCGCCAAACGTCTTCAAGCAGTGATTAGCCGCAACTACATGGGCTTGTCTCCCCTCTTGGTGCCTCATCGCATCCTGTGCACGGAGGGAGAGGTCGAGATTTCAGTGAACGGCGTTTCGAAGGCGAACGTTGCGCTCTTGTTTAACGACGTGATTGCGTTTGTGATCGATACTCCGAAGCAGAAGCAAGTGGTGAGTTCTACTGCGTTCGATACGCTTTGGCTGATGGACTTGCCGTCGGAGTTGAACGGTGGTTTGGCGTTCGAGTTGCAGACGCCCGAAATGACGTATCGTTGTGTTGCTAAGGATAAGGCTACTCGTGATCGTTTCTACGAGGATATTGATCGTCAGATTCTTGCGGATTTGACGTCTAAGGGCGCTCTGAGTGACGTGGATGCGACTGCGATTGCGAAGACCTCCGAGCGCATTCGAGTGGCCAATTACACTTGGGAGTCCGGTGGTTCGTATAAGGGCGAGTGGGTGAATGCGAAGATGCATGGCAAGGGCGTGCGCGTGAGTTCGAATGGATCGACCTTCGATGGAACGTTCGTGAAGGGATTCTTCCACGGCCAGGGCACGGCGAATTACAAGAGCGGCGACGCTTACGTTGGCGAGTGGGCTCGCGACGTTCCGCACGGCAAGGGCACGCTCACCATCAAGACCTCTCTAGGCGAGAAGCGCTACGTTGGCGATTGGGAGTCCGGACGCATGAAGGGACAAGGAAGAATGGTGTGGGAGAATGGAGACGTTTACGAGGGCGGTTGGGAAAGCGACCTCTTCCACGGCCGCGGCACACTCACCAAGAAGGACGGCTCGAGATACGAGGGCGATTGGGCGAATGGACTCAGACATGGCGCGCACGGCGTGTTCACTGGACCGCTCGGAGAGAGGTACGACGGTGGTTGGGACCGCGGCCTCAAGCACGGCAAGGGCACCTACGCCGCCCCCGATGGCTCGACTTACACTGGCGACTTTGTGGCGGATCAGAAGCAAGGCCAGGGCACGTTCGTAATCTACGACGGCCTCAAGTACGAGGGAGAATTCATCGCCAACTTGTTCACCGGCATTGGCACGCTCACTGAGACTGGCGGAGACTCGTATAGCGGCGGATGGAGAGGTGGAAAGAAGCACGGAATGGGAACGCTGACGAGGTCGAATGGAGAGCGATACGAGGGCAATTGGAGCGACGACAAGAGACACGGCAAGGGCTCCTGGTCCAACAACCGAGGCACCAAATACGAAGGCGAGTTCAGAGACGACAAACGACACGGACAAGGCACCGTCACCAGACCGGACGGATCCAGCTACTCAGGAGAGTGGGCTGTAGACAGGAGAGAAGGCTCTGGCGTGGAGAGATGGCCCAACGGTGCCAGCTACGACGGTCATTGGAAGACTGACGTGCGCCACGGACACGGCACATTCACCTGGCCAGACGGTTCCACATACGTCGGACAATGGGCCATGGGCAAGAGGACTGGAAAAGGAACCATGAAGACAGCAGCTGGAACGTTCGAGGGAGAGTGGAAGGACGACATGCGCGACGGCACTGGCACGTGGACTTCTTCAGACGGATCATTATACACTGGAGAATGGACTGCTGATAGAAGAAACGGAAAGGGAATGCTCAACAACATCAGCGAACAGCTCTGGAAGGACGGGCTCATCGTCAAGCCTGGCATTCAGCATTACCCTCCTGATCTCCCTGCTCCTTACTACTTCAACTAAGAGAAGTGCGACACACATGCCAACGGACGATCTCTCTCTCTCTCTCTTATAGACTGATTACCTCCTCTTCTTCTTCTTCTTCTTCTTCTTCTTCTTCTTCTTCTTCTTCTTCTTCTTCTTCTTCTTCTTCTTCTTCTTCTTCTTCTTCTTCTTCTTCTTCTTCTTCTTCTTCTGAGAGACGCACGCAGAACACATGCACACTTCCCCTCTCCTCTGTTTCTCACAACCCAATATGATCCCAATGTAAACCCATTCGACATTTCACTCGTAACACTCTTTGCTGTTACAACGAGAGTGGTTTCGTACCTGTACATTCGATCGTCTTCACCGGTCTTGATCGCCGTACTCGGCTAAGTCTCACGGGAGCACGAGATGGAGGTCAATACATGGGGTGGACATAGGATCTCTTACTCAATAGCCTACTATACTAGCCAAGGGAACGCGGACCTTCGAAGAGGAACTTTTTCACGATTGGATGTTGAAACTTTACCAGAATGGCGTTGTTCTCCACAATGTTAGCCTCGCTCAACGTCTCATTCTCGTCCAGAAGAAAAAGTTGACAAGGAGAGTAGAAGTCCCAAAGACGAATCGAGGAGGCATCCGGGAGACTCAACATCGTCGCGATCTGCGCCTTCACCGCACCCACCTTCTGACTCTCAAACCCACAGAAGGTCTCAAATTCCTTCTTCTCGCCTTGACTCATATAAGCAGCTCCAGTAGCAGTCGCAACAGTGTTCGGGTACTTGAACAGGGTCAGCGGTATCGTCAGCGGATGAAGGATCGCAGACGCCTTTCTATGAGCGCCCTCACTCGCAACTCTCTTGATTTCAGGTCCTTTGTAGCCATACCTAGTCATTGCGGGAGGTTCGAAAGCAGAAGAGATGGAGGGATATGGAGAAGGAGGGTCAGTTTCGTTCACCGCCACGGGCATCACCACATTCTCCAAGCTCAGCATCGAAGCCTTCTGTTCAAGTTCTCTGCTCTCTTCCTCCTTCACCTCCCGCTCCTTCTTGTCATTCTTCACGACCGCAACCTCCTTCTTCAAAGACTCGATATCGCCCTTCAACGAGGCCATCAAAGCGGAAAACTCGCTTCTCAAAGTCGCACTCTCCTTCTTCCTCTCCTCATTCTCCTCCTTCAGCAAACGAACCTCCTCTTTCAATCTTCGATTGAATTCCTCAATAGAATCACAGCGGGAGACTAACACATGATTGGCAAGCGTGAGAGCAGACTTGGAATCCTCAACCTCCAGACGAACCTGTCGAATGCCTTCAGAAGCTCTCTCACCTTGATCAACAAATTCCCTCTTCATATTCTCCTTCAATTCAAGAAGAGCAGCTTGAGAGGTACCCATACGATCCAGAAGCAAAGAGATCAAGTTCCACGCCAACTCCTCGAATTGCATGCCATCACGAGCACTCTCTGTTGGGACCACAGGAATAACAACATGTGCTTTCTCATCAACGACAGCAATCCAATGACTAGAGCCATGACCGAAGTCTTGGGTGTACAGCCTCCGAACTCGACCATCGTGAGCAACATATTGGCCATCTCCGAGCACCAATCCTGTCTTTTCCAACGTAGGAACTAAGTTCCAGATAGAGAGAGACCAAATACGGCAGAAAAACGAGCAAAATGGGTATCAGGAAAGGGAAAGAGGGGAAGTTGTGGAATCCTTGAACCAGGTAGGTTCACCAAACGTGACGAGGTTCTATTGGCATGAAGAGGACATACTCTTAGGAATAGGATCCATCTATGTAATTACACTTCAAATTTCAGGAAATAAGCGCAGTAGGGGGATCACAGAGAGCAGTACAACGTCCTTTATGCCCAGTCGAACCAAGACAATTTCCAGGCCTGAATAGATGTTAGGTCGAGAGACAGTATTGAAAAGTCAGTTACGATGCATGTTTCTTCATCTTCAATGGCAAATGGAGGCAAGTCTCAACCATATCCGGTCATAAATTCGAGAGAGTTTGAGTTGAGAGAGAGGCCGATTCCAAGCGAACAGCGCTTTGCAAGTCGTTAAATCATGTCAAAATGGATAGAAAACGCAGAATATATGAGAGAGAGAGGAACATACGATGAAGAGAGGCAGCAGTCTCACTGAACTTTGGAGGGACCAAAAACATGCGCTCATGTGCATGCATGGACAGATCGCATAGGATCGAGGTGGGACTGAGATCGAATTCAATCCAAAGCAAGCACTTCGATTTGGGGGCAAACACTGAGTTGGTTTATTGAATTCTGGAGGGGAGTGGATTGGTTCGGAATCAGATGTCTAGAGACACCATCTCCTCCGATTGGTCTCCTCCTGGCCTTGCCGGCAGTGACGTTCTTCTCGATGATGTCTCTCTATCTCTCACGTGTGCGACCGCAGGTGATGAAGTCTCAGAGATGGATCCGCCGGAGTCGCGTCGATGAGGAGGCGCGAGTGCCGAAGAAGACGATGGCGAAGACATGTACTCTCTCTTTGCTGCTGATGCGGTTCCGTTTCCATCCGTTTCCACATCCCTTCTCGGCGGCATTGGCGATTCGATATCCGAGAGCGATGGAGCGGTGGGTCCAAAGTCAGATTCGACGCCTCCAGGATCGTCGCTTTCAACGCCCAGCGCCATCTCTCTTCCTCTCCTCGTCCTCTTCCTCTGATCTCTCCTCTCTCTTCTGACTGAAATTCCAGATTTCGAACGCGCGACGCCTTCTTGATGATGATGATGATGGTGACGGTGATATTGAGAGAGATCCTGAGATTGTCTCCTCGACGGCGCCTTTCTCACTCGAATATGCTCTCTTCTCCACAAGTCCATCTCGTCCTCAATCTCCTCTTGAATGAGCTCTTCAATGATGTCCTCCAAAGTGATGACACCGACGGCCTTGTGTTGCGAACCGGGTTCCAAAACGGCAGCCATATGACTCCTTCCTGTCTGAAATATGTTGAGCATTGTGTAAAGAGGAGTCGCAGCATCAACGAGAGGCAGTTCCTTGACGTCGGCGCGGGCAATGATGCCTCCCTCGAGGATGAAATTCAAGTTCAAACTTTTGACCAGCAACATGCCCACGAAATTAGACGGATCATCGCGCCAAAGCGGAATACGACTGTGACCAGCATCAAGAATCGATTGAAGGGTACGAGCATCAATCACAGTGGCCTCATCCAGAGAAAACACCTTCTCAAGCGGAGTCATGGAAGTCGTCACATTCTTACTCGTCAGATCCAAAGCACCTTTAATGATCATCACCTCGTCGTTCGTCAAACGTTCCTCCTTCGGTAAACCACCATCGTCACTATCACTCGAGCTAGACGAACCATCACCTTCTTCAATGTCTCCTACCTTTGCTTCTCCACCTGAACTGCCTTCATTCTGCTCAAATGCAGAAGCTGCATGATAGGACACGAATTCCTTCAACTGAGCGCGCTTATAGTACACACCAGACTTGTGGCCAAGAACGAAATCCAGAAGCTTCGAAATCGGCCACGACAAGGGGAACAGCAACCCGATCAGACCCCAAACGAGCCAATAGATCTTACCACCAACAAGGAGCGCCCAACGAGACAGGATAGCTTGGGGAATGATCCTAATAGAGGGAGAGAGAGGGGATCGAAGATGGTTGAGATGGAATTCACGGCAAAACAACCACACATCAACTGCGTTAGAGTTTATTCTGTCGGAAACGTAGAAAGAGAAGCAAGAGAAGTAAAAGATACTCGAAGCTATCCAAAGTAGGCCATTCAAGGACGAAAAGGAAGCTAAGGGATCGATCCATAAAGAGGACGACGTACTCTCCGAAGAAGAGAACTGCTGTGACTGATACGATGATAGCCAACCAACCAGGCATGAGATGTTCTAAGAAGATGGGGAGGGCCTCCATACAAGCCGCATTCGCCAGCAGAAGCGTGACCAGAAGCAAGTGATGTCGTTTCACAATTGGCAAGATCCTAGACGCGTAGAGTTTCTAGAAGATGGATGACGAGAGAACACACAGTGTTGCGGAGACATATTCGCAAGAGGAAGTGATGAATGGGTCAGCACAAACCTGATACACGGAGAGGAGCCATTTCTCTAGTTTTGGCCACCATGCTTTCGAAAGCTGGAGCAAACACAGTGCCGAGATTTCCAATTAGACCAACACACAGAGAGGAGCTATTCTCGTACTTCAAAGGGATCACCCTGACGGCGCAAGA
>Ga0307375_10005938_pt1 | contig 11365 bp, 9 predicted proteins | sample TR1MG_FD_202531 | JGI IMG/M metagenome (GOLD analysis project Ga0307375, IMG submission 202531) | Soil microbial communities from Risofladan, Vaasa, Finland - TR-1 | ecosystem: Environmental > Terrestrial > Soil > Coastal area > Acid sulfate soil | place: Finland: Risofladan, Vaasa | collected...
GTCGCGACCCTGCTTTTGGCAGTGTCTTTGGTAGCCTGCCACAAGGAAGAACAGGCCGTAGAAAGCGTTGCGCACAGCGCGGCGAACGCCGAACACAAGGCTCAGGCCGCCGCAACAGAACTCGAACAGCAGCGCGCCGCACTGGCCGTCATTCCGCTGCCTACAAAAAGCATGTATGTGGATGTGCATGACCCCGCCGCATGGGCCAATCCCTTTCTCTCCGTCGATGTGAACATGTTCACCCTTCGCATCTCCCTTGCCGACGCAAACCCCAGCACGATCGGAAAGGGAACTATGCTTCGCCCTGAAGGGGCGCGGCGCCAGGAGATCCAGTTGCGTCCCGCTGATTTGACCAAGGCATTGATCGCTCTGCCCCCCGGTGCCTGGCGCTATGGCCGCGTTGTTGCAGTAGCGGAGTCACCCGCGGCCAACCGCAAAGACCGCCCGAAAATCCGCCGCAATGTTGAAGCTGTTATCCAGCAGCTCAATGATCTCGGGGTTGTGGTGGAAGAGTGGCCGGCGCGGTAGTGTCGTCTCATACTGAACCGGAGAAACGCGCTACCATTCCCCCGTGAGTTCTTCATCGCTTTCTGCCCTCATGAATCAGCCTCGGCTCGAGCACGAGCGGTTTGCGGCGCACCGCGAACTTGAAGCGCAGCTCAAGGCGACCCTGCGCGGTGACGTCCGCTTTGACATGGGCTCCCGTGCGCTCTACGCGGCGGACTCCTCCAACTACCGCCAGCTTCCCATCGGCGTCGTGATGCCGCGCGACGCGGCCGATGTTGCGGCAGCCCTGGCTGCCTGCCGTGCAACCGGCGCCGCGGTTCTGCCGCGCGGAGCGGGAACCAGCGTGGCCGGCCAATGCGCCAACGTGGCCGTGGTGTTCGACTTTTCGCGCTATATGCACGGCCTTGGCGCCATCGACCCAGCCGCAAAGCTGGCCACGGTAGAGCCGGGCATTGTTCTCGACCGGCTGCGCGAGGCCGCCGAATTGCATCACCTGACGTATGCGCCCGATCCCGCGACCCACTCGCGCTGCACGCTGGGCGGCATGATCGGCAACAACAGCTGCGGCGTCCACGGCTTGCTGGGTGGCAAGGTTGCCGACAACGTTGAATCACTCGACATTGTGCTCTACGACGGCACCCGCATGACCGTGGGCCGTACGAGTCCTGCCCAGCTAGACGCGTCGATCCATGCAGGAGGTCGGAACGGGCAAATCTATGCCGGCCTCGCTCGCATACGCGACCGCTACGCCGAGATGATCCGCAAGAAATTTCCGCGTATTCCGCGCCGTGTTTCCGGCTATAACCTTGACGAGTTGCTGCCGGAGAACGGCTTCCACGTAGCTCGCGCGCTGGTAGGCAGCGAAGGCACATGCGCCACCGTCCTCTCGGCAACGTTGAATCTTGCCGCCAGCCCGCCGTTTCGTACTCTCACGGTACTGGCGTTTCCTGACGCCTTCGTTGCCGCTGACGTGGTGCCGCAGGTTCTGGAACATGGCCCTATCGGGTTGGAGGGCTTTGATAGCCTTCTCGTCGATTTCATGCGCCGCAAGCGCCTCGCCGTCGATGACGTTGCGCTGTTGCCGCCCGGCGGCGGATTCCTGCTGGTTGAAATGGGCGCATGGAGCGCCGAAGAGGTCCAGGCCAAGGTGGATAAGCTGGTCACAGACGTGCGAAGCTGGCCTTCACCGCCGGTTGCCCGTGTCTACTCAGCCGCAGACGCTGAGCGCGTGTGGCATGTCCGCGAGTCTGCCCTTGGTACAACCGTCTTTGTCCCCGGCGAGCCGAACGGCCTGGAAGGCTGGGAAGACGCCGCCGTGCCGCCCGCGCAATTAGGAGCCTATTTGCGCGGCCTCACCACCCTGATGGCCGAATATGGCTACCGCAGCCCCATCTACGGACACTACGGGCAGGGCTGCGCCCATTTGCGACCGAACTTCGATCTTCGTTCGGAAGAAGGCCTGCGCAACTTTCGCGAATTTATTGAACGCGCGGCTGATCTTGTGCTGGGCTTCGGCGGGTCTCTTTCGGGCGAACACGGCGACGGTCAGTCCCGCGCCGCGCTGCTTCCCAAGATGTTCGGCAATGAGTTGATGCAGGCCTTTCGCGATTTCAAAATTTTGTGGGACCCCGACAATCGCATGAATCCCGGCAAGCTGGTCGATGCGGTGCGAGTCTACGATCCCGTGGAAAACCTGCGCCATGGGCCGTCCGCTCCGGGTCAGGATGACTCCCATACGGCCCTTGAGACGCATTTCGTATTTGCTGCAGACGGCGGTTCGCTGGAGCGAGCGACGGAGCGCTGCGTGGGCGTGGGTGCCTGCCGCAAGGCCGAGGGCGGCGTCATGTGTCCCAGCTACCGGGCAACGGGCGAGGAGCAGCACTCCACCCGCGGCCGCGCGCGCCTGCTGTGGGAGATGCTGGCAGGAGCGCTGCGCGACGAGGGCTTCCAAAGCAAGGCGGTGCACGAGGCGCTCGACCTTTGCCTGAGTTGCAAGGCCTGCAAGACCGAGTGCCCGGTGCAGGTGGATATGGCGGCCTACAAAGCGGAGTTTCTTGCCCAGCGCTACAAAGGCCGACCGCACCCGCTGCAGCACTACATCTTCGGCTTCGCCGACCGGCTGGCACGGTGGGGCTCGCTCAGCCCGGCGCTGACCAATGCGCTGCTTACCGGGCCGGTGACGAGCCCGCTGATCAAGCACATCGCGGGCGTAGCGCAGCAACGCGGGCTTCCGCGCCTCGCCCCGGAAAGCTATCAGCGGAGCCGCGCTGCTCAGATGAAGAATTCTCCAGGGCACGAAAGCCAGTTGGCCCGACCACAGGTGGTGTTGTGGACGGATACGTGGAACAACTACTACCATCCGCAGACGCTGGCTGCTGCGGAGACGGTGCTCACGCAGGCCGGCTTTCAGGTCGAGACGCCGAAGGGACACATCTGCTGCGGGCGGCCGCTCTACGATTTCGGACTGCTTGATGCAGCGCGCGCCTACCTTGCGCGAGTCCTCGACCTCATGACCCCGCAGATTGACGCAGGCTTGCCGTTCATCTTTCTGGAGCCGAGTTGCGCCAGCGTTTTCAAGGACGAGCTGCCGGAACTCTTCCCGAACGACGAGCACGCGAAACGCCTGAGTGGGCAGGTATGGCTGCTGGCTGACTGGCTCGCTGCCAAAGCGCCCGAGTTTGGCGAGGGCAGCCTGGAGGGCGCGCACATTCTGGTCCACGGCCACTGCCACCACAAGGCCGTGTTTGGCGGCCCGGCCAGCGAAATCGCACTGCTGCGGCGAGCCGGGGCCAAGGTCGAGGCGATCCAGTCGGGCTGTTGCGGCATGGCAGGACCGTTCGGGTTTGAGGCCGACAAGTTTGAGGTGTCCAAAAAGATTGCTGAGGATGGTCTGTTGCCCGCGGTTCAGGCTGCCAGTCCCATGACGATTCTGGTCGCCGATGGGTTCAGTTGCCGCGAGCAGATCAGCCAGTTGGGCCACAAACAAGCACTCCACTTTGCTGAAGTGCTAGCACATAGTTGTGGCTGTGGCGGATGAGTTGAGCAGGAGCACCGCGGGCGCGGGCCATAGCTGGCGCCTGCTCGCTGCGCTAGGATAGGAAAAAGATTGGGGCCGAGCATGTTCGTTGTTGTGTGGCAGTTTGAGATCGCCGAAGAAAAGATTGCCGCTTTTGAAGCCGCTTACGGGCCAGTGGGAACGTGGGCGCAGCTCTTCCGCACGTCGCCCGACTATCTGGGCACGGAACTTCTGCGTGACGCCTACATTCCGGGCCTCTACCTCACAGTTGACCGCTGGGCCAGCGAGGACGCTTTTCGTGCATTTCGCAAGGACCACGACGCGGATTACGAGACGCTGGACCGCTCCTGCGACGCGCTGACCAGCCGTGAAACACGCATCGGCGCCTACGTGGTGTAAGCAGAGCGGAGCTGGTCTTTTGCGGTTTGCGGGGGCACCAGGATATTTTCTCCATATCTTCGCTTTTTAGCTGTCATTGTGTGTCCGCCCCTGCTACAATCCCAACGAAATCAAATTCCAAGCCGCCGCGTGTTTCGTGCCGATTGCACATGAGCCGCACCCGGCGAGCATTCTGAGGAGTCTCCCCCCATGGCCGTCGCCGATGACCGCGCAAAAGCTGTAGAACTGGCCCTTTCGCAGATCGAGAAACAGTTTGGGAAAGGGTCCATTGTGCGGCTCGGGTCAAAGGAAGCTTTGCTGCCCATTGCCGTGATTTCAACCGGGTCGATCAGCTTTGACGCCGCTTTGGGCGTTGGTGGCATTCCGCGCGGCCGCGTGACGGAAGTCTTTGGCCCGGAGTCCTCGGGCAAGACAACCATTACCTTGCAGATCATCGCCGAGGCGCAGCGGGCGGGTGGCCTGGCGGCGTTTGTGGATGCCGAGCATGCCCTGGACCCCAGCTACGCCAAGAAGCTCGGCGTGGATGTGGATAACCTGCTGGTTTCGCAGCCCGATAGCGGCGAGCAGGCGCTGGAAATCACCGAGGCGCTGGTCCGCTCTGGCGCAATCGACGTGCTGGTGGTGGACTCGGTGGCCGCGCTGGTGCCCAAGGCCGAACTGGACGGCGAGATGGGCGAATCTCACATGGGCCTGCAGGCCCGCCTCATGTCGCAGGCGCTGCGCAAACTGACTGGCACGGTTTCCAAGTCGCGCACCGCGCTGATCTTCATCAACCAGATCCGCGAGAAGATTGGCGTCATGTTTGGCAATCCTGAAACCACCACAGGCGGGCGCGCGCTCAAGTTTTATTCGTCAGTGCGCGTGGATATCCGCCGCATCGCCGCCATCAAGGAAGGCGACGCGGTGACCGGCAACAGGACCAAGGTCAAGATTGTGAAGAACAAAGTGGCCGCGCCCTTCCGCGAGGCGGAGTTCGACATCCTCTACGGCGAGGGCATCAGCCGCGAGGGTGACGTGCTGGATCTGGCTGTGGCCAATGAAATTGTGGAAAAGTCGGGTGCATGGTACAGCTATTCGGGTGAGCGCATCGGCCAGGGCCGTGAGAATACCCGCACCTTCCTCAAGGAGAACAAGGACACTTTTGCCAGGATGGACGCCGAGGTCCGCAAGAAGCTGAACATCGGCGCGGTCAAAGCTGAAGTCCCCGAAGTTCCGGCCGGCGGTACCGCCGAAGCCAAGGAAGCCGTGCGCGGACGGCGCGGATAAGCGCGCAACCGCTTCAGGAGAGGGCAATCGCATAGTGCGGTTGCCCTCTTCAGTTTGCGCAGGCGCCAATTTTATTGCGCTCAGAATGCTCTGCAATTCGAGTGTGAAGTCCCCGTCATGGCTGCTTTTCTTCGTAAATAACAAACTGTTCGTCCCACATCAGCTCTTTGGGCGGCGTGGTATGGATTTCAACGAGCCCAAGGCTTTGCGGTTTGGCGGGCAGCATCAGGTTGTTTGCAATCAGAATCACGGGCAGCGGTGAGTTGCCGCGCGCCTTCTTGAAGTCATTCAGCGTTGCCATTCTCAGCGGATCTCGCCGGTTGTTGCGCATCTCGTAGGAGCCAAAGCATCGGCATGACGGGTAATACGCTGAAGGCCTCTCCAGATAGCCGACGATCGCGGTCGTGAAATCCGAGGATTGCAGGACCAGCGGATTCTTGTCGAGATGATTCCTTTCCAGCCATGAGGCCACTTCCTTTGCGCCGGAGTAAGGTCGGACCAGGTCCAGCGCAGACATGCAAAGCATTGCCAGAGTCTGCGTACCCAGGAACGCATACAGCAGTCCCGTGGTGATTCTTGGTGGAAAACCGGGACAGCTCTGCGGTTTTCCGGGGGCCGCGGCGTCGATCTGCAGTGAAATGACAAAGGCTGTGAAGATAAAGCCGAAGTGATAGACCGATGGAACTCTGACCGTAACGGCCATCTCCACAATCTCCATCACCGTGCATCCCAAGAAGATGAGCCGTGCCCCAATCGTCCGCAGCAGAAGGAACGCCATAGCAAGCAGGACAATCGAGAGCGAGCATGAGGCAAACGATGGAATAAACCACATGCCGAGATGCGATATCCAACGGCCGGGCACATAAGGAACAAACATCTGCAAGAGCATGCTCTCAGCCGTCAGCAGCCGCATTCCCAGCGAGAGGTTGCTGCCTTGCAACCCTGCCACATCGCTGGCGGGGCGCGCCACCAGGTAACTCGCTCCTGTGCTGGCCGCCAATGCCAGCGCCGAGAGCCAGAACTTCGCATTGCGCAAGAGTTCTCTTGCGCCAATGCATCCGTCTCGCTTTTCGCCCCAGAACATCCACAGCAAAAGAGCTGCAGCAATCGGAATGGCAAAGACGTGTGTATTGATGGCAAGGGCAAGCAGGAGCACGGCAAGCATGTGACGTGGCCGTTCGCCCAGGACGCAGTGCGCCGCGGCCATCAGCAATAATGTCGTGAGCGCATAGCTTCTGGCGACGACGCCGTACTGATAAAAGAAGAAAAACGAGAAGGCCAGGAGCGTTCGTACGGCCAGCGGCAACCTGCGCGCAAAGAGCAGAAGCCATGCTGTGCCCAGCGCAAACAGGCCATTGATGACCTGCATCCAAACGGGATTCCACGAGACATGTGCCGGAATGTAAAGGATCAGGTACCACAGCAGCGGGTGCCCTTCATAGTGCAGCGCATGCAGCAACTGGCCTGCGGAATGGCTGTCGCGGACAATCAGCCATGCCTGCAGTTCATCCCTCCACATCTCATGCCGCCATGTAACCAGGGCTAGCAGAGCGGCGAAAGAGGCCAGGGCAGACCATTCGAAGAGATGGTGACGGACGTCGAGGAGACGTGCCTGGCTCTTCCAATTTGAATCATTGCCTGGGGAACTAGATTCTCGCATCAGAGCCCTTTGAGCCTGCTGTTTCGCTCCCCCCTGCGATTCAGCCTTGATCTGCGTGCCGGTATTCTTGCGTCCACTTTCTGCCGCCGGCAAATGTTGCTGGTGCCGGCTGGCATCGGGGCTTGGCTGAGGAAGGGCAAGTAACTGTCCGGGCGCGGTCGTCTCATTATGTCATCTGTGGGAGGGTGGTTCCGGTGCGACCGGGGCCGGCGCGTCTGATCATCTGCCGGGAACCGGGCTACTTGGGGAACTCGCTGGCCGTCTTCCGCTGCTAGAATCCCACTAGAGTAGTCGCGATGAGTGTAAAGGCCCTATATCCCGGCACATTTGACCCGCCGACCAACGGTCACATCGACCTGATCCAGCGCGGGTCCAAGCTCTTTGAGCACCTCACGGTCGCGGTCCTCGTGAATCCGGTGAAGAATCCGCTGTTTACTCCGCAGGAGCGAGTGGAGATGCTGCGCGAAGCAACCAGCGCGCTGGGCAATGTCTCAGTGGCCACGTTTAACGGGCTGATGGTGGACTTTGCGCGCCAGATGGGAGCGACGGCGGTGCTGCGCGGGATTCGTGCCATCTCAGACTATGAGCACGAGTTTCAGATGGCGCTGATGAACCGGCGGCTGGCTCCGGAGATTGAGACGGTTTTCCTGCAGCCGGCCGGGCGCTACTCATTTGTGAGCTCGCGGATGCTGAAGGAGGTCTTCAGCTTTGGGGGTGACGTGAGCGGGCTGGTTCCGCCCAACGTGCTGAAGCGACTGCGCGGCCGGATAAACGGAAACTAAGTTATTTCATATTCATATAGATACAGGAAGTTCTGTTCCGGAGCGTCTCTGCGTTTCTGCTGAGAATGCCGCAATTCTCTGCAAATTCGATGTGGAAAACCGCAAATAAAAAGAGGGAGTAGGGGTACCTTCCGGAGGGTACGGACCGAGCATGCCCGCGCAGGGCGCAGGCATGCTTGCGTTCTATTTCCATTGTGCGCGTTTGGGCTAAATTCTCTGCAACACTGGGGGATTTTCCGGACGCGGAGGGTTGTTGCTTATCCATGTCTCAGAAGCGATGGGCACCCGGCAACGTGAGATACGAATCCGGGGCGGGTCTATTCTCCTTCGCACATCTCCTCAAAGAGTTCGCGGACCTGTCTGCGGGCTTGCGTGAGCGCTTTGCGGCCCGCGGCGGTCGCGACATACACCTTGCGGTTATGGCCGTTCACCAGTTGCTGTTCCGAGCGCAGCCAGCCGCGCCTCTCCATGCCGTGCAGCAGGGGGTAGATGGTTCCCGGTCCGAGACGATAGCCGTGCCGGCCCAGCTCCTGCATGATGCCGAGGCCGAAGATGGGCTCTTCTGCCGCGTGGTGCAGGACGTGCAGGCGGACGAGTCCGATGTAGAGATCCTGGTTCTTTGCGCCGGTTGTTTCTTTCTCTTTCATCGTGGTCTCGCGTCGGTTTGATCCGAAGTCCATCATAGAGGTCCTTCAGCCGCCGGGAATCCGAGCGGTTTCGGATTGCTTTGCGGCGGGCACGGCGGGAGTCCGAAAGGGAATCGACCGGGGTTTCGATCGGGATCGACCCGGCGTCTACCGCCATTCCATTCAAAACAGATCAGCCAGCGGAGGGAAGGTCAGCAGTAGGCTGAGAAGAAGCAGCGTGAGGGCTACCGCGCCGATGCGGCCAAGGGACACCTCTCTGTTTCTCCACCAGCCTTCAAGAACTCCCCAGGCGACGAGCCACACGACTATCGCGGAAGTAGTCACTCCTGAAAGGGGGCCGGTGGGTTTGTAGAAGACCATCATCTTCTGGAACCAAGCGATTTTGTCTCCGGCGATGGCGAACACGGCGAGCGCAAACGCGCCGATACCTGCCGAGAGAATGGCGGCGGCGCCGGGGCCGTTGGGCAGATCGTAGGAGACCGTTGGAGCAGAAATCTCCGTTTGACTCATGGTTTTCCTCCGTGAACCAGGTGAAGGATCTGGCCGCCCTGCACGGGCGCGTGGTCGTCGATCTCTGCGCCAAAAGAACCGGCGACCCCGGCTGCAACAAGCGACGCAAAAAGGAAACACAGGACCGTGTTGCGCAGCTGGGGATGATTTCTGAGACGTCTGCCGTATCTGATGAACACCGCAGCCGCCATGCTGATCGAGATTGGCGCCAGCCATGCTACATGTTCCTTCCACTCCATGCCGAGAGAATGCCATGCGACAGTTGAAGGGCTGGACATCAGGAGCCGCTGCGGAAAAGCGTGGAGGTCGGCTGTCCCCAGCGGCGGCACGGCGCGATACCACGGATAGACGACGTAAGCCCCGCTCAGCACCGCCAGCCACGCAAGCGCGGCCATGGCGACTAAATAAACACGAAAAAAGATTTCATCCCCTGCGGTAATGGACGCCACGGCAGACGGCGAGTACCGGCGCCAAAGCTCCACGATTGCGCCGGAACAGGCCAGCAGGTATAGCCCTCCGAATCCCATTCCGTGAATCAATGTCCAGAGACCGCGTGCAGTCATTTCCATTGTCTGAGTCCCCTCTCTGCGGATGTATTATGGGATGCCCGCAGCTATCTGAATCCGTTGTGGCTCGCCTCCTGCCACAAGAACGCATGGTTGGCTTCCGGCGCCGCATCATCCTTGCCCCAGGTCCAGTACATGCCGAGGTAGGCATAGTTCTCAGTCTGGCCTGCGACCGAATGGCCGTAACAGAAGAGAAGTTCCTGGTTTGGGTTGTGCTTGAAGTGGTAGTAGCCGCCGAGGTCGACCATTGTGGAACTCTGATATTGCGGCGCGGCGGGCCCTTCCGCGCCGTGCGAAAACACCTCACCACCGAACTCAAGGCGCTTGCCGAAGGTGTACTTGAGCAGAAATCCGCCATAGGGAAAGTTGTGGTATCCGGTTTGTGGGATCACCGTTTCGCCTGCTCCGCCGTCGAGGAGCCAGTTGCCGATGTTCTTTTGCAGCCAGACGGGAAGCCTGTACCAGACCTTGCCGATGCCGAGTCCCTTGTCGGCGTTGCCGGTTGGCATCTCGAACATGGTAAAGGTGCCGATTTGGGGAACGTATTTGCTCTCCTTGATGTAGGCGATCTTTGCGCCCAGCTCCATGTCGGTCATGCCGAATTCGGTCGGCCCCTGCCCCTGGTCGGTGGCGGCATACGCCGCGTGGTTCTGTGGACCGGCGACGCCCCAGGGCAGAATGGCGTGCAACTGGACCCGCGGAATGGCGCCCCAGTTGAACTCGAAGGCCGGACCGACGGAATCCTGCTCCACAGGCGTTCCGTCGGTGGCGCCGAAGATGTAGAACTCGTAGTGATGAAAGTCCACCGGCACCGGATCGTCGGTTTGATAGGGAGGGCCTTGCGCCCAGAGCCAGGGAGTGGCAAGGACAGCCAAAAGAATTAGGGCCAGTACCGGGAACTTATGGCCAATTATCATCGGGTACGCTCCGGTAAAGCGGGATCAGGGCAATCTGCCAAGTTGAGGAAGGAGTCGACGGGGACCGGACAAAATGTTACGTGACGATGAATGGCGATGGGCGTAGCTTTGCCGATTGCCTGCGGAGAAGCGGGCAATCCGGTCGTGACGGGGAACCGGAAGCGTGGATACGGCATTGCGGCAGGGGACCTCCGGGGAATCTGCTGCCATAATCGAGATTCGATAATGGCACGGTCTGCCTGCACTGGTCAACGGTCAACGGGAACAGAGTTTAACTTCGCTCACCCACCGGCCTCGACAAAACCTGCGAGTTGCGGTTCATGGTCTCCCACCCTTCCCGCGATGAAACTGCGGGAAGGGTGTGGCATCCCGTCTCAGTCGAAGAAATTGCGATCTTCTTCATTGAGGTGGGCTTTGGCGGCCCTTACGTTGAAGGTTACACCGAGGCCGGGCCTATCCCAGACTTCGATGAAGCCATTCTTGACGATGGGATCCGGCAAGCCCTCGACGATGTCGTACCACCAGGAGGGTTGACCCATCGGATACTCGAAGGCAATGTAGTTCTGCGGGAGGGCCGCCCCCATCTGGACCTCTGCAGCAACCCCAAAGAGCCCGTCGAGGAGTCCATGGGGTGCGACAAGGATGCCGTGGAGATGTGCGTACTCTGCGATCCACTTCAGCTCTGCCATTCCGCCCACATCTTCAGGGTCGGGGCCGATCACATCGACAGCCTGCGTCTCAATCAGGTCCTTGAAGTTCTCACGGAGATAGATCTCCTCTCCGGTGTGGATCGGTGTCGAGGTGCTCTCTTTAACCTGCTTGAAGACCTGGGCGTTGGGGTAGGGTGAGTAGTCGCCGGTGATCAGGTCTTCGAGCCAGGCAAGGTGGTACGGTTCGAGGGCGCGGGCGAAGCGGATGGCGTCCTTGGGAACCCAGCCGGGGCCGCAGTCGAGTGCGAGGCCGATTTCATCGCCGAGGACCTTCTTCATGGCTTCGACGCAGGCGACCTGATGGTTGAACCCGCGTTCGGTCATCACGCCATAGTTGACGTGCCCGGGCCCCTGGCGCATCTCGTCGTACCACTCATTCGGAAAA
>Ga0307375_10005939_pt1 | contig 11364 bp, 13 predicted proteins | sample TR1MG_FD_202531 | JGI IMG/M metagenome (GOLD analysis project Ga0307375, IMG submission 202531) | Soil microbial communities from Risofladan, Vaasa, Finland - TR-1 | ecosystem: Environmental > Terrestrial > Soil > Coastal area > Acid sulfate soil | place: Finland: Risofladan, Vaasa | collected...
ATCTTAACAGGATAGTTCCCCTGAAAATTGCTAGAATCGAATGCGTTACACACAACTTTGTTCATACACAACCTCTTATAGGCTCTCTTAGATAGCCGGTTAGGACCACGACCGACAATGTGAACTACTTTCTTCTCTTTAAACTTGTCTAACCCCAACCTTTGTAATTCATCATTGAAGTCATTTACGAGATAGACTTTTGGCATTCTCTCATAGTGGTCAAGATACTTAATCAGGCTTGAACCACGGCCTAGCACGGCACAGGTATCCATGGTTATTCCCCTAAAATATTATGGAAGAATACCATGTATTGTTTTGCGATGTTCCTTATATCAACATGGTCCTTGTGTATCTTCCCAAAATCCTCCGTCGCCGCCAACAACATAGCGTTTTCAACAACTTCTGAATCAATCTTTGGAGGATTATACAGGTCGACTGGCTCAAGTTCATAGTAATCATCTATGTTACACACAATCCCAGATGTTGCTACTATTTCTGGAGTTCCACCAACATTATTAGAAATGACGACCTTATTGGCACAAATAGATTCAACCACAGAGTTAGGACAGCAATCAAACCAGCACAAATGTATAACTGCATCAGCAAGTACAATATATTTTGCCAATTCTGGAAAAGATAGTGGACCTAAATAGATGATATCACTCCGTTTAAAATACCTTCTTATCTTCTTTTTTGACAATCCGGATCTTTTAATATCCCCTGCTATCCATAAACAGGAATTTGGGATTTGAGCATTTACAAAAGAAACAATAATATCCTTGAGTCTTTTATGTGGCCTCCATTTAGAAAAAGCTAAAAAGTTGATAGGATAATCACTTTCTGCTGACTCTACAGATTCAAAATACCTTGGATCTGCCCCATTACAGATAACAGCCTTTGGTTTATCAAACTCCCCAACATATTTTTCTGACATCTGTTTGCTAAATTCTGATTGATATATTACCGCATCAGCTTTTTTAGAACCATTAAATATATCAGCATTCAGGGCTTTATAATCCTCTGCCGCATTGTGGTGGACACCATTGAATCTGACGACATTTAGGCCATTTTTAGAATTCTTTTTAATACTTGTTGTATGTAAGGTTATATCACATTTCTTTGTTATATCAGATATAACATTAACGCCGTCGTCTTCTAGGGCTAACGCTAATCGGTTGATGAATAAACCTTTTCCTGTCTGTGCATTTTTATTTATTGGCAAATATAGTTTCATTGTTTTGAATATATGTTCGTAATTATTTTCCTTTCATAAAATATTACAAGTGATTCTTAAGAATTTGATTTTTCACTGCATCTATTTTTTTAATATGATTTCGAAATTTATGTTTTTTCATCCATTTTTTTGTATACCGCCTTTTCCTGTCGGTCCACCCTCCCTCTATAAAAACAATAGGAACTTCATAGATGTCGAACCATAAACAACAAGATAATCTATGGCTTCCTCCTTGTAAATGATATTGCCGACTCATATGAAGTGGATACATCATATCATATCCTTTTTCTGCGAATGATTTAATTATCGGGATAAAACGGCGATGATGTTTAACAGCAGATTCAGGACTTTTGTCTAAGTATAACAAATGATATAATTTGAATCTTTCAAACTTTTTTTTCAGTTTCTTTTTTTTCATAAACGTATCTATAAACATATATTTTATGACTAAATCATAACGCAAAAATACTTCGTTTTCAAATGAGTTCTCTAAAATCTCTTTAACCGAAATAGTATGTATTTTATACACTATAATAACAAAAAATTACTTTTTAATTACTAGTAGAGGATGTTCAGTATCCTTATAATAAACTTTTATATCAGAAAAATGCGGACAAAAAAATGATTCGGCTTGTTCTATGGTATACATCTCAAATCTGTTCCCAGGTTTTCCAGCCCCAACCCCTGCCCTGCCAGGACGGACACTGACAATAGCCAATTCTAATTCTGGAAGATATTTTTGCAACAAATCTATAGAATAATCATCTAAGTGATATAAAATTTGGAAACATAAAATGGCTTTTATTTTATTACGACGCATATGTCCATCTTTAATATATTTATCGAATTTACTTCTAGTAAAATGGCAATTAGTTCTACCAAAGAACTTAGCCGTTATTTTAGCTTTTCGAATCACGCTCTTATTCATTCTGTCTGAATCAACACCAAATGCTTTTCTGAATTTACTGGATGCGGCAACTGCCAGAATCCCACAATTGCACCCCATATCTAGTACATTTATGTTATATTCGTCTAAACTATTAATACACCTAATACCATTTAGAAGTCTTTCTTCATCGGGTCTTTGATAATTACCACGCACATTGATCTTCTTCCACTTAGATTTCAATGCAGAATATCCATTTTTTAATTCTTTTTCTGTTAGCATAATATAATCTCTCTATTTTTTATGTAATCACTTATACTCAATATATAATAGCGTTGAAATCATTCTAATCCTCTAAGAACATAGTATTCTCTCTTGTTATTCCTTCTCTTTTACGCAACTCATACTGTTGCTTTAGGATTCTTGTAACTTCATCATTATATTGAGTCCTCCTTCTTCGCATCTGCATCATCGATTTTTTATGATGACGATAATAAGCCACATCGTGATCTATGAATTTTTTAACTACCTTTTGTTCATCATCGTCGTTATAGCCGAACAACCTACACCACATTTCTTTATCCGCTCGTGATCTCAATTTTTCATCATACAATCCGAATTTCTTATGGATGTCTTTCCTATACAACACTGTCTGAGCGTGAATGCGAGCATGACCTCTCGTAGCCTTATTTGGATCGATAGCATACGCCTTTTTCAAATTCGTGTCCTGGTCAACGGTAATTGCCTTACCGTGGATGAAGTCAACGTCATATTTTAACAAGGCTTTTACCCTAGAAGATATGGAATCTTTGGTCATCATGTCGTCTGCATCAAGGACCGTGATTATGTCCCCCCTTGCAGATGAGATTCCAATATTTTTGCAAACAGAATATCCGGAATTAGTCTGAGTTGTCAATAATGTCAAAAAGTCCCGAGGAAATGAATTTATAACTTCAACAGAACCATCAGTAGAACAATCGTTGATAACAATAACCTCAAAATTGTCGTAATCCTGTTTTAGTATTGACTTTATGCACCATTTGATGTATTTTTCATAATTATAGAGAGGAACAATGACACTAACTAGTGGATTCATCTTTTTCCTCCAAATATCCAAAATATCCCAACATTTCACCGGCATATTTCTCTATTTTCTCTAAATCACTGTCCATTAGCTTGTCAAACGACTCTTTATTGAAATCTGGAGAATTTTTCAGAGTAAAATACTTATCAAGCCCAAACATATTCGCACGAGGGATAGTCCAGTCTAAATCTATCTCTATAGGTTTAACTCCAATGAATTTAAACACTTTATCCATCGTTTTTTGGGGTTTCTTACACAGATCTTCATAAGTAATTAACAAAAAATTAACTTTATTGCTATCATCTATCATGATTTTGTTACAAGCATTCCACTGTTTCGCACATAATTTTAACTTATGTGATCTTCTTCTATTTATACCTTCAGCAACAACATAACCATTTCTTACAATGCCAATAAATTTCGCAGGAGAAAAAGTCTCGTTCATAAATTCCATTCTCATCATATGATGGGGAGATTTTTCAACCAAAAATTTCTTACTTAAATCCCAATGTTTATAGAATGATTTCTTTATTTTGTGAGATTTATATTTTTCCAGATCATCCTTGGTCCAACGGTATATTTCAGGGTATAAAGCAAATAGCCGTCTCTTTAATCCCAATTTAGCATCGTGAGGCAGATATTTACAGTAATGTTGGCCTTCCTGCATCAACACAGACAGTTCTGGATGTTTTTCTATAAAAAAACGAAGAAATCCAGTTCCAGAATTAGTACATCCAGTTATGAATATATGAATATGGTCCAAGTTTTATTCCTTTTCTGGCCAAAGTTTTTTTCTATGTTTGCTATTATACTTCCATGCTTTTTCCATCAATGACAAATCACATCCATAAGTCCTTGCCTCGTTTATAATTGCATTAATATCCTTACACCAACACGGCCCCCCCCATGAGCGTTCTCCATCATGCCCAGGAACATTATAATGGCTATTTCCCATCCTCGTATCATAATGAAAAATTTCAGCCAAATGACTCCACTCGGTCTCAGAACCAGTTTCTTTCAATAAATCATAAAATTGGTTCATAAATGACACTTTTAATGCCAAAAATGAATTCTCCATATATTTGATTAAAGATGCACCAATAGCATCACAGTATCCAACCTTACAAGGTTTACAAGAACTATAATCTTCAAATATTTTTTGGACTTCTTCACAATCTTCTTTTTTACCGCCGAGAATTCTACAATCTGGATTTAAAAATCTATAAAATGACTCTTTAGCGGTCAAAAATTCAGGGCTGACAACCAATCTCAAATGAAGATATCTATCCAAATATTCTTTGATTTTTCGTGGAACGACAGCACTTTCAATTACGATAATTGGTAAAGATTTATCTTCTAAATTATGAGTTGATAATACACATAAATTACCAAGATTTACTTTTTCCATAACAGCATCTATTATACTTGAATCGAACGGTGCTATTGTTCCATCTGTTTTCTGAAATTCTTTTTGTGCAGGAGTAGGAACACATACGAAAACTATTTGACAAGAATTAACAACATCAACTATATTTTCACAAAAAGTAGTACCATCCCCCGTAGACAAGGAAGGAGGATCTATATCGGGCCTGCCTACATATAAAGGGTCATAAACTAAAATTCGACACTTATCTCTGAATCCTCGTTCTATTGCTTTCCCTACTATTCCATATCCTAAGATTCCTACATTCATAATTTTCTCCCTTAACATATTATTCGGCAAAAATATAATCTCGCAACTCGATCATGTTCTCTCTTCTTGTTTTAATTTTCTTCCTCAAAAGATCGACCATCCCTTGGTTTAACTTTTGTCTTAATTCTTCATCTTCCATAAGTTGTGTAATATATTGTGATGCTGTGTTCAAATCCCTCATTGGGTATACCAGAGCAGTTTTATTATGTATAGCGTAATCACTCATCCCATTCCTCGGATGATCGCTACAGACGACCGCACAGCCAGCCTGAGAGGCTTCTATGGGGCAGTTGTGTAACCCTTCAAGTTCTGTTGGAGCAAACCATACCTTGAATTTATTATACCATTTATTTAATTTATTTTCAGTAGGATCAATAATGTCCTTGTTTAACATCCTGACAGGAAAACCTGATAATTCACTCACCTTAATGGCGTCTTTATGTCTTTTTGTCTTGTGTCTCTGACCGTACAATGCTCCGAGTTTGTTTTGACGTGTCCTACTAGGTAGGACTTTAAACACTTCGTCTATACCTGGATAAATCAGTTTTGATTTTATCCCATGTTCTGCCAAAAAGTTTTGCAACCACTCACTGTTTACAATACAATGTCCTGGTTTAAATTTCCCATATAATTTCAATAATTCATCTTCTTTGGCATTCCATAATTCATGTCCTCTCATATAATAATATGTGCCAATTTCACTGTGTAATTTTAATGTATGTTCTAAACTATAATATCCAGTGGAAATAATAGCAAATTTAGCAGGAATTTTACTAGCATTGACAATCCCAACCATCGGTAAATTCCAAGTACAACGATCCTCCACATTAGAATACATACGAACTTTACACCCTAAACGATGTAGCATATCTGCACACTTTACAAGTGTACGACTGCCGCCGTTGTTTCCTAGTCCAGTGTTGTATAGATCAAACGCAACGTTCATAATATGGTTTCTATTAAATCATACAAATATTCTGATGCTTTATCAAGGCATAAATTGTTTTTGTAATACAAATATGCATCATAATTTCTACATAGAACTTTTTTGACTCCCTTTTTCAACCCATCTTCCTCTACCAATAACCCTGTTTCTGGCGTGATATATTTTTCGTGCCAAAAATTAATATTGTTTGTTGCCACGACAGGTAAACCACAGGCCAGATATTCCGGGATTACTCTAGGACAAGAATCATAATTAGTAGAGCAACAAACACCGACTCTGCATTGTGATATTTTAGGAGGAAGATATTTACGAAAAGACCAATCCCCCCATGTAATATTAACGGATAATTGTTGAGCCAACTTTACAAGTTTTTTACTAATATTTCCTAAATTGAGGATTTTATACTTACTTCCAGCAAAACTCTGCAAAAAAAGTTCATGTCTTTTTATCCCTCTTTGAGTCCCGTTGGCAATAAAACAAATATCATATTCTTTTTTTACATTCTTTGGTTTAAATAGCATTGCGGCTGGTTTGATAAAAAGTTCTGCTCTACGTCCCTTGTTCTCTATCTTCTTTTTCTGCTTCGGTGAATCAACTAAAAATAAATCATATTTGTTATATCCTTCTGGATAATATCGAATCCCTGCACCATAGTATATTTTTTTAGCCTTTGGATATTTTTTAATAAAAGGTTCGTAGTAGTCAAATCCACCGCGACACACAATTAAATCCGGATAGAAATCTGAGGTATATTTTTTTAATTTAGGAACTTTCATCTCTGTAAAAAATGGACTTACAACAAAGGATGTCATTATGCCATAGCAATTTTGATATATCAATTCTGCCTTTGCGGAAAATTTTTCCGTAAGATAATAAAAAAGCTGCGTCCAAACATCGTTACAAGTTTCGATATCATCGTATAACAATTTTTCAGGATATTCGTTTTTTGGAGGTACGGAACCCCTCAAAAAGATTATATTCATTGATTTTCTCCAAAAAGACCCCTTCTTTTAGGGAAGGGTTGTTGACTTCAAAATCTCCTGTACTCGTTCTACTATATTCTCGACAAGAATGTCTCTACACTTCCATTTACACTTATCCTTATTATTTATCCAAAAATCATAACCACCCGATAATTGGCAAGGAGAACAATCTAAATTTTTTAATCTAATAATATGGGAATACTTATGGAATTTCTTACAATAGTTTTTATTTGGATCAGTAAATGTGTAAATTACGATATTCGGAATTTTCAACACATTTGCAATATGATATGTGCTTGTATCATTTGATACCAGCAATTTACATGACTTAATTGCCCCTATTGAATGCTTTAATTTAATCCCAGTCAAATCAACAGTTCCTTCTATATACTCATCTCTTCCGCCAATACTACCAACACTATGTCCCAATCCTATCAAAATCGTTGCTAGTTCACGATATTTAGGATAGCTTTTAGGTAGCCACCTGCTTTTAGTCCCCTTAGTTATCTTGCTATATCCATCGTGTATTAGAATATCAGGGATATCATTTCTAACTTTTAGATAATCAAACACTTTAAGAGCGTTTTTGAAGTCTTTATCAGAGTAGTCGTCACCCACAGAGAGAAGATTAAACATGACTTCTGAATATTTATCTTTTTTCTTAAGTAGTTTCTCGTTAAGAATTTTTATCTGTTTTGCTGGACTTCCATAACAAGCGGCGGTTAAAATTTGCCATTTGAATAATCGTCTATTTATTTTGGAATTGGAATAGAATATCTCATGACACATCTTCCCAAAAATAACTTTTGTCGCTTCAGTCTGTGTGGGAATGGAATTATAAACGGATACTTGACCAAATTTTCTTTGGCAAAATAAAAAAGCCGGGATAGTTTGAATCTGATTTCCTATTCCGTCTCCAATAACAAATAATACTTTTCTCATTCTTTTATTCTTAGATATGGAGACAAACTCCGAGTATATTCTACCGACTTATCCTCATGTTTTCTCTGTTTTTTATTTTGTTGTCCATAGATGTTATAATAATAAATAAATTTCCTTATAAATTCAACTCTTTTAGGACCAGCCATCTCTAACATCGGAAACATAAAAGCTAAATCCGTTCCCCTCTTAATCCAATTCCCGTCTGGCATAACAAAATCTTCTTTATTAATTTTATCCCATAACCATTTTTTAAATGTCCTCAACGCACTTGTTGACCATTGATTCTTTCTATGCGAATTTTTTTTCCATACCTTATCCGGTATTTCCCTATTCCAATTGCCACCAACATTAGATTTGTATGATCCGTATGTCATCCAACACTTCTTCCTATCATACTTTTTTTTGACGATCTCTATCGCGTCTTTCACAAAAAATGCATCATCTAAATCAACATGCATAATGATAGATTCTGAGTCTTTTACCTCATTAGTACAAAGACAACGATTGTATAATGCACCATGATTTTTGTCTTCATGAACAGAAACCAAATGAAATCTACTGTCATTTTTAATCACGGATGCGGTTCTCATAGCCGTTCTATCTTTCGAGGGGTCTATGACGATGAAGACATCAAAATCCTGTATAGTTTGCCTTACAATAGAATTAAACCAAGGCTTAACAAACTGTTCACAATCACAGCCGACTGATACGATGGAAAACTCAGCCATAATAATATTCCTTTATCTGAGGCATACTACCAAAGACCCCGTTGATGATGTCAGACATAGGGCATTGTATATCTAAAAGACGCTTAATATATTTTAATGAATCCTTTGCGTAGATCGGAGCACCAGCAAATTCTGATAGTTTTTTTGAGACACCAAACAATATATGACGATCCTGTATGTTTTTAAGATTAATTCTTTGTTTACACTCTTCCGCAGTCATTAATGTTGCTCTGAAATCTTTCAAAAAACGAGGAGCAGTATCAAGAGGAGTATCTAAAGTAGACCTCATAATCTTCCTACATTTCTTATTCCTTATATAAAAAAAATTCTTCAACGCTTCTTGATCACAACCCCAAGCCCAATTAGAGCACTGCTTATTATATTTTTTAGCAAATCTCATATACTCATCAAATGATTCCAGGAGTATGCCCATTTCTCTTATCTTCTCACAATGAAATCCAGATAGCCCCGCCATTAAATAAGTTGTATGTAATTTATAACTACGGATACCGTGTATCATATACTTAGATTTGTCAGCCTTCTGCATAAACAACCGCATAGATCTGACTTCATCTTTCACGGGAATCGTATCGACATCCCTACAGAACATATAACGAACTTTATTATCCCATAGCGGCATCATTCTCCATAGTGTCGGCTGAGTACGTTTATATGTATATGGAACAACTTTTATTGTTACAAAATCAGTTTTCTCACTTACTTGTTTCAATATAGGAAAGAACCGATGTTGTTGTATCTCTGGAGGGATATGAAAAAGCATTTTAAAATCGGGAAAAATAAGAGAATTAGCAATTAGGGTCATCGGAAGTGGTGCCCAATACCTATCCTTATCTCCATATAATACATATGATAGTATATTTTCCACTATTCTTCTGTTTCTTCTTCGTTATTTATTTTGAGATGTAAAATTTTCATATCACTACGCATAGGTCTAAACCCTATTTTGGCTTTCTCATCTGTATAGCTAATTTGAAACATAAGTTTTTCGTTAATAGAAAATGACATTGTATCTCCTTCTCTCACTACTCTAAAAATAAATGGTTCTCCATCTTTTAGATATTTGCGAGTAGCTGGAGAAAATTTGACTCCTTTAAAATGATTCCCTTCTAAAAAGAATGACCCAATATTTCTACCAGCAAAACCTAACACAGAACTTCCTAACATAAAACCAGCGGCACTGCCAGCAAGTTTATTGATTCTAATCTTTGCCTTCAAAGAAAAATCACCAACTATTTTTTTTGACTTGATAATATCTCTATCTGTACTAGCACCTTTTACCTGTCCTTCTCCAGATTCACTACATAGATAGAAATAGATTGGGCTATTAATATATACTTCACTCTTCAAGTGAGAATATGCCCGTGTTGAATAATTTCTATCCTCATACTTATTTAATTCCGGAAAAGGAAAATGTCTAGCAATTTCCTTTTTAATAGGGTTCAAATGATTCGGAGGGCGATAATACACTCCGTCTTTTTGGGACCACATTTTGTGTTTTTTTGAATGGATAAATTTACAAGGATATTTTCCCCTAAATGTAATGATACCTTCCATACCACAGCAATCAGGTTCTTGTTTAGTTGCCTTCAAAATTTTGCGGACATAATCGAACGAAACTAAATCGTCATCATCAATAAAAGCAACATATTTGCTAGATGCCCTTTTCATGAGAATATTTCTCTTAGCACCTATTGTCATCTTCCTGTCATCAACTTCAGTTAGGATTTCGATTCTGTCATCCTCTTGAAGCTTTAATCTATACAGCAATCTATCTAAAAGATCTTTTCTCTCTTCAATAGAACAAATTAATATTGATAATTTTTTGCTCAAAATTTTCCCCAATCTGATTTTTTGGGAACTTTAATAATTCTGCGTTTTTTATTCCCCCTGTATACTTTTCTATTTCTAACTCGGTATTTCATATTCAACCAATCATTTCCTTTTGAATGACTAAAATGAAAAATAGCATGTTTTATATGAGTTCTCAATGTCCCTTTCTCTAAATATCTCCACAGTCTTAAATTAAAATCCATATCTTCCAATCCATGACCTTTGAATCCTTCATCGTGCCCGCCTATATCCATATAATGTTTTCTACTCACTGTGAAATGGCTGTTCCCAAGGGCACATTTGTTTGTCAGATATCCCCATTTACTTCCAGGAAAATCTTCAAGGAATTTCTCTTGACCCGTATACCGTTCTCTCGCAACGATAAAATGCTTTGATTTTTTCATTATGAAATCATCGATATACAAACAATCAAATTTGTCAGCCCTCGCATATAGAGAACGAGAAATCATTGGAGTCAAAAATATAACCCTGTGACACAATTTAGTATTTTTATGTTTTTCTTTGCTAAAGAATTTTTCAATTCCCTTGAGAAAACTACAAGGGACAAGGGCATCGCAATCAATCATCGTAATATATTCGCCAGTGCTATTTCTAGCGGCATTATTTAATGCTTTCGTCTTCCAAAATTGTCCCTGGTATTTATTCCATATAACTTTAAGATTTAACGAAGTTTCATTGACATATTTGTTCAGAATGCCACGGCAGGAACCATTGCTACCTAAATCCGATATAACAATTTCATATGATTTAGGAGAGATCTGCTCTCCTGCCAATAATAAACCTCTTAAAAGAACTTTAAGGCTTCTCGGCCTATCTCGGTGTGCTATGATTACACTATTAAATATCGCCAAATTAAATATCCTTTTCTTTTGATTTTTTATAAGCATCTCCCACTGCACATTCTCCGGACAAATGATCAAATTCATGAAGAAAAACTCGGGCCATATAATCTGTGAGTTCTTCTTGTTTCTTTATGAAGAATTCATTAGTGTATTC
>Ga0307375_10005945_pt1 | contig 11358 bp, 7 predicted proteins | sample TR1MG_FD_202531 | JGI IMG/M metagenome (GOLD analysis project Ga0307375, IMG submission 202531) | Soil microbial communities from Risofladan, Vaasa, Finland - TR-1 | ecosystem: Environmental > Terrestrial > Soil > Coastal area > Acid sulfate soil | place: Finland: Risofladan, Vaasa | collected...
GTGATGCCATGGTTCGAGCTGCCGGCGCTGGTTGCGCCGCACTACTCGAAGGGCGAGATACGCCGTAAGCCGGTAGGTCTCGATAGGATGCTTCGGGTTTAGTTTCTGCAGCAGTGGTTCGTGCTATCGGACCCCAGCGTGGAAGACGCTCTGAATGGAACTTCGGGATGAAAACGCACATCGGGGTGGATTCGAAAGAGGGCATCATGCACTCGGTCTGCTCGACGGCGGCCTCGGTAGGTGTCGGCGAAATTGACTTGGAGGGCTCTCGCGGAGGCGGGGGAGGCAATGACGGATGCGAATCGTCCGGATTTTCCTGCCGCAAACGCCGTCCTTTTCGGCGCCAACGCTCTTTTCGCCATGCTATCTGCCTCCGCAGCGATACAATTGCTTCCAACCGGAGCCGAAAAAAGGAGATTCCAGCTTATTTCTCTTACTTGATTTCGTTGCTGCGTTCAGGAGAACCGGATGAAGAAACTCAGCAGAAGAGATTTTGGCAGCGGACTGCTCGCTGGCGCGGTTGGAGTCGCCCTCAACTCGTCAGAAGCTCATTCTGCATCCTTGCCCTCTGCTTCGATTGCGGAGACCTCTGTCGCATCCGCCGAGTGGCAGACCCATCTTCCGGGGATCTGGAAAGCACGCCTGGGCGAGCCGGAAGAGAAGACTCCGGTGGCCCTTCGCATCATTGCGCCCGCGGTGGATCTGCTTGAAGCCATGCCGCGTGTGGGCAGCGCGCCGCTACCCGCCATTCATGGAGTCGCAACACCGCGCGGGTTTCAGATCACCCTGCCCCTGGCCAGCCACGAGTTGGTGTACGGCCTTGGCCTGCAGATGTATTCCCTCATGCAGCGCGGAACCAAGAAGACCCTTCGCGTGAATGCGGATCCCAAGGGAGACTCCGGCGACGCTCATGCACCCGTTCCCTTTTACGTAACAACCCGCGGATACGGTGTATTGGTTGATACGGCCAGGTATGCCAGCTTCTACTGCGGCTCCACTCAACTGCACAAGGACCATCGAATGGAGGACGACGCACCGGCCTACGCCGAGGCGCCGCCTTTGGCGCGCTTTGCCCGCGCAGCTTCCGTTCATGTGGAAATTCCCAACGCGCAAGGCGCGGATGTCTATCTCTTTGGCGGACCGGCGATGCTGCAGGCTATCGCCCGCTACAATCTCTTCTCCGGGGGCGGCGTCAATCCTCCGGAATGGGGCCTCGGTTTCTGGTACCGGGCCTATCTGAACTCACACACCGATCAGATTATTTCGTTGGCGCGCGAGTTTCGCGATCGCAAGATCCCCTGTGACGTGATGGGCCTGGAACCGGGGTGGCAGACACACGCCTACGCCTGTTCTTTCCTGTGGGATCTCAAGAGGTTCGCGGATCCCGCGGCCATGATCAAGTCGCTGAAAGACATGCATTACGAGCTGAACCTGTGGGAGCACGCTTACACCGACGCCACAGCGCCCATCTACAAACAATTGGAGCCATATGCTTGCGATCACGACGTTTTCAACGGATTGGTTCCCGATTTAACTCTTCCCGCAGCCCGCCGCATCTTTGGCGCTTATCATCGAAAGGCGTTTATTGATCTGGGAGTCTCCGGCTTCAAATTGGATGAGTGTGACAACTCCGATTACACCGGCGGCTGGGCGTTTCCTGAGTTCAGCCACTTCCCCTCCGGCGTTGATGGAGAGCAAATGCACTCTGTCTTTGGCCTGCGCTATCAGGACACAATCCGCGAAGCCTTCAAGGACGCCACGGTGCCCACCTACGGTCTGGTTCGATCCAGCGGCGCCCTGGCGGCATCGTCTCCCTTCGTGCTCTACAGCGACTTGTACGATCATCGCGTCTTCATCCGCGCCCTAATCAACTCTGGCTTCAGTGGGCTACTGTTCTGCCCGGAGGTGCGCGACGCCGCAAGCGTGGAAGACCTGGTTCGCCGCATGCAAAGCGTCGTCTTTTCTCCGCTTGCGATGATTAATGCCTGGTATGAGCAGAATCCTCCCTGGAAGCAGATCCATGCCTCGTGGAGCAACTTCCATGAGCGGGAGAAGGATCCAGGCCAGCTTGACGAGGGATGGGAAAAGGTCGAATCCCAATGCCGCGAAGTCATCGGCTGGCGCATGCAGTTGGTGCCATATCTTCGCGCCAGCTTTGCTGAATATGCCGAGCGCGGCACGCCCCCGTTTCGCGCGCTTATCGTCGACTCGCCAGACGACGACAGGCTGGCGCTGGTCGATGACGCCTATCTGGTGGGTGACCGTATGTTGGTGGCCCCCGTATTTGCCGGGCAGACGAGCCGGGACGTCATTTTGCCACGCGGCACGTGGTGCGATTTCTGGACCGGCGAAGCTGCGGAGGGCGGCGGCACGCTGAAAGTACAAACACGGCTCGACCGAATTCCTGTGTACGTGAAGGCGGGGTCTGTCTTTCCGGTGGCGGAGCCCGGGCCTCACAGCCTGTCTCCTGAGTCTCGCCAGCTCACCGTGCGCATCTATGGGGATGGCTCTCTTCCCTTCGCAATTCACAACCCGGGCGCTTCGCCAACCTCCTTCTCATGGGATGACCACACCGGCCAGGGAAAATTCGTTATGGGTTCCACCCCTGGCGCTCCTTACCGTGTTGTGAAATGGACAAAGATGGGGTCTTGAAACCGTGCGCTTCAGAGGGCAAGACGTTCGATCCCAGCGCGGTTAAAACCTGTGAAGTAAAAATGTCCCCAAAGTTTACTTACTTAAATAGGAACAGGGCGCAGCGCATTCCATCATGGCCCAGAGCGCACGACACTCCAACAAGGGCCGAATACATTTGCGCAGACCAACTTGCCAGCTTCATTTTTCGCTTGCGGAGAGGCACCGGACCATATATTTATTCCACCACGTCACGCCGCAAGCTCGGCGTCACGTAGTCTATTTGCTCCGACGCGTGCAGCTGACCCCAGTTTACCGAGATGGCAGAATCAAGAGGCGCGCGGAATGCTGAAGCCGAGGTCGATTCTTCAGGCCGGCCGTCTTCTGTCGGTCGACGATGAAGTCTACTCCTCGCGGGACTCGTAGCAGGCGCGTGAGGGCGTGCAGCGCGACAGGTGCACGTAGTGGTCATCTGGTCCTGCCGGGCCCATAGTGCGCAGACACCAGTAGGCCGAGCTGGTATCCACACCCGGCAGCCAGGACTCGGCGTTCTGCGGTATGGTCCCATAGGGATTCTTCGTGCGCAGACACTGGCAGGGCTTGGTCGGACTTTCCACAGGGATGCTCATCGGGACACTTCCTTTCAGCGCGTACCGGCCAGGGCAGGCGCGGGCGTTAGGGTTAACCAGCGGCGCTGGGATCGCGCTCCATCTGTCCGGCCGCCAGCAGAATGGTCCGGTAAATGGCGATGGGGAAGAGCTGCACCTTGTAGGCATTCAGCGAGAGCGGCATGGCTCCGGTCATGGATGCCTTTCCGGCTGCGCGCGCCGCATCTTGCGTGATGGGCTTGCCGGTAAGCACGGCCTCCGCCTCGTGCGAACGGCGCACCACCGGCGACGCAGCGCCCATGGTGACCACCGCACGGCGGCAGATGTTGCCATCCATTTCGATCAATATGCCGGCATCGGCAATCGCCCAGTCGTGACTCTCCTTCTCGCCGTACTTCTGATAGGCCGAGCGGGTGCCGGGAGCCGGTTTGGGAATGTGGATCGCCGTCAGCAGTTCATCGTCTGCCTTCACGTTGAAGCGGTGCGGATTGGCATCCGGCTGCACGTAGAAGTCCTTGATGGCCACGGTGCGCTTGCCCTTTGCGGCTGAGGTGAGTTCGAAGGTCGCGCCGAGCGCTAAGAGGGCTACTGCGCCGGAAGAGGGCGCAACCGATGGGCAACCGCCATAGTCCATGATGGCGTGGTACTGGTTGAGCCCGGAGAAGGCAAAGCACAGTTCCTTGCCCTTGCGGATGCACTGGAACTCCGCTGAGCGGAAGTACCAGCACTGCAACTCCTGCAGCACGTTGCCGCCGATGGTGGCCATATTGCGGATATGCGGCGTAGCGGCGTGCCCACAGGCGTCCGACAGGATGGTGTATTGCGTGCGAATTGTCGGGTCATCGGCAATCTCGGCCAGCGTGGTCAGCGCGCCGATCGTCAAGCCTTCCGGCGTGGTCTGCACGCCGCGCAGCTCGCGGATGTTGCGGATGTTCACAAGGCGCGCGGGCGTATCCGTGCCGTTCTTCATCCGGTCCAGCAGGTCCACGCCGCCCGCTTTCACCACGGCGCCGTTCTTCAATTGCGAGAGAGCGGCCTCTACGGTGGAGCAATCGGCAAGAGCGAAGGAATTCATAGCGCCTCCATCGACGGTTGGGGCTGGTTGAGGGCTGCGAGCACCACGGCGGGCGTCATCGGCAATTGGCGAATGCGGACACCGGTGGCGTTATAAAAGGCGTTGGCGATGGCTGCCGGAGTTGCGATGATGCCACCCGGCTCCCCAATGCCCGAGGCGTCTGTAGAGCTTTGCCCGATGTAGGACTCGGCGAGTTGGACCTCAATGGTTGGGATTTCATACGAACCGGCAATCTTGTACTTGTCGAGGTTGGAGTTGACCATGATCCCATAATTGGGATCGAGCAGCCGGTTCTCGAAGAGTGTGTAAGAAAGGCCCTGAATCACGCCGCCGTTGATCTGGCTGACGAGTTGGCCGGGATTCATGGGCCGGCCGCAATCATGTACGGCAAGGATATGCTTAACCTGAATGCGCCCAGTTTCGGTATCGACCGCGACCTCGGCGACATCGACGCCGCCATAAGTGTCGTACTTCTTGGGGTCGTAGTCTGGGATGCGCCTGGCCTGCGCGGAGACCTGATCGGTATCCATCTTGGCGGCTGCGCTGCGGAAGCCAATGGGCTGGAACTTGCCTGATGCGCTGCGCACCATTCCACCACTCAGCGTAAGGTCGCTGGCCTTGACGCCGAGCGCGGGAGCCACGCTGGCGAGGAACTTTTGCGCAGCCTGCCATGCGGCGTCGCGCACTGCAGGGGTCAGGGAAGCCGTGGTGACACTGCCGCCCGAGTTGGGACCGACGGGATAGTTTGTGTCGCCGATCTTGACTTCGACCTGGGCGGGAGGTAGGCCGAACTGCTCGGACAGAATCTGCGCCAGAACGGTTTTGACGCCGCTGCCGATGTCCTGGACCGCGGAGAGTACTTCCAGGGAGCCATCCTTATGCACGCGGACTTCCGCGGCGGAATTCATGCTGATGTTGCGATACCACACTCCTTGTGCGACTCCAACACCGCGCTTCACGATACCGTGTTCTGCATTTGGGGTTGGATTGCGGGACTTCCAGATGGCGCTTTTGCGAACGATCTGACGTTCCACTCGACGCGCGGGATTCTCGTCGATACGATCACGCAGGTCGAGAGGCTCCATCTTCAGACGGGCAGCCAGCTCGTCGATGGACTGCTCCAGGGCAAAGGCGCCCTGCGGATGGCCGGGAGCGCGAAAGGAAGTGCCAGGTCCGGCGTTGATGAAGACGTCGTTTTCCTCGACGTGGAGCGCCGCCCACTTGTAAAGATTTGAGGCAGGACCAGCGCAGCCGGCCCCTGTACCGCAGCCTGCGGTTCCGTAGCTGATGAGCTGAATGGCGGTGATGGTGCCATCCTTCTTGGCGCCGATGCGTAGCCGCTGATCGGAACTGGGCCGGTTGCCCACCGAGAGATGCTCCTCCTCGCGATCGAGCATCAGCCTGACCGGTGCTCCAGCCTTGCGCGAGAGCGATGCGGCCACCACGCCCGGATTCCCAGCTCCGAACTTGGCGCCAAATCCACCGCCCATGAACTCCGTGATGACTCGGACCTTGGACATGGGCAACTGGAAGTAGGCGGACAGCTCCTCGCGCACGCTTGCCGTACCCTGCGTGGACGCGTAGACAGTGAGCAGATCTGGCTTCCAGTCAGCGACTACGCCATGCGTTTCCAGCGCAGAGTGTGTCTGCACCTGCGTGGTATAGCGTGCATCCACAATGACGTCGGCTTCCTTAAATCCTTGTTCGGCATCGCCCTGCTTGTGCACGGCTGGGCCATGAATATTGCCAGTCTGGGAAATGCCGCTTGCGCCGCCTCCTCCTCCCGCGGTTCCTGCCGCATCGGCAGCGCCGGGAAAGACGAGAGGCGCATTCGGCTCGCGCGCCATATCCTGGTCCACTACGAAAGGCATAGTCTCGTACTTGATCTTGATTTTGGCGGCGGCGTCTTCCGCGGCCTGGGGCGTGGTGGCTGCTACGGCGGCAATGGGCTGGCCCACGTAGCGCACCACGGGATAGCGGCTCTGCTCCAACGACGGGTCGCGAAGTTCGGCGCTTCCCAGAAGCTTCTCAATCACATGCACGCTCTTCACGCCAGGATGGCTCCCGGCCGCCGAGGTGTCGATGGAAGCAACCCTTGCATGCGGAACGGTCGAGTTGACGAAGCGCGCATAGAGCATGCCGGGCAGTTGCACATCCGCTGTGTAGCGACCGCGGCCTGTCACCTTGGCATGGCCGTCCCAGCGTTCGGCGGGCTTGCCAATGTAATTCAGGTCTTTGTTGACCGGGAGCACCGGCGGCTCCGAGGCGGGTACGATTCGGTCCTCTTCGTGGAGAGTATAGTCCGGAATGCCGATAGGCATTTTGACTGTCTTCATCGGCGTTGCGGCCGCATCGGAAGCGACGCTCAGAAGGGCATCGGGAATGGAGTGTGGAGTATGGGTCGCCATGGGATTGTTCTCCTACGCCTTGGTTGCGAGCTGGCCAGCCGCGTCCAAAGTCGCCGCGAAAACTTTGGGGTAAGTTCCGCAACGACAGAGATTGCCGCTGACCGCCGCGCGCACATCTGCCTCAGTGGGATGCGGATTCTTCTCGATCAGCGCCGCGCAGCTCATCACCATGCCCGGCGTGCAAAATCCACATTGCATTGCGTCATGGCGGACAAACGCGGCTTGAAGCGGGTGTACTTCGTTGTCTATTGAGAGTCCTTCGATGGTCGTAATCTGACGTCCTACTGCGTCAATCGCCAGCGTCATGCAGCTGTTCACGGGCATCTTGTCCAGCCAGACCGTACAGCTCGAACAGACACCTCGGTCGCAGCTCACCTTGGTACCGGTCATGTTGAGCTCGACGCGCAATGCTTCTGCCAGCGTGGTGCGCGGCTCGATGTGCAGGGTGTGCTCCCTGCCGTTGATGTGCAGCGTGACCGGAAATGGCTCGGGGCCATACTCCTTCACGTTCTTGGGTGTGGCGGCGTGGGCTTCCTGCTGCAGACCCTGCACCCCATCCAGAAGTGCCGTTCCTGCTGCGGTGATGCCTGCACCCTTCAAGAAGCCGCGGCGCGTGATGCCCTTGGTTGCTGCGGTGTTGGATGGAGCTTCGGGGATTTCCTTGTGCGGTGGCGGGTGGCCGGACATGCATTCCTCCTTTGCCCTGTAGTTAGTTCTTTCAATCGACCGGCTGCCCATTGGAAAGGCGATGCCAGCGCCGTCAAGAATGAATGCACATGACAGATCACAACGAGGAGCGTGCGTCATGCGGAATAGGTAGGCGGTGTACTCTCGTCCCACTCTGAAAGAACACGGCCTGGCGAAAGAGAAGCCGTGCAAAAACAGAGCCAGTATAGCCCCATCGGCAAGAAGTGGGAAATCTAAAGGCCGGACCGGCCCCCGCAAGGTCCGGAAGCCGTCCGCCCCTTTGGCTTCGACGAAACTTTGCATACCCCCTGGGCTAGGTCGGGAACGCTCTCGTTCTCATCGCGGAACGCCGCCCGATCCGGCTCTTCACCATACCAGTTTGTCTCACTGCAGCCGTTACAAGATTTGCCGGGCAGTTCAGTCAGGCCCCGGCTTTGCCGTGGGATGCTTATCATTCATTCTTCTGCCGGCAAGACATAGATGGACTTAGGTATCGTTGCACTCCCATGTGCGGACAGAAGGGAGATCTCACTTGCGTGTGTACCTTTTGGCACTTTCCCCTCTATTGTGATTGCTGCCAACTTGCTGTTCCCAGTGGGAGGAAACGCGAGCATCGAGATACGCTGGCCGTTGAAGCGAAGCTCCATTAGGTCAGTTCTATTACCCTGATTTAAATAGAGAATGCGAATCCAAGCTTCGCCGCCGGGGGACCGCACATTCGAAAACTTCCACTCTCTGCCGCTGTAGGCTTTCATTTGAGAGGAATCTGGATCGAAGGTAACACTCGCTTTGTAGAAGGCTCCTTTTGTCTCGCGGCCTTCTATCACGAGCATCCTTGCATTACCAGCCGGTACGACGGCTTGAAATGAGTCACAAAACTGGCCGATTTCCTTTCTCTTCCAGACATCGCGCACGCTTGCTGTGCCAGACTCAAGGCCGATCTGGTTCCAGTGCAAATTGATTGTCGCGTCCGATGCAGAACGGTTCAGAAGAACGACTGCGCGTCGACCATTGCTCCCCGATGTGGATACGAGCTTCTTGTCCCAAATCTCAACCCTAGAGTTCTCCCCCGATACTCGGATTGCTTGGAGTCCAAGAGGGTCTTGGTCAATCGCGATCACCTCAGGATTGGTCAGAATGGAGAGTATTTCCGGGCCCAGGGTCGTCAGGTCCGCCCCCACGATGAGTGGCGATCCTGAGATCGCCCAAAGCGCCATGTGAACGCGATTCTGCGCGTCCGTCAGTCCTGCCATCCCCAGTACCATCATGTCGGGATCGTTATAAAAGCCGGTATGTTGGGCCTCGGGATGAATGCCTTGGTCAAAGTTTCGAAGCATGTTGCCAAAGCTCGCCTTTCGATCGCTGTTCGGACTGTTCGCGACGATAGGAGCAACTATATCCCCGCTGGTTCGCCAAATATCTGCTACAACTCCTCCGACTCCGGGTGCCCATTTCCATGGGCTGTCATTTCCCCAATCGCAGATCGAAAAATAGAGAGCATGGCCGGTCTTGCGCTCTGCACGATCGATAGCCTTGGCGATCTCGGAGTACTTCAGTTTGGGATCAAGGTGTTCGGCGTTGCCGCCACACCAGTCCACCTTCACATAATCGAACCCCCACTTTGCAAATTGCAGAAAGTCCTGATCGTAGTGTCCTTCACTTCCTGTGTGCGGCATGGGTGGTCCAAGATCGGGCCCATAAAAGCTACAGCCTGACTTGCCTGCGTCGGTATAAATGCCTGCCTTCAGGCCTAGACCGTGGATATACCTGACGATGTTGCGCATATCTCCAGCCTTCTCCCCGGGAAGAATCGCGGGCCATTGTTTGGGATCCACCACGATGTTGCCAACCTTGTCCCGGTGTCCAAGCCACCAGCCTTCGTCGATATTCACATACCGGTATCCGGCCTTTGCCATCCCGGAGCGCACGAGGGCCTTTGCCTGCTGCATTGTGATGGCAGAATCGATGCGATTTGAAAAACTGTTCCAGGATGACCACCCCATTGGGGGTGGAACGATGTGCGCATTCGTGACCTCTGCCGCGCTGTTTGAAACCTGCTGCGGCGAAACCTTCGACGCTCCAATCGAAAGAATCATTGCAAAGCATAAAGTCACGCCTATCCTGCTTTTCATAGAGAGGTCTCCTCAGGGACTGGTTCAGCGATATCTTATGCGATGTGCGCCCGTTCAGGGAATTCCATCAAACCCGCAATACGTCAACTTCGCATCAGTGAAGCGAACCTTGCTTCGATGGCGGCGCATTCCATACGGACGATCCTACCGGCTGGGTGCGCGATGGGAAGTGGACGGCTTTCTACGATTACAGCCTCGACATCTGGTGGAAAAAGCAAAGCAGGACGATGTTCGAATACATTGAGACAGGAGACCCGGCATTGTTCGAGCAGGCTCTGCGCGGTTACCATGACCGCGTGGTCGCATCCGGAGGAATTCTGATCCAAACTATCCTGAACATGAAGGATCTGGGCAAGCCGCGCGGCGATGTTTCAGAGCAGTGTCCGACGAAGGATCGCAACAAACCATGACGCGAGGCTCTACGCAACGTTGCGTTATGCCGCCGATGGATCGGAACGAATCCTGGTTGTCTTTAACTTCTCTTCCGATCCATAGGACGCCACAATTTACTCCAGGAGTTGAGGCATGAAAGCGACGATTCAATCTATTCAGTGGACTGCAGGTCTCTTATTGCTTGCGGGCACAGTAACAGCGCTCGCCTACGCGCAGGACACGCACTATGCGCCCACGGGGCAACAGATTCCCCCGCCGGCCTGCCTTACGCTTCGTGGTGCCTGGGAGGGTGGCTACATTCCGTGTACCGCGGCAACTCATCAGCAATGGTTAGCCGACATCACGCACTGGCGTGCGGAACGCCGCATTCGCATAGGCTACAACTCGGCCCGCTACGAATTGCCCGCGCTCCAGTGGACTCAGTCCAGCTTCATTCAGCCACAGATGATGGTGCAGGACCGTTACCTCTATGATCCGGTGGCTGGCAAGTACACGGTGGATCGCTACCTAGACGACCTGGAAAAGAGATATGGCGGCATCGACGCGGTATTGATCTGGGCTACTTATCCCAACATGGGGATTGACGACCGGAATCAGCACGACATGGTGCGATCCATGCCGGGAGGGATAGAAGGCCTGAAGCAGATGGTTGCCGACTTTCATCGCCGTGGCGTGAGAGTTCTTTTCCCCATGATGATGTGGGACCAGGGAACCAGGGATCCGGGCGCCTCGTGGCCGGATGCGATCGCGGAGTTCATGAAGGAAATCAACGCCGACGGCATCAATGGCGATACGCAGGATGGCGTGCCTCTGGCATTCTCCCTGGCTGCGGACAAGGTGAACCACCCGCTTGCCTTTGAACCGGAGGGCGGTCCGAGCGATGAGGCGCTTGCCTGGAACGTGCTTACCTGGGGGCAGTATAAGTTCCAATTTGTCCCGACAGTCGATAAATACCGCTGGCTTGAGCCGCGCCACGAAGTCAACATTCAGGGCCGTTGGCTGCGCGACAAGACTGACGATCTGCAGTTTGCATTTTTCAATGGCGAGGGTTGGGAGAGCTGGGAAAACGTATGGGGCATCTGGAATGGTGTGACCCCGCGTGATGGCGAGGCAACGCGACGTATCGCAACGATCGAGCGTGCCGTGGCGCCGTTTCTGGTGAGCCAGGGATGGGAGCCCTTTTATCCCATGCACATGTACGGAGTCTTCGCCAGCCGTTGGCCGCTGGGCGACCAGACGGTGTGGACTATCGTGAACCGCAATGAATATGACGTCGATGGCCGGCAGATGACGGTGACGTACAAACCGGGAATGCGGTACTTCGATCTCTATCATGGCGTCGAACTGCATCCGGCAAAGGAAGGCGACGAGTCTGTGCTTTCGTTCCCAACGGAGGCCCACGGCTATGGTGCCATCCTGGCCAC
>Ga0307375_10005947_pt1 | contig 11354 bp, 10 predicted proteins | sample TR1MG_FD_202531 | JGI IMG/M metagenome (GOLD analysis project Ga0307375, IMG submission 202531) | Soil microbial communities from Risofladan, Vaasa, Finland - TR-1 | ecosystem: Environmental > Terrestrial > Soil > Coastal area > Acid sulfate soil | place: Finland: Risofladan, Vaasa | collected...
GGGACTGGGCGCCTTCGCCTCCACACCGACCGTCGTGAGGCCGGACATCGTCGCGGCCTCCGCCCTCTTCGCCGCGGCCGTCGGCGTATTCTTCGGCTATTATCCCGCGAGAAAAGCGGCTCGACTCTACCCCATCGACGCCCTCCGCTACGAATGAAAGGAATTAGACCATGAACCGCATATCGAAAGTCGGTCTTGCCAGCCTCCTCGTCGCCAAGCTCCTCCTCGCGGGGAGGGCCTGGGCCGAGGGGAGCCTCTCCCTGGCCCAGCTCCGCGACCTCGCCCTCTCGCGCTCCAGTGCCTTGCACACGGCCCTCCTTTCCACTGACGAGGCCGCCCTGGCCGAAAAGCGCCTATCGCAGGAACTCTTACCGAGCTTCGAGGCATCGGCCGCATCGGGAGCCAGTCTTGCGCAGGGGGGTAGCCTGCTGCCGAGCGTGAGCGCGAGCATCTCGGCCTCCCAGCTCATATGGGACGGCGGAAGGTACGGCGTCGAGGCGGCTATAGACGCCCTCACGACGAAGGGCGCCCGCGCCTCGGCACGCTCGGCCCTCCTCGCTGCGGAGGCCGATGTCGACTCGGCCTACTATGCCGTCCTCGAGGCCGAGGCCGGCATCGAGGCCGCAAGCCAGGATCTGGCCGCGGCCAAGGATCGCCTCGCCCTCGCCCAGGCCAGGACCGACGCGGGCATCGCCTCACGCGTCGACCTCCTCTCGGCCCAATCGGAAGCCGCCACGGCCCAGACCTCCCTGGTCCAAGCCAGAAGGGACAGCTCCATAGCGAGGGCGAGGCTCGCCTCCCTCACGGGCATCGATCCGGGCGCCAGCCTCTCCGAGCTGGATGGGGCGAAGGTGGAGAGTCTCGCGACCAGGCTAGCCGCCCTCGACGCGGCCGCGATCCAGGCCTTGGCCGACCGCCTTGTCGGCCTTTCCCAAGCCTCCAATCCCGACATGGCCGCGGCGAGATTCGCCAGCGAGGCGGCGGCCAGGCAGGTCGATCTCGCCAAGAGTGATGGCCTGCCGAGTCTCTCCGCCCAGGCGAGTCAGTCCCTCGACTGGAATCCGGCGACGGGCAACCTTTCGTCGACACCATCGGTGGGCCTCCAGGCGAGTCTCGCCATCGCGCCCTGGACCGTGGCTTCGTCCATAAAGAGCGCCGCCATCGAGGCCCAGAAGGCCTCGCTCGCCTCAGAACAATCGGCCAGGACCGTGGAACTCGACCTGCGCGAGTCCCTCTTCAACCTCATCGCCGACGCGGAGGCAGTTGGCTCCGACAAGCTCGCCCTCGACTACGCGGAGGAGAGTTATTCGGCCGTCCTCGAGTCCTACAAGCGTTCCGCGGCCTCCGTGTCCTCGCTTTCGGACGCGGCAGCCTCCGTAGGCGCGTCGCGGAAGGCGCTCATCGAGGCGCACTACGGCCTCCTTCAGGAACTCTCGAGCCTGAGCGCCTTGGTGGGCGACGAAGGAGCCACATTCGCCGGCAGCCTGGGCGAGGAGCTCGGCCCCGGGGGGAAGCTCCTCCTACAGGACCTTCTCCCGTGATAGGATGGGCAATGGCGAAGGACCGGGAAGGCGGAAATAAGCCGACGAAGAAGGGAGCCTCGCGCCTCTCCCTCCTCCTCGCCCTCCTCGTCATCGCGATCGCCGGAGCCCTGGCCACCCTCATCTTTCACGGGGCGGACAAACTCGGGCGCATCGAGAGCCGGAACGATATGGAGGGCGTCCTCAACGCCCTTCTCGGCGGCCTCCGCGACCACGAGAGCTTCGCCTCGATCATCGAGGCGTCCAAGGAGCTCCAGGCGAAGATCGCGGGCCTCGGCGTCTACGCGGCGGACGGAAGCCTCCTCGATTCATGGGGAAGGGTTCCGCCCTCCTCTCTCTCGGAGACCGCGGCGGCTGGGACGGAGACAGAGGACAATCGGGGACGTCGCTACATCGAAAGGGACAGGGAGGGCACGGTCGTCCTCCTCATCAGGACCTCGCGGCTCTGGCCCCCTCCCCCGCCCAAGTCGGCGAGGCGGGGCCCCGAGCCCCCCCCCGACCGCGGCGGCTTCTTCGAGATCCTCAAGCGCAGCGAGTTCATCCACCTCGAGCTGCGACAGCCCGACTGGTTCCGCGGCAAGCGGCTTCGCTCCTTTCTCTTTCCGGCCAGTCTCGCGGGCATCGCCGCCCTCGTCCTCGGCATCCGACGCCTTATCGCCAGGAACGCGGAATACCGGGCAGACCTCGAAGCCCAGCGCAACCTCGTCGTTCTCGGCACCGCGGCCAGCACCCTGGCCCACGAGATCAAGAATCCCCTCCTCGCCATCAGGCTCCAGACGAGCCTCCTCGCGAGGTCGTTTCCCGGCGAAAAACCGCCCGAACTCGATGTCATCGACGCCGAGGTCGAGCGACTCGGAGCCCTGAGCCGCCGCGTGGGGGACTTCCTCCGCGATCCGCGGGGCCGGCCCGTCCCCCTCTCCCTCGCCGAGGCGGCCGGCGAAACGGCGCGGCGCCTTCTCGGCAGGGATCCCGGAATCGCGACAAAAATAAAAGACCAATTGGTCGTTGTCGATCCCGAGCGTCTCCGCTCCATCCTCGAAAACCTCCTTCGTAACGCGCTGGAATCCGGCGGCCCCGAGGCGGAGATCGGCATTTCCCTCGGTCGCGAGGGGGACAGGCTCGTCCTCGAGATCCTCGACCGGGGCAGGGGGCTCGGGGGAGTCGAGGCAGAACGTCTCTTCGATCCCTTCTACACGACGAAGAGCTCGGGCTCGGGCATCGGACTGGCGATCTCGCGGCGCTTCGCGAGGGCGGCGGATGGCGAGGTGAGACTCGAAACGCGCGAGGGAGGTGGGGTGCGGTCCGTCCTCCTCCTGCCCGTGAGCTCAGGGCCGCGCCGACCTGCGGAGGAGGGATCGGCATGAGGATCCTCGTCGTGGATGACGAGAGGACGATCCGCGAGTCCCTCGCCCGCCTCCTTTCCCTCGAGGGCATGAAGGCCTCGACCGCCGCCGACGGGAATGAGGCGATGGCCCTCCTCGGCGAGGAGGCCTTCGACGCCCTCGTCCTCGATCTCCGCATGCCCCGGATGGACGGCCAGTCCCTCCTCGAATGGATGCGGAGAGAGGGCCTGAGAACTCCCGTCGTGATGATCTCGGCCCACGGCGAGGTGGAGGACGCGGTGCGCGCCCTCAAGTCGGGGGCCAGCGACTACCTCATCAAGCCCTTCGACCCGGCGGAACTCGTACTAAGACTGAGGGCCGTCGTCGAGGCCAGGAGGAGCGAGGATCTCGTCGAGGCCGGAAGGCGGACAAGCGCGATAGGCGGAGGCCTCCTCGGCGATGGTCCCGCGATGCGCGGGCTCGTGGCCCTCATCGAAAGGGCGGCACCGGGAAGCGCCACCGTCCTCATCACCGGCGAGAGCGGCACGGGCAAGGAGCTCGTCGCCCGGGAAATCCACGCCCTCTCCCCCCGATCGGCCGAGGCCTTCGTCGCGGTGAACCTCGGGGCCCTTCCCGAAAGCCTCGCGGAGAGCGAGCTCTTCGGCCATGAGAAGGGAGCCTTCACCGGGGCCGATGCCCGGCGCGCTGGACTCTTCGAACTCGCCGGTGCGGGGAGCCTCTTCCTCGACGAGATTGGCGAGATGAGGGCGGGACTCCAGGTAAAACTTCTCAGGGTTCTCCAGGAGCGGAGAATTCGCAGGCTCGGCGGCAGCAGGGACATTCCCGTCGAGGCGAGGATCATCGCCGCCACCAACCGCGACCTCGAGGCCGAACTCCGCGCCGGCCGCTTCCGCGAGGACCTCTACTACCGCCTCGATGTCGTCCGGATCCGCGTGCCGCCCCTCCGCGAGAGACGGGAGGACATTCCCCTCCTCGCCGGCGCCATCCTCGAAAGAATCATGGCCAGGTCGGGTGGGGCCGAGAGGACTCTTTCCCCCGATGCCCTCGCCACCCTCGGGCATTATGACTTTCCCGGCAATGTGAGGGAGCTCGAAAATATTCTCGAGAGGGCCTCGATTCTCGGAAGCGGAAGGACCATCGAGGCAGCCGAGCTCGGCCTCGCCTCGTCGCGACGCGGAGGGGCCCCGGATCCATCGCGGGCCGTCGGCGAGCCGACGAACGGAGGAAGCTCCGCCCTCGATGTTCTCGAGAAGGCCGCCATCCTCGAGGCCCTCGAGAAATGGGATGGCAATCGCAGCAGGGCGGCCGCCGAGCTGGGCATCAGCCGCCGGACTATCATCAACAAGATCAGGCGCTACGAACTCGAGGACAGGGCCGAAGACTGAGGCGCGGCGCCCGACCCGCAAAGACGCGGAATCGAACTTCACCTCCTTCATCGCGGCCACTTCACCCCATCTTCACTTCAGGCGACTAACTTCATGTTGTCAGGGCCGCAGGTCCGACAAGGAGTGTCCATGAAACGTCTCATCGTGTTTTCGTTGGCGGTGGCCCTCGCTGGGGTCCTCGTCGTCTCGGCCCAGTCCGCCCTGCCCCAGACAGGGACGCAGGGGACGACGCAGCAGGCCATGCCGGCCGGCCCCCTGCCGCAAGCGGGCGTCGTTCAGAGACTCCTCCCCGCCAGCCTGTCAGGGACCCTCGCCTTCGTCGACGAGGCGCCCGTGATCAAGGTCGGCGAGACCTCCTACCTCATCGTCATGCCCCGCTTCTACTATTATGCCTATGTGGAGGGATTCAAGGCCGGTATGGCCGTAAGCGCGAGGGGCAGGGTACTCCGCGCCCCCGACCTGGCAAAAGCCTCGGTCGGTGCCCCCGGATCGGCCCCGGTAATCCTGATATTCATCCCCGAAGAACTCAGCATAAATGGGAAGACCTACGTGATCGTCGGCCAGGAGCGGGCTTCGATGCCGGGCGGCCCCGATTCTCCCTTCGGTGGCTCTGCCATGACCGGAGCCTCAGGCAAGCCTGGCTTGCCTGACGACCCCTCCTCGATGGGTCCGACGCCAGGGTCGGCACAGGGCGGTCAGGGATGGTCGGGATATTGGTGAAAGACGCGAGTTCCCTTTAGGCCGGGGCCGCAGGGAGGCGGAGGACGAAGCGCAGGCCCTGCGCTCGTCCTTCCGCGGCGGCGAGGTTCTCAACCCCGCAGCTCCCGCCCAGCCGCAGGGCGATGCCGCGCACGATGGCGAGGCCGAGACCGGTGCCGCCGAAGCAGCGATTCCGCGAGGGGTCGACCTTGTAATAGCTGTCCCAAAGCCGGTCGAGGGCCTCTTCGGGAATGTGCTTTCCCTCGTTGAAGACCGAGACGAAGGCCCCCTCCCCCTCCAGCCCCGACTCGACGAGGATGATGCCGCCAGGCAGGACATGTTCGATGGCATTGGTAAGGTAATTGACGAAGGCCCTTTCCACGAGATCCCGGTCGGCCATCGCGAGGGCCGGGCGCAAGGCTCTTTCGAGGCGGACGCCCCTTTCGGCGAGGGGGCGAGCGAAGGAAGTGAGGCTTTCGGCCGCGAGGATGGCGAGATCGATGCTCGCCGGACGCAGGGGCATGGTGCCCGAGTCGAGCTGGGAAAGTTCGAGAAGGTCCCTCACTTGCCGATCCATCTTCCGGGCCTCGTCCACTATGACCTCGAGATAGGCCAGGCGATCCTCCGGACCCGTCGGTACCTCCTCGACGAGGCCCTCGGCGTAGCCCTGGATGAGGGCGATGGGCGTCTTGAGCTCGTGGGAGACGCTCGCGACGAATTCGCGGCGCATCGCGTCGATCCGCCTTTCCTTCTCGATGTCCTCCTCGAGCTTCGCGTTGCGGGCCTCGAGCTCGGTCAGGGCCTTCTCGAGACTCGCGGCGAGTTCGTTCATCGTCCCTCCCAAGGCCACAGTCTCCTCGTCTCCCCTTCCGCGGAAGCGCGCGGAAAAATCGAAGGCCGCGAGGGACCTCGACACGGCGACGAGCTCGCCGAAGGGCTTCGTGACCCCTCGAGAGACGAGGAGGGCCAGGCCGGCGGCGAGGATGAGGGCCGCGAGCCCCGAGACGGCGACGAAGAAGGCGGCGGCTCGGGCACTCTCTTCTATCTCGGCGAGGGGGAAGCTCAGGATGAGTTCGCGGCCGCCTGTTGCGCGCCTCGCGAACGAAAGGAGGCGAACGCCAGTCCTGGGGTCCATCGTCTCCCGGAAGCCCTCGCCGCCTGGCGGCCCGGCCGCTTGGAAGAGGCCGGGAGGCGGGGCAGCCTCTCGGAAGGACGGGAAGGGAAGGCCTCTATCGGGGAGTTCCGTCGGAGCCGGCGGCGGCGCTGCATCCAGCGGGGTCGCCCCGCCTGGTAGCGGGGTCGCCCCGCCTGGTAGCGGGGTCGCCCCGCCTGGTAGCGGGGTCGCCCCGCCTGGTAGCGGGGTCGCCCCGCCTGGTAGCGGGGCGTGGCTGTCATAGAGGAGACGGCCATCCTTCCCTATGATGCTGATATGGACGGAGCTCGAGCGCTCGAGGCCGAGGAGTATCGAGGAAAGGGCCGATATCTCCTCGGGAAGGGGCCCGATCCTCTCCGCGATCGTCCCGAGCTCGGCCTTCTTTCGCGCGAGGTAGAAGGGACCGAGGAACAGGGCCGAAAGGAGGAGGCTCGACAGCACGATGCCAAGCGAAAGGCCGGCCATGCCGAGATAAATCCGGGAGCCAAGTCTCATCGCCCGCCCACCGACTCGAAACGATAGCCGAAACCTCTAACTGTGCCGATGGTCCGGGCGGCCTCTCCGAGTTTAATGCGGAGGTTCTTCACGTGGGTGTCGACGGTGCGCGGATCGCCGGCGTAACCGGGGCCCCACAGCTCGTCGAGGATCCTGTCGCGGCTCAGCACCATGCCCGCGCGGGAGACGAGGAGGACGAGGAGCCTGAATTCCATGGGGCTCGCCTCGATGTCCCGGCCCTCGACCCTGAGCCTGTGGCTGCCGACATCGAGGTCTATCCCCGTTCCCTCGAGCTTGCGCCCGAGCCCATCCTTGTCCCCCGGAGGGCCCGAACGACGGAGAAGGGCCGCTATCCGCGCCACGAGAATCCTCGGGCTCACCGGCTTGCGGATATAGTCGTCGGATCCGAGGCCGAGACCGAAGACCTCGTCCTCCTCCTGGGAGCGGGCGGTGAGGAGGATGACGGGTACCTGGCTCCGCCCCTTGAGCTCGCGCAAAGTCACCCAGCCGTCCATTCCCGGCATCATGACATCGAGGACGACGAGGTCGATGCCCGGCTTCGAGGAGAAGATGGAAAGCGCCTCGATGCCGTCCGCGGCCTCGAGGACGGCATAGCCGTCGCGTCTGAGATAGTCGCCCACGAGGCGCCGCATCCGCGCCTCGTCGTCCGCGACGAGTATCAGCTGTCGATCGTCGATCATCGGAAGCCCAGTATAGCCCCCTCGGGCCGGAGCATGAAGGAGATGCTCCCCCTCAAAGCCCTCCTCCACTCCGAAGACGCCGCGACTTCACGGAATCCACATCGATTGGCGGCAGTCTCTCGCGAGCTCGCCCGCCACGCGGACGACGGAAGGAATCCGATGAAACGAAGTCTGGTAATTTTCGCGAGCCTCGGGGCGATCGGCATCCTCGCCGCCTGTTCCTCACTGCCGGAGCGGGATGCCTCGACCTCGCAGGGCCCTTCGATGGCGGCGCGGGGAGGAGACTCCTGGGATGGCCAGCCATCCCAGGGAGGGCCCGGGGGGATGCCCCCCGGAGGAGGCGCTTCGGGCGGAGGTCCAGGGCAAGATTCCTCGGTCAGAGGAATGGGCCGTCCCGGCGGGGCCATGGTCTATACCGCCGCCCTCGAGACGCCTTCGGCCCCGCTCGCCCTCGTCGCGGCCTCGGTGGTGATGGGCCGTTCCGGAAGCGCGAGCGGCCCCGCGGGTCTCCTCGTCGTCCTATCAAATCAAGGCGAGGCCGATGTCAGCGTCGACTGGAACCGGTCGACGATAAGACAGGGGGCCGACGGCTCGAAGGCCTGGCCCGCCACGGCCGCCTTCGCGGGAGTCAATGCCGCCATCGGGACGACGAAGATCGGCGGGGGGGAGAGGCTGGTCGAATACATCGTGGGCGCCGACAAGGTAGCCTTCGATGTCATGAGCGGCGTTTTGAGCCCCGAGCCGATGCGAGGGGGGAGCATCAGCCTGAGGCTTGTCTACGCGATAGCGGGTAGCGAGGGGACGAGGACGATGGTCATCGATTTCACGCAAAGCTCGGGGCGCTGATCGATCCAGGACTCAGGCTTCGGCCTCGAGGGCCCTGATGAGGGCATGCCAGGGGAGGGTCGCGCACTTCACCCGCACGGGAAGGCCCGCGACGCCCCTGAGGGCGGCGAGGTCTCCCATCGCGTCGAGCTCGTCGAGACTTGAGTCGCCCCTCAGGGCCGCCACGAAGCGGGCGGCCGCGGCGCGGGCTTCCTCGCCGCTCATGCCGCGCGCGAATTCGGTCATGAGTGAGGCCGAGGCCGTGCTGATCGCGCAACCCTGTCCCTGATGGCGGATCTCGACTATCCGCCCCTCCCCGTCCTTCTGGACCTCGAGCTTGATCGAATCGCCGCAGGTGGGATTCTCCATCACCCTGTCCTCGGGGATGTGCGAGAGATCCGCCCTTCCCCTGGGCCTGCGGTAGTGGTCCATGATTATGTCCTGGTAGAGTTCGTCGAAGCCGCTCATAGGTAGAATCTCCTCGCGCCCTCGAGGGCCTCGCCGAGACGGCGGACCTCCGCCTCCTCGTTCCAGAAGGCGAGGCTGGCCCGCGCGGTCGCCGGCACGCCCAGATGGCGCATCAAGGGCTGGGCACAATGGTGACCGGCCCGGACCGCGATGCCCTCCCTGTCGAGGAACTGGGCTATGTCGTGGGGGTGGATGTCCTCGAAGCTGAAGGAAAAGACGGCCCCGCGCCCCTGGGCGCGACCGTGCACCCTGAGACCCGGCACGGCCTCGAGCGTCTCGAGGGCGAGCCTTCCGAGCGCGGATTCCCTGCGCCCGATATAATCCCAACCAATTGTCTCGATGAAGTCGATGGCCGCGGAGAGACCGACGGCCCCGCCAACGTCGGGGGTGCCCGCCTCGAATTTCCAGGGGAGCTCGTTCCAGGTGGAGCTCTCGAGCCCTACCGAGCGGATCATGTCGCCGCCGCCCATATAGGGCGGCATGGCCTCGAGGAGGGCTTCGCGCCCCCACAGGACGCCTATGCCCATGGGGGCGTACATCTTGTGGCCGGAGAAGGCCAGGAAATCGCAGCCGAGGGCGCCGACGTCGATGCCCATGTGCGGTACGGACTGGGCCGCGTCCGCGAGCAGAAGGGCGCCATGGGAGTGCGCGATGTCCGCGAGCCTCCGGAGGTCGTTAATGGTGCCGAGGACGTTCGACATGTGGGTCGCGCAGACGATGCGCGTACGCGGATCCCAGCCCCTCTCCACCGCCTCGAGATCGAGGCTTCCGTCCTCCTCGATGGCGATGTAGGCCAGCCTGGCGCCGCGCCGCGCCGCGGCGAGCTGCCAGGGCACGATGTTGGAGTGGTGCTCCATGAGGGTGAGGAGGATGAGGTCGCCCTCGCGGAGAAAGGCGTCGCCCCAGCTCGAGGCGACGAGGTTGATGGACTCGGTGGTGCCGCGGGTGAAGACGATCTCCTCGGTCGTGGCGGCGCCGATGAAACGGGCCACCTTCTTCCGCGCGCCTTCCCAGTCGGCCGTCGCCTCCTCGCCGAGACTGTGGAGGGAACGATGGATGTTCGCGTTGTGCGACGTGTAGAAGGCGTCGACGGCCTCGATGACGGAGCGGGGCTTCTGAGAGGTCGCCGCGTTGTCGAGGTAGGCCAGCGGATGGCCGTTGATCTCGCGCGACAGGATGGGGAACTCGGAGCGGAGGGTCACGATGTCGGGTTCCGCCGGCACGACGGTCGGAAAGGCGCTCATGGCATCTCCACCCATAGGGTCCCTCCCTCCACCTTGAGATTCCAGCGACGGACGGGATCGGTGGCGGGCAGGCCCAAGGCGGCTCCCGTGCCGAGATCGAAGGCGGAACCGTGCTTGGGGCAGTAGACCTGGCCATCCCAGACCTCGCCCTCGGACAGGAGGGAATACTCGTGGGAACAGACGTCGTCGAGGGCGCTGAGGCCCTCCTTGCTGCGAAAGACGGCGATGCGCCGGCCCTCCACCTCGTAGGCCTTCGACCTGCGCAGTTCCGTTTCGGCGCCGAGCGCCACCCAGCGGCCCATGTCAGGCGGCCGCCGCGCCGGGCGCGATGTCCCGGGTAGTGGAGGCGGCGTCGAGCCTCGAGCTTATGCGCTCGATGAGGGGCCTCGAGAAGGACTCGGGGGACTTGTCGAAGATCTCGTTGAAGAAACCGAGGACGAGGAGGGCGCGAGCCGAAGCGCGATCGAAGCCCCTCGACTCGAGATAGAAGAGTTCGGATTCGGACAACTTGCCCGTCGTCGATCCGTGGCTGCAGCGGACGTCGTTGTTGCCGATGCGGAGCGTCGGGATCGAATCGGCCCTTGCCCCCCGCCCCAAAAGGATGTTGCGGTTGGCGAGGAAGGCGTCCGTGCCAGCGGCCTCCTTGGCCACCTCGATGAGACCCTGGACGATGGAGCGGCCGCCCTCGCCGAGGGCGCCCTTATAGAGGGAACGACTCGTCGCGCGGGGAGCAAGGTGGCGTTGCACGGTGCGAAGATCGAGGTGACGGCCCTTCTCCGCGAAGAAGACGCCGTCGAGGACGGCCTCGGCCCCGATCCCGGCGAGGGAACAGTCGACGCGGGACTTCACGAAGCTGCCCGAGGTCTCCACGGCGAGGTGGAGGAGACGGGCGTCGCGCCCGAGCCGCGCCCTCGTGTCGACGAACCAGAGGGCGGCGTCGCCGGAGTCATGGGTCTCGAAGAGACGGAGCGAGGCGGCCTCGTCCAGCTCGAGATCGAGGGCGGCGTTGACGAGCCCCGTCTCCCCCTCGGCGACGACGCGGTAGACGACATCGGCGGAGGAGCCCTCCCCCGCGATGACGACGAGGCGGGGATGGGCCGCCCGGCCCGTAAGCCTTCCCTCGACGGAGATGGGCGAGGACAGGACGAGGCCGGGAGGCAGCTCGAGGGCCCAGGCCTCGCCCTCGGCGAGATTCCAGGCCGCGAAGCGGTCGCCCTCCTCCCGGGCGAGGTTCAAGGCCGCGCGCGTGGAGACCTGGAGTGAGCTCGCCACCGGCAGGAGCCTGACTCCCGCGGCCACGGCCTCGGCGGGAAGCTCGATCGTGAGGGCGACGGAAGAGGGCCGGGCCGCGCCGATATAGGCGTCGAGACCGAGCTTCGATACGTCGCTCCGCCTCCATTCCTCCTCGGCCGCGTCGGGCCAGCGCCCGGCGGCGAAACGGCCCCGGGCCTCGAGCCGGATCTTGTCATACCAATTAGCCATTTCTTTTGAGACCATCAT